>Ga0114994_10001736_pt1 | contig 15776 bp, 33 predicted proteins | sample ArcticOcean_MG_C_9_FD_87043 | JGI IMG/M metagenome (GOLD analysis project Ga0114994, IMG submission 87043) | Marine microbial communities from western Arctic Ocean - ArcticOcean_MG_CB2_152 | ecosystem: Environmental > Aquatic > Marine > Oceanic | place: Arctic Ocean: Canada Basin | collected...
TATTAGTTAACTGACCTAACAACTCACCATTCCGTGGGCTAAATCCTTCAATCCAAACGAAATAATATTTTGTACGTGCCATAGTGTTTGTTTTTGTGTTCTATAAAGATAAGTAATTTATTTCAATAAACCTAATTTATTATTAAAAATCTATATAATATTCTGACTCAACACTACAACCCTCAACTCCACAAATACCACTACCACCAACATCAACGTTATTAGCCATAGTCTCTTCTTCGTCTACTTGTTCTGCGTGTCCACAACATAACTGACTCCATTGGTGTCCGTCTTCGTCAGTTACAATATCGTCAAAATCTTTAATAGTTAATGCCATAATATTTAGTATTATATATTTTAAGTATTATTACCACAAAATTCCATATTATACCATTCCTTATCTTCGTGTCCACAATTTTCACAAGTGAACGGATAGTATACTAACTCATCTTGTACCCCAATTGCTTCATAGTCTAGTGAACATTCACCACACTTAGGGCATTTACCTTGCTCTTCTTTTATTTCCTTAGCCATAATTATTTAGTGTTTGTGTTCTATAAAGATAAGTAATTTATTTCAATAAACCTAATTTATTAGAAACAATCTTCGTCTCCGTATAAATCAATTCTACCACTCTGAACCCCTTCCCAAAATGTTTTACTGTTTTGGTATGTTCCTTTGCTTCCAGCTTTAAGAACATCTCTACTTGGTATTCTGTTACCGTAGTAATCATTCTTAAATGACTTAGGTAACATGCATGCACCACTGTTTAATAGTTCCATTGCTTGTCTACCGAAGCTTCCTTCCATCTTCCATGCAGTACCACTATTGATAAGGTTTTGCATTTCATCGAAGCCGTAATCCTTTTGTAATTTCTTAATTGATTGAAAATTCATATGTCTTAGTGTTTGTGTGTGTAACAAAGATACGAAACTTATTCCGTTATTCCTAATTTATTTGCAATTTATTTGTTAGAATCTAAAAATAAAAAGTTATGTACTGCGATTATCTCACCACAAGTTGCTAACGGAAAGTGTTCCGTTGTACTCACGTAGAACGAATAAGATACACCCGACCTCATCTCTTCTGTCATATCGTATAACTCAGTAGCTGGTTGTACGTCAATGTCATCACCGATAAAGTCATGCTCACCCTTAGTTTCACCCTTCAAGAATACCTTATCACCTATCTTATAACAAATGGGTGCTATTTGAGAAACCAATGTAATTAAGTTAGGATGACAAATGTCATTCTTAATACTATCATTAAGTACAGTTAATGACATAGTTTGACCTATCGTTTCTCTTAACTTAGACTCCATGTCCTTATCGAACTTAATAGTTAAAAGAGACTGTAATATTTCGTTCTTATTCATAGTGTTTGTGTTTGTGTGTGTATAAAGATAAGCATTATTTATGGTATATCCAAATAATTCTCTCTTTTATTTTCAAGACTCTTTACATATCCTATAGCATATGGTAAGAACAGAAATTTAATTAATTCCTTCTTGGTAGTTGGTACGTCTACTCTATGGTAGTCGCAATATCCCATACTATACATAGCTTGTCCTAAAAATATTAATAACATGGCTCCGATAAGTAAAATAATTGTCATAGTGTTTGTGTTTGTGTGTATACAAATATACAAAACTATATTTGATATTCCTAATTAATAGTTAACTATTTTCCAAAATCTTAAATCTATTTTACCCAACGAATATGGTGCAGTTTGATATCCTTCATTTAAACCAATGATTCCACCATACTTAACCTCTTGACGTTCACCTTCGTTATGACCTCTACACTCCTTTATAGGTGCTTTGTCTTTAGAAGGTTGTTGTACCATATTAGTAAAGCAATCACCCATACGTGTGCCTGTGTTAGGACAATGTACTATAGTACCCTTTGGTATGTTAATACGTTCTGGTGTGCTATAAGAATTAGATACACCAATTACATTCTTTAAGGCTTGGATATGTTCACCACCTTTTAACTGTTGAAAGTTTAAAGCTTCTTGGTTTCTATCCGATAACGAACTAAATACATACTTGTCAGACAATGACCCAAGTATCTCAGCAAGTACCGTAGTATCTCCATCCCTAGCATCTCTAAGAATTTGTTTCTCCAATAAATCTCTTTTTTTCATGTCTTAGTGTTTGTTTTTAGTGTCTTACAAAGATAAGTAATTTATTTCGATATTCCTAATATAAAACGATATATTTTAAATTATTTATGCTGAGACAATATTCACGTCATTGTATAACCTTTTAATTTTACCCTCTAATGAATATACTTCCCCTTTACTCCAGTTAATCAAATCTTCCATATTTTCAAACTCTCTCTTATTCAAGATATATTTTATACCATTATAAATTCTTTCACATCCATTACCAATTCGTTCAGAATAGTTAGATAACTCAACGTAAATTGTTATCTCTTTAGTGTAACAAATATGACCAATCGAAGTTATTTTAATTTTGTATGAGTCGTGTAATGCTTTAAGTCCTAACTGAACTAAATCTTTGTTCAACTTTTCCGACCACTCTTTAAGAATATCCAATTGCATACCCACAAAGGTTGCATTGTTTAGTTTTATTTCATTAACTCTCTTCTTATCAGCATCATGTTGTGATAGAATAGAACCAACATCAAATAAGCTACCACCCATAGATGGTTTAGTGTTCATCTTTTCGAACTCAGTAGTTAATGAATCTAGAATCTCTTTTTGACTTTTTGTTACCATAGTGTTTGTTTTAGTGTTTCGGGGAACATCCCCGATGGTGTGATACAAATATACTACAATATATTCGTAATTCCTAATTTATTGGTGATTATTTTAGAATTTAATTACGTGCATGATTGGTTCGTTACCATTCAATAATGTTGCAAGTGCTTCTCGTGCTTTCTCAGCATCATGACGACTTGCACCAACCTTAATACGTTGAGGGTTTTGCTCATTCAAATGATAAATTAAGAAACCATATGCAACGTTGTATCCTTGTTGGAATGCGTCTCCCGTGTTTGAAATATCCAACCATCTCAACTCGTCCTTTTGAGTCTTGATAATAGAATCGAATCTCTCACCATCTGAACCATTTGATAATATTGGTACTACCTTTGAAATCTTCTTAATTAAGTCAAGGTTTATAATTTCGTCATTTAATTTGATATACATAGTGTTTGTTTTAGTGTTCTGTAAAGATAAGAATAAAAAATGACACTACCAAATTATAGTGTCATTATTTTTAAATTAGTTTGGGTAGATAAGGAATGTTCCAGCATCGTAGCACTCAACATAATACCCATGCTCCTCAACAAAGTTACAGTTCCCAAATCATAACAGTTCCAGGGTCGTTCCACTCTGCAAACCAACCGTTATCTTCAAGGAAGTTGTAAAAGAAATTATTAACTCCGAATGTATAGTTTTCACTACCACCGTCTTGACTGTAATAATCAAACAAAGGGAGACCTCCCCACGTTGGACCGTCTATACCTTCTTCGCCCGTTGTCCATATTCCACCCTCCGAGCCACTAAACTCTTCTGTGGTTCTTAGGAACATATTAGGGAATCTTTCCTTTAGCTCTGCTGTTAGCTCTTCTCTGTTCATAGTGTTTGTTTGTTTGTGTCTTACAAAGATACGGAACTTATTCCGTTATTCCTAATATAATACGATATATTTTTAATTAAAATTAATTGCTAAAAAATTAGGTATAACGAAATAAAATGCTTATCTTTGTTATAGACGAAACGGTTGATACTCTAAGGGGTATTAAAAGAGTAGACTCCGTCACGTCTTAACTTTTATAGACAACCCCAAATAAAAAAAGGGACACACCGTAAGGCTATCCCGAATAATTTTTTGGTATGTTATGTTAAGAGTTTTTCATGACTTGTTTGTTTTAGTGTGAATATATTGTAGTATACATTTCAGAAAAAAAGAAAGAAGGTCATCAGTACGGGTAATTAATCCGTACCGACAACCAACTTCTTAACCCATGTGGTTTCGAACCCTCACTTTTATTTTCCACTCGGTCAAGTGTTTCAAGAGTCTAGGTATCTAATCGCCCATTGCGTTATTTGAACCGTTACCTACTGAGTGGTCGCCTACGTTAGTTGCTTGCATATCTCGGCTACGTTAGTGTATTAGAGGTCTATCCTATTGCTCATTATTCCCACCCTATCATATGCTAAGGGGGTAAGCAGTGTCGTTGGACATAACCATATCTCGGCTACGTTAGTGAAGCAGTATCTCGTAACATCGTTACATACTGAGTGGTCGTCCATGAATCGTCTAACACGACTAGTTGATAACCTATACTCCGTCATTTCTTCAAAGAACTCGTCATTGGATTGATATCACTATCGCTTCGCTGACATTGTAAAGATAAGAATAATAATCGAGACTACCAAACTTTTCTCTATCTTTTTTGTAATTAATTTTGAGACTTTCACACCAAACGACTTGGACTTATACCTCTCATTGCCTACACTGTAAAGATACGGATTCTTTATTGTTATTCCTAATTTTTTAGTAACTATTTTACTATTTATAATGATTCTAAATAAGAAAAGTATAGATGCGTTGGAGTCTACTCTTCCATGCACTTGTGATGCCTAGCCCCATACCTTTCGGTACCATACAAAGATACGGAACTTATTTCGTTATTCCTAATTTTTATGAAGAAAGTTTTAAACAAAAAAAACAGCCACCACCGAAGCAGTAGACTGTTTACCTTTTTCCCCACGAAAAATTTCTTAGTATTCCATACCTAAACCCTTTGCTATTGCAACAGTCTCATCTGTTTTGCATGTGCAATACATTGGTAGACCCATGTCTTCACCACCTTCTGAGTCATAAACTAGACCCTTCTGAACAAGACTACTTAGAACACCTTTAAATAGGTTGTTCAATCCTTCACCATTAAAGCTAGAATAACCCATTCCAACTCCATCACTCTCATCATTCATGATGTCGATTAACATTTCCTTCTCGTTGTCTGTAATATTCATAATTTCTTAGTGTTTGTTTGTGTCTTACAAATATACAAAACTATATTTGATATTCCTAATTTATTTGCAATTATTTTTACCACCTAAACATTCAACATCATCATCACTTAATTGGTGATGCGAACAATCTCCACAAGAATCTGGTTGTCCACACTCTGTGCAAAGTTCTGCTTGTGGTAATTTCCATTTAACCCCAAATTTATCTATCTTACTTTTCATATCTCTTAGTGTTTGTTTGTGTCTTACAAAGATACGGAACTTATTCCGTTATTCCAAATATAATACGATATATTTTCAAATACTTCCTTATTTCTATATCCCCCATTCAACCCTATCAGCATAAACCAGCTCTCCTTCTAGGCTCTCAATTAGTAATACAACCTCATCAAGTTCAATACCCCAGTGAATCAATTCCTTCTCTTGTTTGTTATCCTCAGCTGTCAAGTGAACAAAGTTAGTACTGTTGTTGATATGTCCATCAACTGACTTAGTGTGTTCTCCAGACTTGAAAGTTACCGTTATGTTGGTACTGTCAATATCTCTTTCTGTACCTCTTACTACTGAAATTTTTACGCCATTCATATCTTAGTGTTTTAGTGTGTATACAAATATACAAAACTATATTTGATATTCCTAATTTATTTGCAATTATTTTCTCCAATCATAAAATGTTCTCATCATCTTTGTTTTGGTTTATATTAATGAAAATAAAATATAGTAAAGTGATGCAACCCATAAAATACTTGCAGTTGCAAATCCCCATAAAAACTTATCATACTTGTTTCTCATCTTTGTTTTGGTTTAATATCAATGTATAAAACTATACCTAAAATTGTAATTCCAAATGAACCATTTCCGAAGTGTATAGATAAAAAACTAAAATGTACATAACCACCTTTACTTCTTTTGAATTGAGTTTCTAATTTAATCATCTTTGTTTTTGTTTTGTAATTCTATTCTTGCTAATATTACTTTAGGGTAAATACTTTATTACTAAAATAATTAAGACGATAGCTAAAATTACACCTAAAACAAATGTGACAACAAAAGTGGCGATGTCTATATATGTAGCCTCAATTTCAAGCCAATACTCAATACTACGTTTTTTATCTCTTAGTATATACTTTAAAATAGTTCTCCTTAAATACTTTAAGTAAAAGAATGTAAAAATTATTGTTATTGTTATCATATTATTTTTTTTAGTGTTTGTTTTAATGTGTTAAACAAAGATAAGAAAAATATATCGTACTACCAAATATAATACGATATATTTTCAAATTAATTTACTTTAACTTCGTGCCTGTCCATTCTCCATAGCTTTTAGCTACAGGCGAACCACCACTGTACTTCTCGAAAATCGAAATTACAGTCCCAACAGGTAACTGAGAATTTAACGTGTAAACTCCAGCACCACCGAAGAATGAAAAGTTTTCCCCTGTTACGGTCTTACCACTTTCAAGTGCTTCGTTGACTGCTTTTTTACTCTTACCAAATACATAAAGTTTCATAGTGTTTGTTTTAGTGTTTCGGGGAACATCCCCGATGGTGTGATACAAATATAAAACAATATATTAACAATTCCTAATTTATTTATGATTATTTTACATACCAGTTTCACCATCCCAAAAACTATCAATAACTTCGTAACCAAATTCACTTGAGAATTCAAAATAATGTACATCACCACATTCCTTTGACTCTTCAAATAATTTATCAGCTTCATCTTTAGTTTTACAAAATGTCCAATCTTCATCATGACCATCACTTGTTGATATTGCGTATTGTCCGTAGAATTCCTTTACTTCCTCTAACCATTCCTCAAAACTCTTAACATCATCTCCATTAACATACGCAAGGTATGTACTCTCATATTCACTTCTTAATTCATTCATAATATATTGTTTTAGTTATTAATACAATACAAAGATAAGTATAGTGTTTTGCTCTCACAACATACTATAGTTAGCATCCCTTATTTAGAATGAATATAAATAAGGAATAAATTAGGATATGTCAATTATTATGATTACCTTTATGGTGGTGCCCTAAACTTTTTAATTTTAGCACCATAAAAAAGACAAAGGTAATTAAACCTTTGCCCTTTCACACTACACTACACAATTTATAACTCACTTACTTTAATTAAAAAGCTATTGTTATCAATATTATCTTTGTTTTGTCCTTTAGTACCTTTGCCCGTAACTAGCTTGTACTTTAGACCGACAACTACATTACTTTCATCTAAGAAACGTAAGTCGGTTTCATCGCCATTTATAACCTTATAACCTTTGTAAGTAGTAGGTAGTTCGGTAGCGTTTTTAACACCAAATACTATGGCAACATTATGACCTTTACTTAACAAGTCCTCGGAAATTATATCGTTATCCTCACTTCTACTAAAAGTTAAGTGATAGTTAGCACTTTGCTTTTTTTCAAATCTTTTAGGGTTTTTAGTATAATCGTAAAATTGTACATTAGGAAACGTCTCAAATATATTCAATCCACTATCTAATTTTATTTTTTCAAATGGAATATCAGCAGTACCATTTAAACGAATAGCAAAGCTTTTAAACCTTAAAACGTCAACACCGTTTTTCTTGTATTGTTTTTCGCCTACAATAGCATTGTGTATTTTTTCAGCCTTGGTTATTTCTTTTACCAATTGCTTCATAAAATCTTTACGGTTTTCTAAGTAATATTCAGTCTTGTTACGTTTACCGTTCTGTACTTCTTCAAATCTAGCCGCACCAGAGCCAAATAGACAAGCCTTAGCGCATCCTTTACTAGCGTGACTACAAAGGTTAATACCCTTAGAGTTTTGCGTGTGTGGTGCAAGGTACATAATGTACGTTGTATATCCTAGTTTTTCTCCCTTAATAGTCTTAGCATTGGTAGTCGATAATAAGTTGTTCGGAACTTTATAATTCATAGTATAGTGTTTTGTGTTTAACAAAGATAAGCAATTTATTTCAATCTACCAAATTTATTAGTAGTTATTTACAATAATAAATTTGTGTGTTGTATTGTATTTACCATTACAACATTTACCACAAGCAATGTCACTTTTTGGTTTTCTATGTTTTCTAACTTCACGTTTACAAGTAGGGCAAGTAAGTGTGTATTTTGATTTAGGTTTATCTATCTTACTACCGTCATAACATCGTTTACCGTCACAACCTATTTGTTTTGCTATATCTACCCAATTTGCACCATGACCTCTACCATTACGTGTTCCATATACTTCAAGACAAAGTGCGTGTGCTATTTCGTGTAGTATTGTATCTGTTAATTTACCATTAATCTTATCTAAATTAAGTTCAGACAATTCTCTTGACATAGTAATTAACTTTTTACCATACTTGCAACATCCCAACCTCCTCTTAGCATTATCAAACTTAAACCTATAACCAAGAGTCGTATAAGGGTTAATGTTATGTCTATTGCCCTCATCATCCTTGAAAGTAAATGTCTTCCTTAATAGTTGGTTAGCGACTTGTTCTAAATTTTCTAGTGTGTGCATAGTGTTTTAATTAGTGTGATACAAATATAAGCATAATATTCCAATCTACCAAATATAATAGCATATATTTTTAATTAAATTCTAAACCACCATCTGTAGCTATAATGTCTAAGGTAATATCACGCCACATTAAAATGTCGTGAATAAATGATAATGAACTTTGTCGTTCAATAATTTCCCTTGCATCATTTTTAGTTAACCCATTGGCAACTAAATCATCAATCGATTTTTGGTATTTCTTAGCTTCTGACATATGTTAGAGTTTTAGTGTGTGTTCAAAGATACCAGGTTTATTCCGATATTCCAAATTATTTAGCAATTATTTTTGAATTATAATATTTCAAGTGCGTTTACCAACAACTCTTCAATGTCAAATTCAAATGATTGTTTCTCATGCGTTCTAAGACCACTACCACTTTCAGTAACAGGTCTACCACCATATACCTTAGTCTTAATTGTGTCCATTTGCTTAAATGGTATACTAGATAAGAAATTCCATTTCAACTCTTGTGGATTGAATACTGATATCTTTGCTGATGATTGCATGTCGTATGAATCAACGTCAATGTTTATCTTACATTTGTTACCTTTGATTTCATAGATGCCTGTGAATTCAGTTGATTGTGTACCGTTAAAGTAACGTGTTGTTATTGTCTTAACTCCTTTCATATATATTAGTGTTTATTGGTTTAAAAATTCATTCAATTCTTTAATCTCATTCTTGCCTAAGAAAGTCATCTCATCATCGTTGATAGAATGGTACTCACTAAAGCCATAGCCCTTAGCAAATATCCTATCACATAGGTCTTGTGTTAATAAGGCTGTTGAAATCTCGAACCATTCTGCAATTGATTCTTGCTCATTGTCGGTAATAAATAATAAGGTTGTGTTCATGGGTACTTGGTTTTTGGTTTATTGTTATGAATTCTCTTTTACGAACGTAACTCTCTCATCGAGTCTGTCTGTCCAATGCGTTAATTCTTTGGTGTAGTATCCTACCTTCATAAGGTCATACCTTGCTTTAGCATCGGCAATCCTTTGTTTGGTTAATGCTACTTTCTTCTCTAGTCTAGGTATGTCAATCTTAAATTGTCTTACCCAATACTCATCTGTCTCTTCTACAAAGTCCATAATTGTTTGGTTTATTGTTACACTACAAAGATACAAAAACATTTTCGATATTCCTAATAAAATACCAGGTTTCTTTTAATTTAGAATGATTATAAATAAGAAAATAAATGCAAATAAATTAGGAAGTGTCATTATAATTCCTTATCTTTGTTATGTACCAAAACGGTAAGGGTTGAAACACTAAAGGTTTCAAAAGAGTAGACTCCGACACGTCCCAACTTTTTTTAAATATTTTGCAAAGGTACAACAAATTTTTGACATATCCTAATTTATTATGATAAATCTTTTTTAAAAATAACTGCATTTAAATTAGGATGTTAAATTTATTATGCGTACCTTTATGATGGTGCCCCTAACTTTTTAAAATCTTGGACCAAAAAAGGACCCCCAATAATTTGGAGGTCTCATTTCTTTTACAGGTCTAGTTCAATCTTGCTAATCTTTCTTCTTGGTCTTCAATTGATAACTCACTTACAAATTGAATGTTGTGGTCTTCAACTAAGAACATATACTTAGAAATGTAATCGTTGAATTCCTTTCCTTGACCATTCATAGAATAAAGAATACCAATGTTCTGCATTGTCTCAGAATCTGAGCATTTAGGTGTAAGACCCATCATTTCTTTAAACTCTCTCTTGACTCTCCCTAGACCCTTGTTAGGTGCTGTGATTGTCATTCCGTTTCTAAGAACCATACATTGGTTCTGCATCAATAAAAATAATTGTAATTTGTTCATAGTTACTTGGTGTTTGTGTGAATTCAAAGGTACGAAAACATATTCGTTATTCCTAATTTATTTGCAATTATTTTATACCTAATCTTCTTTTAATATCTTCTAGTGTACTAGCGTCAGCATTAATAGCCTTTAAGTCTTGGATAATCTTACCTAATTTGATACTCTCTCGTCGTTCCTCAGCATACTTAACACCCATAGCCATTACCTCAGCTCTAGCTTCATCAGTTTTAAATTGGTTGATAAGACACCCTATGGATTCTGAGATTTGGTCTTTAGTACATTCATCCTCAGCATACCTTGACTTGAATTCCTTCATAGCCTCAGTCATGTGGTACCAATCTAAAGACTCACTAGTAAACTCAGAGAAAGTTTGGGCGTGTTCTTCTTCTGACTTAGTCCAATAGTCTAACCACTCCATGTACTTCGACCCCTCTGTAAACATTACCTTCTTAGATATCTCAACGCACTCATCAAAGAACCACTGCATACCACCTTCGTTCTCCCATGTATCAAAGTACCTAAGATTTGCCATGTCGTGTAGTTCACTTGTTACGGCTGAAATGATGAATTCTAAATCATTTTGTTTGACTTCATTAATTTGCTGTTCTGTCTTCATAGTTACTTGGTTTTTGTGTTTTACAAATATAAGCATAATATATCGAACTACCAAACTTTTTGCCAATTAAATTAAATTAAAAATAAATGCAAATAAATTAGGAATAACGAAATAAGTTCCGTATCTTTGTTATGTACCAAAACGGTAAGGGTCGAATCTCCTAAGGATTTGAAAGAGTAGACTCCAACGGTGACATACTTTTTTAACTACCCAAATAAAAAAATTTGCAAAGGTACAACAATTATTTCACATATCCTAATTTTTTAACAAAAAAGATTTATAAGAATAAATTAGGAATTGTCATTTATTATTCGTACCTTTATGACGGTGCCCTAAACTTTTTTCACTGTAAAATAAAAAAGTACAAAGGTACAACAAATTTTTGACATATCCAAATAAAGTTATGAACACAACAAAAGGGACAAGTGTTGATAACTTGTCCCCTTAATATTTGGATATTAAATAAATCCTATCCCATAATCATCTTAGCGAATTCAAGGCTAGACTGATTAACCTTGTAGTTCGTCCCTACAATAAGACTCTCAACACGCCCATTCTCACGACGAGGTGCTGACTTATCGTGTGTAGTCCATCTAGTAACACCGCTATGCAATCCCCAAAGGTTTTCACCCTTATCGTTCATCTGATGCTCAATGTTATCGTACAACGACTCCATTGCGTTGATACCCTTGCCCGACTTCTCAGCGTACTCAATCTTAGTCATCGACTGCTTATCGAAGCCTAACAAGTGATTAACCATCTTGTGAGCCAACTCACGACTACATGCCGAAGACTGAAACGCATTGTACGTTTCCATCAACTCTAATGACTGAGCCAACGCTGATTGAATAAGCATAGGAATCTCCTTGATGCGTTGCTCAATAGTAGCCGTATGACGGAATCTAGATTGACCTAACTTAGAGAACTGAAAGAACTGATTTGCACAACTCATTGTGAAATCACCAACCCCAACAGATAATCCACTAGAACCATCGTTAGAATCCACGATAGTAACGTACCGCTTGATAGTATCGTTACCCACCTTAGAATTACCCTCAATAGCCATCTGCAAGTAAACTCGCTTACCACCATTTAACGAACCACCCTTCTGAATGGACAGCTTAGAACCGAACCCCGACATACCCTCAACAACCATCTCAACAATGTCTCTATTCTGAGAAATCGTATACCCACTCTTAACTGAGTTGATAACTTGATTGGTTGCCCCATTGATAAGAGCAAAATAAGGTGTAGGAAGTATGTTGCCCTCGAACACAGTAGTCATCTGCTTCTTATGAATAGTGAAATCTAAACCCGTGCTAGTAAGAATCTCATTAACCTTACCCTCTTTTGAACTGTGTATAAACATAATCTATAAATTTTAGTGCTGGCTGAATTGCCTTGTGACTCCAAAGATACGACTCTTATATGGTTATTCCTAATATAATACCATATATTTTTAAACTAATTTCACTTTCCTAGGGTTTATAGTATCTACAGACCTATCTTAATTCTAATCCCCTATACTATAAGAAACCAACTATAGGAACACGCACACGTATACGAAAATCTTTTTTAATATCCTAATAAAATAATTACTTTTTTTCTTTTTTCTTTCATATATTATTCGTACCTTTACATAGACGAAAATAAACGCAAATGTCAACGGTTGAATCTCCAAAGGGTTTGAAAGACTAGACTCCGTCACGTCCAAACATTCCCTTATTTAGAATCAATATAAATTGCGCTTTTATTAGGATATGTCATTATAATTCCGTACCTTTATACTATGGCTACAAGCCATGGGTCTGCCTCTGAAACAAGGGCGAAAGAATAGACTCCGTCACACCCAAAAATTTTCTTATTTAGAATCAATATAAATAATAAAAAAATTAGGAATATCCATAAAGATTTCGTACCTTTACACTATCTGCTCATCTGAGTCGGACGGCATACCCCTACCCTAATAAGTCGGGTGCATATATAATACAGTATATGTCAAGGCATGTCACAAACTTCCCTCCAAAAATAGTTACAAAGTGACATGGAATAACTATGTCCATGCGTAGCACCACACGAGACCACCCAGACACGAATGTGTCCGTGGGTCAATGGCATCGCTCACCCCAAACTATAAGGCTAATATATAGTTTTATATGGGTGGTAAGAAGTGGTAACCAATACCCCCTTTTATATATTCCCCAAAAAAATTTCAGAAAAAAATATCGACGATACGCATACCACATAGACTTTTTTCTATTATTTTAATAGTGTATACACCACTTTACCACATTTTACCACTTCTACCCACGATTACCCACAATGTCTTAAAAAGCCAATACTTGCTAATAGAGGTACGAATAGTACAAATAGCCTAGAACATATAGGTACACGTAAGAACGTCTCTTAGATGGGACGCAAAGCGTCTAGTACACAAATGTGTACCTATTCATAGGTGTTGTTTAATACATTCATTTCGTTCAACTTCCGTACTGTCATATCGATAAGATTATCATATGCGTATGGGTCTTCTATTGCACCTACAATAAAGTCATCTTTAATAACAAATGGTGGATGATTATCATGCATTGTTAGTTCCATACATTCGTCATTATATTCGTCCTTATAGAACCTTACGTTTAGGTGTTTAATTTCCTTTCTAACTCTTATTAGTATTCCTTCTAATCTATCCATTGTTTTATATTATTTTATATATCTAATCCCTTTACTTTTATCTCAGTACAATCTTTAAAGGATACAGACATTCCATGGGGAATACTCCCTAATTGTTCTATTGCAATATCCTACCGTTTCTATTTGCATTTCTCCTTTCTTTTCTGTCATCCCATCCCATTATAATACTACCTAGAAAGACTACTGGAATAACACACAATGCTTCCTTATCATTTCCAAAGAATGGGATTATAATAAGGAGTGTTAATATCCCACCCAATGTCATACCAAAGCCAATACTTGTTCTTGTATCTTTATTCTTATCCATATCTTCTATTATTTATTTATTTTCAGAGTACAGAAATCAGTGGAGAGTGTGAATCTTTTTTTTATGTCTGTTTGAACGAAATATTTAAGTTCATTAAAATCAATAGTCTTATTAAAGTAATCTAATAAAAACTTTACATCTAATGACTTAGAATTTCTAATAGAAAAGCATTGATTAGTTTTTTCCAATATCATACTTTCTTTTCTATTCCTTCTGTATCCTAATATTTCTCCATCTGTCATATCTTCTATTATATATTCTCTTTTTTTTGTTGGATGGGTTTCTTATGTTAGCATCCGCATGGGTGGATTACATAATTTTTATTCAAATAGACTTTCTGTCTTATTCTTAGAGGTGATGAATTCATCAATAGCCTCATCAGATAAAAGTGTTTGTAATTCATTTAATAGTTTATCTGTAAGACTAAATATAACTGTCTCTGACTCCATAAATTGATTGTCACTTGCAGTCATCTTATTCACATATAGATATGAACTAACGATACCTTCTCTTACAGCAAATATTGATTGCATAGTAGTTTTACCAAAGTGCCAACCTCCGTAGTTAAAATAACCATTAACAGCAAGTTTACCATAGTACTTTGAAGACATATCAAGGATGTTGTTTGCTTTAGCTATGCTATCCCATTCAGATGCCTTAACGTGACACTCTTTAACAAACTCTAAAAACTTAATCTTTTCTGATTTATCCAGTATTATTCCAGATTTACTTGAAACATACATGTATACATCTCCTTGTGATTTACCTGGCTTTATCACTACATTGATTTTACCTTCTGAGTATGTAGTATAATTTTCTTGTGCAAAACTCGTCATACCCAGCATTAGGGTTATAGCTAATGTTAACTTTTTCATAATTGTTTATTGTTTAATGTTCTAATGATAGTAATACTAATCTCCTTACTTCGTCTCTATGTTCTTCACCTGTGAATCCCATTTCGCTTGCCCATATCTTAGCTGATTTAATCATCAACGACATAGGTGTTTCTTTATACCAACCTTTCTCCATATTTCAAATCCTTCTGTAACGTCTTTATTCATGGTTTTGTTTCATGGTATAAAGATACGAATTAGTTTTGATATATGCAAATTATTTCATACCTTTATTGTTTAAGTTTTAATAACCTATTCAAACTTTCAACACTAAGTTCTTCGTAAAGTTCTTTTAATTCATTTCTAAACCCTTGTATCTCCTTTGCGTAAATACCATTTTGGTGGTGTCCTCTTATTCTGTATAAAGAGGTGTCAATCAATGTTATCTTATCTATTATTTCGTCTTTAGACATATCTTCTTCATTATGTTGTTTGTGCTTCAATGATTGTTTCTTCGGGGAATGCTAGACTATTGATAGCGATATCCATTCTACCACCGTTATCAAATTGTACGGCTACGAATGTATCCCACTCACCCCACATGGATAGTTTCACGTTAGGTAGTGTCATACCTTCTTGACCACTTGTACAACGTGAGTCATACTTAGTTAAGTCCGTAATCAATTTCACCTTTACTGGTTTTCCTCCTAATTGCATATATTTTATTTTAATTTATTATGTTTAACATATCCTAGTATATATTCTAGTTTCTAAATGCGTCTAGTGATGCCAAAGCATTAGCCTTAGCTTCTTGACTTCTTAATACTCTATCAACAGTCCATACAGTATCATCGATAAGTTTTTCTAGGACTTGTTTTGTGAATACAACAAAGTTCCCACATACACAGAATATCTTCTTATCTATTTCA
>Ga0114994_10001737_pt1 | contig 15772 bp, 18 predicted proteins | sample ArcticOcean_MG_C_9_FD_87043 | JGI IMG/M metagenome (GOLD analysis project Ga0114994, IMG submission 87043) | Marine microbial communities from western Arctic Ocean - ArcticOcean_MG_CB2_152 | ecosystem: Environmental > Aquatic > Marine > Oceanic | place: Arctic Ocean: Canada Basin | collected...
CATAGATTGTTAGCGCCTCCAAGAGGAAATATACTTGATTTATCTGGGAAAATACTTGCCACCAACATAGAAAACTATCAAGCACTTTTTGTTTTAGACGAAACAGGAGATATTTACGAAGCCTTAATTGCTTTTAATTCTATTTTGCCAGAAAAGAAAATTGACATAATCAAAATATTAGAAACCGCAAAGAAATCGTCAAAATTTAAACCGATAAAATTAATAGAGGATTTAACTTGGAGCGAATTTTCTAAATTAAATGCAAATGTTCATAAGCTTCAAGGAATATATCCCAGTGTTGACTTTAAAAGATATTATCCAGGTAAAGAAGCTAACGCTCACCTTGTAGGATATGTTTCAAGTTTAAGTGAAAATGAAACATATAATAATCCATTCTCTAAATTAGCAAACGCTAAATCAGGTAAAATTGGAATTGAAAAATCTAGTAATTTAGATTTAAGAGGTCAAATTGGAAATAAGAGACTTGAAATTAATGCGTTTGGTAGAGAAATAAGAGAATTAAATAGGATTGAGTCTAAAAAAGGTCGAAATATTCAACTTACTATTGATAGTGATTTACAAAGATTCTGCTATGAACAACTCGATGGATTAAGTGGCTCAATTGCCGTAACAAATGTTCATACAGGAGAATATCTAGCACTTACATCAGCTCCAGCATTTGATCCTAATAAATTTTATAGCGGCATATCTCATGATGATTGGAATTTTCTTACAAAGAGTCTTTATAGACCTCTTATCAATAAAGCAATATCCAATCATTATCCACCAGGCTCGACAATAAAGCCATTTGTAGCTCTTGCGGCATTAGAGAATGGGTTTGATCCAAACAAAAGAATAAATTGTGATGGAAGCTATGAAATAAAAGACACATCTACTGAGAAAGGGATCAAATCTTTTCACTGCTGGAAAAAAAAAGGACACGGTCCTATGAATATGAAAAAGGCTATTCAAAGATCTTGTGATGTATATTTTTATACATTAGCAAGAGAAATAGGAATTAATAAAATTGCCGAAGTCTGTAAGCGATTTGGGCTAGGCGCAAAAGTTTTTGACGACTTTGCTGAAGAACTTACTGGAACCGTTCCCAATAAAGAATGGAAAAAGAGAGAGCTTGGTTATAATTGGATGATAGGTGAAACTTTAGTAGCTGGAATTGGTCAAGGTTATTTTCTCACAACACCTGCACAATTATCTCTAGCTACAGCACAATTAGTAAATGGTGGGAAAAAAATAAGTTCAAAAATTATTTATAAAGACAACGATTTACCGGATCAAAATAAATCCATAAAAAATTTAGCTGACACTAAGCATCTTGAATTTTTAAAAGACTGTTTGTTTGCAGCAACAAATGAACAAGGAGGCACTTCTTATAGATCAAGACTAACTGGTAAATACCAATTCGCCGGTAAAACTGGAACATCTCAAGTAAGAAGAATTTCAGAAAAAGAGAGAGAAGAAGGCATAATCAAGAATAAAGATTTAGAATGGGCCCAAAGAGATCATGGAATATTTATCGGATATGGGCCTATTAATAAGCCAAAGTTCTCAATTTCAGTGCTTATTGAGCATGGTGGGAGTGGTTCAGGTGCAGCTGCACCAATAGCTAAAAAAGTTATGAATTTTATTTTTAAACACAAAATTGATATTAAAAGGATCGTTATTACTGATGCCTAGTTTTTATCAAATTAGAACCTCACTAAGTATTATTGATAAAATTAGAGAAATCAATATTTTCTTAGTTTGCTTATTATTAATAATTTTTCTTTTTGGTTTACTTTCTCTTTATAGCGTAGCTGATGCCAATTTTAATCCTTGGGCAAGGAATCATCTCATTAGATTTGTGATTAGTGCAATTTTATTCTTTATAATTAGTGTTATTGATATAAAAATAATTTTAAAACTAGCCTATCCATTATTTTTTATAAATATTTTAGCACTTGTTCTTATAATGTTTATTGGCACTGAAACATATGGTGCTACAAGATGGATTAGAATTGCAGGAGTAAGCTTGCAACCTTCTGAGTTTATTAAAGTTTCATTAATTCTTTGTTTGGCTAAATATTACCATTCTATTCCAATTATTGAAGCAAGTAAGATTTCTAGAATGATAATTCCAGTAATAATTACTTTAATACCAGTAGGTTTAGTTATCAATCAGCCTGACCTTGGTACTTCAATAATTATATTAATAGGTGCAGGATCAATTTTTTGGATCGTAGGGATTAACTATAAATATTTTATTTTAACCTTTCTATCGGCGTGTGCATCTATTCCAGTTGGTTGGCAATATTTACGCAATTATCAAAAAGAAAGAGTTTTTACTTTTTTTAATCCTGAAAGAGATCCATTGGGAAATGGATATCATATTATGCAATCGAAAATTGCCTTAGGTTCAGGAGGGTTTGCTGGGAAAGGTTATCTAGAGGGAACCCAGAGTCATTTAAATTTTCTACCAGAAATGCATACAGATTTTATTTTTACAATGTATGGCGAAGAATTTGGTTTTATTGGAACATTTTTATTATTAATTATCTATCTATCGATCATTTTGGTTTCATTTAATTTGGCTACTAAATCAAGAAGTAGTTTTGGTAAATACTTATCATGTGGACTTATTTTTTTATTTTTTAGCCATGTATTTATTAATATAGGTATGGTTATGGGGCTACTTCCAGTTGTTGGTGTGCCGCTTCCACTAATTTCATATGGTGGAAGCTCAATGTTAGCTACTATGATTGGTTTTGGCTTAATTATGAATTGCTATATCAATAGAGACACAATATTGGCAAAAGAAGGTTTTATTGATTAGGAAAGTAATCCTCGCAACTTCCTTCTCTATATACATCAGTAGTTGCACAATGTAATGCTCCACCAAATGGATATGCATCTCTAAATGGAACTGGAATAACTTCAAATCCTAGCTTATCAATTTGTTCACATTGATAAACTTCAGTTTTTTCAACGCAAACAGTCTTTGGATCAATAACTAAGACGTTCATACTCAACCAAATACTTGAATAGCATAATGGTGGAGGCTGGTTATGTGCCGGTTGAGCAGCATCTATTATTTCCCAATTATTTTTTCTGAATATCTCTCTTTGATCTTCAGGTAAATGTCGCGTTGGATTATTTATAATTAGTCCTGGACGTAATGGTGTAAACGTCGCATCAATATGAATTGGGTATGGATCGCCAGGAAAATTTAAAGTATGGATTCTATGATCAGGAAAATGTCTTCTAAGCCAATCGCTACCTTTTAAATTAGTTGTAAAACCATGCTGAACAAAAAGATCTTTACCCATTCTTAAAATATCTGCAGCATCAAATAGAATTTCTTTTTCTGTAGTAACAAATTTCTTTTCGGCTACCATTTTCAATCTTTCGTCTAATGTTATATTTTTACTTAGATAATTTTCCCTGTAAGACTCATCAGTCAACCTAGGTTTAGGCGCTGACTCAAACTTCATTTCAGGATCTGAATTAAAATACTGCTCAAGTAATGGTCTGTAACATAAGTACTCAAACCATCTTGATCTATAAGACATTGTTGCCTCAAGCATCTCATTCCCAAGTGTTAGAATTACATCGCGTGGTGGCATGCATCCAAACATTGTTCCATTATCCCAATCGGGTGTTGATATTTTTTGATTAAAATCAAGTGGCGTGGGTCTGTCAACCTTTACACCTCTTGACTCAAGAATTCTTGATAAATTATCAAGTTGTATATTTGCCTTAGCAATTGATTCTTCGGATCTAGGACCGTCCATACCTTGCATATCACTGTCTTCAGGTATTTTTGCATCGGTTGCAGGTTCCGAAGGAGGGATGCAACAATTATCTGCTCTTCCAACAATTACATGTTTTAACGGATCCCATTCATTCCAAGAATTAACTATTTTAGCCATAAAATCTAATATTCCTTAATTAATATTTGGCTTGAATTGAACATAAATTGAAAGTAAGAGTCAAGCTAATTAAAGGAATGTGTATTGAAAACCAACCTAACTAGTTTCGATGTAGTCATTGTGGGTTTTGGACCGATTGGTCAATTTGTAGTCAACCTACTTAAACCCTATAATTTAAAAATTGCCGTTATAGAAAAGTTACCTAGCATAAATTCTTCACCTAGAGCTAATGCAATTGATGATGAAATTATGAGGGGTATGTCAAGATTAGATACATTTAAAGAATTTAAAAATAAGACAAGTGTTCCAGATTTTATTGAATTTTCATTTCCAAATAAAAAAACTATACAAAGTACCCCAGTTAAAAAAACTTTAAATGGCTTTCCTGCCGTTACAATGTTTTATCAGCCTGATTTAGAAAATGCATTGCTAAAAAATATTATGTACTCACGAAATATAGAAATATTTTATGAAAATGAATTAATAGACTTCAGAGAAAAAGATAATCAAATTACATTGACCACAAGGTGCTCAGATAAGAAAAATAATAAAATTATAAAAGCAGGTTTTCTCCTTGCATGCGATGGTGCAGAGAGTTCAGTTAGATCTATGCTCAAAATTGATCAACTTGATCTTCAGTATAATAAAGATTGGCTGATTATTGATGTAAATTTAAATGAAGGAATAACTTTAGACAAAGTTGCTCGTCAAATATGTGATCCTGATAGACCAGCTGTATTTATGCACTCTCCAGGTAAAAAACATAGATTTGAGTTCCAACTTCTAGCCGGTGAAAATCCAGAGGAGATGAGTAGTAAAAGTTCGGTACATAAGCTTTTATTAAGTTGTTTAGAGCCTTCACAATATACAATTGAGAGAAAGGAAGTTTATAAATTCAGAGGAAAAAAAGCTAATCAATGGAAAGTTGGAAATATATTTTTATTAGGTGATGCTGCGCATCAAGTTCCACCGTATGCAGGCCAAGGAATAAATTCAGGGATTAGAGATGCAATCAATATTTGTTGGAAGTTAAATATGGTAATTAATCATGGTTTGGATCAAAATATATTGGAATCTTATCAAATAGAAAGAGAAATTCATGTTGAAGAAACAATTAAGTCATCAATAGCATTAGGTAAACTTATAGATTCACTGGCTATTGCTTATAAGAAAAAAATGCCACTAGCTGATGCGGTCGCACCAGAAGCAAGAGATCAGGCGTACGGGGGTAAAAAAGCTAATCCTTCTGAAGAAATCAATCCGGGGATATATTGTAATTCTTTAGTGCACAAGTTTACTGGTCGATTAGTTCCATATATCAATTTAAAGGACAGTGATAATAATGAGATTGGTTTAGATAGCTTATTAGATGGGGAAATAGCTATTATTGGAGAAGGCAGGATCGAAAACCAATTAAGTGTTGGAGCTATTAAATTATTTAAAGAGTTAAACGCCAAGTTTATAAATATTCTTGACTATTCATTTAGAAATAATGATTTTAGGGAAATTCTTAAAACAGGTTATCTTATAATAAGGCCTGATCTTCATATTTACGGAGTATCTGATAGTGAAAGTAGCCTTGAAGAATTATCAAATCAATTTTTTGAATCTTTATATCTAAAGAATGATGGTTAATTTATTTTAAAAAATCGAATCAAACTTAATTATTTTCTAATTTTATGAACAAAAATTATGTGGTAATAATGTCACTATATTTCAAAAAGCCTTTATAAATCAATTATATCAATTACTTAAAAAGTATTAGCCACTTGGCAACTATATCTATGAAGGTTACCCTCTTTGAAACACTAAATGTTGTGTAATGTGATTAGTCACAATAACGGAGGGAATAACAAAATGTTAGATAATGCAAAAAGAATGGTTGCAAGCCTTACTTCGCTAGGAATAGCTTTATTAGGTCTTGGAATAGTTGCGTCACTTTTAAGCCCAACTGGAAGAATTCCATGGCTTGGTGATATAGCGGGCAATATTATAGGTCTGATTAATAGCTTGGGTAGTCAAGGTATTGTAGGGCTTGTTGCTTTGGGTGTAATTCTTTATTTATTTAGAGACTAAAACCTATTTTTAACCCCTAAGCGTATTACTTAGGGGTTAGAGCTATTTAATGATATAAAAATATATGTTCCCAAAAATTAAAAATATATTACGCGAAATAATTGATTTTGGACTTTTACTTATTGCAATTGCAATTATATTAGAATTACTCTTTGGTCCTTCATCCCCATTTTTGGGTCAAAATATAATAGATAACTTAGTTAATTTAGTCAGAGAACTCGGCGACGCTGGTGTTGTTGGGCTTATTTCAATAGCTATCATCATCTATCTATGGTCTAGAGTAAAAAAAGACTGATTTATTAAGAATTATTTTAATTTACCCTTGCTCATATCCTATTTTTAAAGATAGGCTGTCTCCATTATATAATATGGAGGATTAACGTGAGAATATTTAAAGTTTTTACAACATTACTAATTACCTTATCTCTATCTTCTTTTGCATTAGCAGGAGACTGGTCGAAAATAAGAGTTGGTACAGAAGGGGCTTATGAGCCTTGGAACTATACAAACGCAGCCGGAGAACTAGTTGGAGCAGAATTGGATCTTGCAAGAGATTTATGTGCAAGAATGAAAGCTGAATGTGAATTCGTACAACAAGATTGGGACGGAATTATTCCTGCTCTAGTTCAAGGTAAGTACGATGTAATCATGGCAGGTATGTCTGTTACTGAAGAAAGAAAAAAAACTATTAGTTTTTCTTCAGCTTACATGACTGAGCCAGCTAAAATGTCTACTTTAAAAGGTTCGCCACTAGCGACTCTTTCGACAGCTAAAAATCTTAATTTAGATGACGATAGCGCAGCTTCAAAAGGTACTATCGGTACTTTAAATGCAGCCCTTAAAGGCTTAAGACTTGGTGTTACCGCAGCTACGATTCATGAAGATTTTGCCAATGCTTATTTAGATGTAGATCTAAAGATTTATCCAACTCAGGATGAAATGAATTTAGATTTATCAGCAGGTAGAATTGATGCCGCTTTAAGTGATAGTGGTACGATTGAAGCGTATATGGGTACTCCATCTGGAGCTAACGTTACATTCTTTGGACCAAATATATTTGGTGGTTTATTGGGTGAAGGTGTTGGCGCGGGAATCAGACAAGGCGACGCTGATTTAAAAGCAATGTTTGATAAAGCGATTGCTGAAGCTGCTGCTGATGGAACTATCGGTAGAATTTCTACACAATATTTTGGAAAAGATTTGGCTCCGTAATAGCTAAGCTTTAACAAAAAGATAAAAAGCGGCTGTATTTTATTGCAGCCGTTTTTTTTTAACCTATTATCAAAAATATGATGGAACTTATAACGTTTGGAGATACTGGTTGGGGTGATGAGCTTCTTTTGAGTATGGTCATGACAATATTAGTCAGTACTTCTTCGCTCGCGTTTGGTTTGTTGATAGGCACTATTTTTGCAAGTTTTAAGCTATCAAATTCCTATGTGCTAAAAACTATAGCGGAATTTTATACTACAATTGTAAGAGGTGTTCCTGAGCTTCTAGTTATATACCTATTATTTTTTGGAGGTAGTGGTGCCGTGATGTATGTGGCCAAAATATTTGGACACATGGGGTACATTGAGCTTAGTCCTTTTACAATTGGTACAATTGCTGTCGGGGCTATTTCGGGCGCTTATTCTACTGAAGTCATAAGAGGGGCCATTTTAGCTGTTCCCAAAGGTCAATTCGAAGCCGCAAGAACACTTGGAATGAAAAAGTATGCAATGTCATTTAACGTTATATTTCCTCAAGTTGCAAGATTAGCCCTTCCGGGCATTGGTAATGTCTGGCAAGTAACTTTAAAAGATACCGCTTTGATTAGTGTTACAGGATTAGTTGAAATTATGCGTCAATCAAAGATTGCAGCTGGTTCAACCCATGAACCATTTTTATTCTACTCAATAGCAATCATCTTATATTTATTTATTACATCTATTTCCTATCAATTTTTTAACAGAGCAGAAAATAAATTTTCCAAAGGTTTTGTGAGGGAGGGAAATTAATGAGATTTGAACTTATGTATGAATCTTTTTTTAAGATTATTCAAGGAATTCCTCTAACATTAGAAGTAGTATTTTTATCAACTGTTTGTGGCTTATTCTTAGCGGTTGGTGTCGCATTAATGCGTGTTTCAGAAAATAAATTTTTAAGTAATCCTGCGTATTATTTTATTTACGTAATTAGAGGTACACCTTTGCTACTTCAACTATTTTTTATTTATTATGGTCTTGCGCAGTTTATTTTCATACGTGAAAGTTTTTTATGGTTTTTTCTAGAGGACCCTCTTTTTTGTGGAGTATTAACTTTAACCTTAAGTACAGCCGCTTACTCCGCAGAGATTATTAGAGGCGGCATGCAGTCCATTGCGCCGGGACTTATTGAGGCTGCGAGTTCAATGGGAATGAGCAAAATGCAAAGATTAAGAAAAATAATTTTACCTATTACTATTAGGCAAGCATTGCCAGCTTATGGGAATGAACTAATTTTAATGGTTAAAGCTACTTCATTAATAAGTATAGTAACTTTGATGGAAATTACTGGTATAGCTAGAACAATAATTTCTAAAACTTATGCACCTGTGGAAATTTTTATAGTAGCTGGATCAATTTATCTTCTGATAAATTTCCTCATAACGAGACTAATCAAATTTGCTGAAAATAAGTTGAATCATGGAACTATCTATTAAGGTATAAAGATTATGAGTTATTTTGATAAAAAAGTAGTTTGGATTACAGGTGCATCATCTGGAATTGGAAAGGAACTTGCAGTCCAATTATCTGGATTAGGGGCGATTCTAGTATTAACAGCTAGACGGGAAAATGAATTAGAAAAAGTTAAGCAATTATGTGGCAATGCAGAGGTACATTTATTTCCATATGATTTAGAAAACCTAGAAAATATAGAAGAATTATACAGATCAGTTATTAAGGAAGTCGATGGTATCGATATTTTGATTAATAATGCAGGAATTTCAGCATGGTCATCTGTAAACGAAACTAATCTTGAGGTTTATAAAAGAGTAATGAATTTAGATTATTTCTCAGTAGTAAGCTTAACTAAATCAGTATTGCCCGATATGATAAAAAAGAAATCAGGACAAATTGTTACCAATACAAGCTTAATGGGTAAATTCTCATCAAAGAAAAGATCAGTTTATGCGGGAGCTAAACATGCACTACATGGTTTTATTGATGCCTTAAGAGCAGAAGTGCATCAGCATAATATAAAAGTTAATACTGTTGCTCCTGGCTATGTAAATACTGAGGTTGGTATTAAAGCTCTAGTAGAAGACGGTGCACCTTATGGAAAAAATGATCGTGGCCATGATTCTAAGGGCATGAAAGTTGAAAAAGCCGCAAAAGTTATAATTAATGCAATAAGAAAAAACAAACGTGAAGTTTTAGTTATACCAACCTTCTCAATATTAATGGTTGCCTCTTTATTAAGTAGATTCTTACCAGGAATAGGAGCAATATTAGCTAGAAATTTTGACGAAGATAAGCAGTGACTAGTTATTTAGATCATCAATAAGAAATTTCATACTATCAATTCCCCAGTACATTTCATTGTTGAAATAGAACGTTGGTACTCCAAAGGCACCATTGTCTAAAGCATATTGAGTATTTATTTTAAGCCCTTCTTTAATTTCTTCGCTCATAATACCCTCAGCAAAATCATTCCCATCAATTCCTGATTCAATTGCAACTTCAGACATAATCATCTGATCATTAAGGTTAAGTGCTTTAACCCAAATAGCATCAAACATCTTTTCAGTATAGCTTTCTAAAAGATTCAGTTTTTTAGCTAAGATTGCACCACGCATATGTGGAACAGTAATTATTGGAAAATAAGGGTTCATTTTTATTTTCACACCGAGACTATTTGACCACCTAGCCATATCTTTAGCTAAATAAGCAAATTTCTTTGGTATTGCTAATGGAGGCCTGTTATCTGTTGATTTAAATATTCCACCCACAAGTACAGGTTTTAAATCAATAATTGCCCCAGTTTCAGCAACTGATTTTAAATTTTTATATGCCAGGTAAGAATATGGACTTCCAAAATCAAAGCAAAAAGTAACATTTTTGGTCATATTTATTTGTTATAGTTTGAAATGAAAGTATACATTATTTGAATGAGTAGTAAATGAAGATAGTAGTTATAACAGGAGAAGAATCAGGAGACGAATTAGGCGCATCATTAATTGATGCATTGAAAAATTCCAATCTTGGTGAATTTGAACTTTATGGAATTGGAGGGTCACTTTTACTAAAAAGAGGCATTCAAAACTATCATCATATAAATGAGATAAGTGTTATGGGAATAGTTGAAGTTATTCCTAAAATACTAAAAATTAGAAAAATTATTAATAATGTTACACAGGCAGTATTGGAACTAAAGCCTGATATTGTTATTACGATAGATAGTCCAGATTTTACATTAAGAGTTGCAAAAAAACTAAAGTCTCATAATCCAAAGATTAAGATTCTACACTATGTAGCACCATCTGTTTGGGGATGGAGACCTAAAAGAGTCTACACTGTTAAAGCGGCGGTAGATAAACTCTTAACTATCCTTCCATTTGAAAAAGAAATATTTGAAGAAAAAAAAGTTTCTACTACTTTTGTTGGCCACCCCATTACTAATATGGCGAAGCCAAAAATCACTTTTAATGAATTTAATAGTAAGTATTTACCTAATAATACTAAACCAATTTTACTAATATTGCCTGGCAGTCGAAAGTCAGAAATAGATAAACTTTTAAATATTTACTTAGATACTGTTGAGACTTTTAACATATATCAAAAATTTTCTATCATACTTCCAATCAAAAAAGAATTAGTAGAGTATATAGGAAGTATAATTAAAGAAAAAAAAATAAGCTACGAAGTAAATATTCTAGATACTGAAGCTGCAAAGTATGAGTCATTTGCTGTAGCTGATTATGCAATAGCTACCTCAGGAACAGTTGCATTAGAACTTTCATACTTTAATATTGCCTATCTTGTTGCATATAAGTTTAATCTTTTAAGCTATGTAATCATCAAGTCTCTTGCTCAAGCAAAATTTGCAAATTTAGTTAATATTATAAATAGTCAAGAGGATATTCCTGAATTAATTCAATCTAAATGCACTACAGACAATATAGGCAAAGTATTCAGTAGGATTGTAAATGATGGAGACTATAGAGAAAGTATTCTTGAGGCCTCTAGAAGTGCCATAGACAAACTAAATACAAAATCAAATCCATCAGCTTTAGCTGCTGAAGAAATAATAAAGATGGTCAGCAATGATAAGTGAAAACTATAAAAAAATTGAAGCAAAAGCTTTTTGGTACCTAGAAAGATATGCTTCTAGCTCAAAAAATTTAAAAGATTATTTAAGAAAAAAAGTAAGAGATACTGATTTAAATCATGATAGTGAGCTTATTATTAGTCAAATTATAAATAATTTAGAAAAACAAAATATTTTAAATGATGGGGTATTTTCTGAAAGTAAGGCAAAAACTTTTATTAATAAAGGGTGGTCACTATCTAAAATCAAATTCAGATTAAAACAATTGGGTATAAACAACGAAACTATCGATATCTGTATCGAAAATATTAAGACAGAAGAAGCTGATATAGAATTGATTGCTGCATCAAAATTAGTCAAAAAAAGATTTATTGGATCATTCAGAAGAAAAGAGTTAGATGACAAATTAAAAAATAGAGAGTTTGGAATTTTAGCTCGAGCTGGATTTAATTATGCTTTGTCAAAAAAGGTATTATATGAGTTGTCAGCAGATGAAATTGAGGAAATAATTAGTAATTATTTTTAGAAAGAAAAATTATGGAAAATAAAACAGTAATAGTAACAGGTGCAGCAAGAGGCTTAGGACAAAAATATGCTCTAGAGCTGTCAAAAGCTGGCGCATCTGTTGTAGCTGCAGATATAAATTCTTGTGATGAAACGAGAAAACTAATTCAAGAAAATGGCAAAGATTGTTTATCTCTTAAACTTGATGTAACAGAATATAACAGCTGTAAGGAGTTAGTTTCTAAAACCTTAGATAAATTTAATAAAATAGATGTTTTAATTAACAACGCTGCTTTATATGGAACTTTAAAAAGCGCTAGATTTGAAGATATAGATAGTGATCAATGGGATAGGGCAATGAACGTTAATGTCAAAGGTGTGTGGAATTGCTGCAGAGCAGTAGTGCCTTCAATGAGAGAGCAAAAGAGTGGATCAATAATTAATATAGCATCTTTAGCGGCTATTTATGGTATGCCGTATGCAGCTGATTATGTTAGTTCCAAAGCAGCAGTTCTTGGTCTTACAAGAGTGATTGCTAGAGAGGTTGGAAAAGACGGTATTAGAGTGAATTCAGTCGCACCATCCATGGTTAAAACAGAATCTGCAGAAGAATTTCTTGGAGAAAAGTCTGAGAGGGCCTTTGATGTTATTGCAAAGGGGCAAATACTTCAAAAAACTTTAGAGGTAGATGATATTTATGGAACCATTCTCTATCTAGCAAGTGATCAAAGTAAATTTGTTACAGGGCAAACATTGATGGTTGATGGAGGCAGTGTTTTACTCTAGCTAGCTAAATGTCAAAGAAGAATTTACAAAAACAAACAAATCCAGTTGCAAGAGAATTAAGAACAGAAAAATTTAAGAATAAGATAGTTCCTAACAAAAAAAGATTATCTGAACTAAAACGAACTAAAGTAAAAATTTAACTATCACTATTTAAGTCTTCAGCGTCAGGGTAAAGATCCATTACCACTGGTGAAGCTCTACTTGCTACAAATACTGAGCTACCCTGCTCTTCTAGAGGTACAGAATCCCTAATTGAAATTCTATATAATGCATAAATACCTATAGCCGTGTGAACTATAAATAGGTATATCCAAAAACCATTAGCACCAAGAATATTCATAAATAATCCAGCCATAATTGGACCTAAGGTTAATCCAATTCCACCAACCAATAATAATCCACCACTTGCCGCCACCATTTCACTTTTTTCTAAAAAGTCATTTGTATGTGCAATTGCAATAGAATAAAGAGGAATAGTTAAGCCACCAAATACAAATGCAATAATCAATAAAAGTGAAAAAGTTTCGCCAAGAAATAAAGCTAAAACACTAAATCCTGAAGCTGCAAAAGCTACTATAGTAAGTATTAATCTTCGGTCATATTTATCCGAAAGGTAACCAATTAGATATTGGAAAATTGCTCCTCCACTTACAAAGCTAAACATGAATAAGGATGTTTGTGAAATATTTAAGCCACTTTTAATAGTATAGACAGATCCAACGCCCCACAGCGCACCATGTGCAGTTCCTACTCCTATAGCAGAAATAACACCTAAAGGAGATGCTTTATATAGCTCTTTAATTGACAGTATTTTTGCAACTGTGAAGTCGGGCTGCTTTCCAACAGTTATAAGAATTGGAACAAGAGACAATGAAATAAGAATTGAAACTAACATAAAGAGTGTAGCATGATTAGGATCGGCAAAGTTTAAAAATAACTGTCCAATTGCATTACCTCCCATACTAATTATCATATAAATTGATAATGCTTGACCTCTGCTTTCATTTTCAGATTGATCATTGATCCAACTTTCAGCAACACAATACATTCCAACAAAACAAAAGCCAGTTGTGAATCTCATTAAAAACCAAGTTATTATTGAAAAATGTAATGAGTGAAGTAGAATTGCAATAGAAGCTATTGAAGCCAGCGAAGCAAATACTCTAACGTGGCCAACTTTTTGAATTCTTTCAGGGATAAATAATGCACCCAAGACAAAGCCTGCATAATAACCAGTCATTATTAATCCAACAACCAATGGTGAATAACCTTCAAGAGACGCTCGAACACCAATTAAACTACCCTGCAATCCATTTGCAAGAAATATCATTGCAACACCAAAAAATAGAGCCCAGCTAGATCTTAAAATAATAAGCATTAAATATAAAAAAAATTAATTTAGGGAATTAGTTAAATCCATCTTCTAACCGAATTCTTATAATCCAGATAAACCTTATCAAACTCTTTTTCAAGGTATTTTTCTTCTGGGAGTATAATTCCAAAGTGAAGCAATATTAATTCTAAAATAGCAAAAACTAGATACCAAACTGAGTTGAAGCAAATGCTACATCCAATCAACATGAGAACAAAAGCAAGATAAATTGGGTTACGTGAGTACTTGTATGTACCGCCTAAAAATAGTTGAGTAGTCACAGACCTCGGATGTGGGTTTTCAGCGTTAGACTTGAATATAATAAATGTATAATAAAAGAGAATTACAGAGATAATTATAATTATCAGGCCTAGAAAAAACTGAATTGGATTTCCAGCTGTGAATGCTATTGGATAAAAATACTCAAGTATGAATGATGAAATTAAACTTGTAGCAACTAAATAGGGTGGAAAAAACCATGTTTTTGCAGCATTTGAATCTGTTTTACTCATATCTTGTTGTCTTTATGTCTATTTCAATATAAATGGCATTATCATGTTTAATAAAAGAAACTCAATAGTACAAGTTGAAGAAAGTAATGAATTTGCACCTAAATTTGATCAAAATGGTCTGATAGTGGTAACTACCGTAGATATTTCAAATAATGAAATACTCATGACGGGCTATATGAACCAAGAAGCTTTAAAAAAGACTATAACAACTAAAGAAGCTCATTATTATAGTCGAAGTCATCAAGCAATATGGCATAAAGGTGCAACGAGTGGATATATTCAAAAAGTAATAGAGATATTAGTTGATGACGACCAGGATGCCTTATGTATGAAGGTAGAAATAGGAGAAAATGGGGCTAGTTGTCATGTGGGCTATAAGTCTTGTTTTTATCGTAAAATTAAATTAGAAGATAACCAGAATAAAGTTGAGTTAGAAGATTTGGGTCATAAAAAAGTTTTTGATCCCAAGAAAGTTTACGGAGATACACCTAACCCAACAAAATTATAAGGATTAAATTATGGCAGTTCCAAAGAGTAAGATTTCAAATTCACGTAGAGGCATGAGAAGGGCTCATCAAAGCTTAACTAATGCAAAAATTGTTGAAGATAAAGATTCAGGTGAAATGAGATTAGCGCATAATGTAGATATGACTACAGGTATGTATAATGGAAAAAAAATATTTACTCCTAAAGCTGAAAAGTAATTATCCACCCCAACAAACTTTTTCAGGCAACATTAATAAGCCTTCATCATAAACCAAACCATTCTCTTGATCCTTTTTTAAGAAACAGGGGCCATCAAGATCAATATAGTCAGCATACTCATATAACATTAAAGCTGGCAACATGGATAAAGAACTACCAACCATACAACCAACCATAACTCCCTTTTTTAGTTCTTTAGCTCTTTGGGCAATTTTCAATCCTTCAGTTAGTCCGCCAGTTTTATCCAACTTAATATTTATATAATCGTAACGTTTAAAAATATTTTCTATATCCCTATAATTATGAAATGATTCATCGGCACACAGTGGCACAGAAGTATCTAGATATTCTAAATCATCATCTTCAGAGGATTTAACTGGTTGCTCCATTAATGATACATCCATTTCTAAAAGAAAATTTAATAGCCTGTCAAGAGATCGAACTGTCAAACCTTCATTGGCATCCAGAATAATTTTTGGATTTGTTGCAACATCTCTTATTGCTAGCATACTCTCTTTTAAACTCTCTTCATTTACTTTTACTTTTAATATTGGATAATTAGAGTGTAACTTTGCATCTAGTGCCATTTTTTTTGGCTC
>Ga0114994_10001738_pt1 | contig 15770 bp, 13 predicted proteins | sample ArcticOcean_MG_C_9_FD_87043 | JGI IMG/M metagenome (GOLD analysis project Ga0114994, IMG submission 87043) | Marine microbial communities from western Arctic Ocean - ArcticOcean_MG_CB2_152 | ecosystem: Environmental > Aquatic > Marine > Oceanic | place: Arctic Ocean: Canada Basin | collected...
ATTTCATGGTCGGTAGAGCATCAAGGAATGACCGAACACTGTGCTGCAAGTGCAGATTGGAGTGTAGTTATGATTGGAGGAGAAGATCAGAATGATTGGACTGAAAGTGAACCGGTGATTATCATCAATGCCAATGCTGAGCCAAGTGATATCACCGAAACTGCCGGAGCAATGCCTGATTGGGGTGAAGCACCAGCAATAGAAATCGATGCAGGTGACCTGTATGGTAAAGACGAGGCTTTTGAGGCACTAGTAGCGATAGATGATCAGTCCAAATCGCAATCGACTGCTGACATGTCGTTATTGATGGGAATGCTCGATGATGATGAAGAGGAAACCAAAGTCAATGCTGAAGAGGCATATGACCTGATGGCTGAATTGAAAACCGCAATCGATGAAAAAATCCCACCAAAAGCGGATAGCGGCAGTGATCGGGTCATTAAATCTGACGAAGATGGAAAGGCACTGGTAACTTTGGATGGTTCTTCATCTTATGACCCTCAGGAGCGAATTGAGAGTTGGCAATGGATCGATTCAACCGGCAAGGAAATATCAGATAAACCAAAGGTCAAGGTCAAGATTTCAATTGGGGTTCATCGGTTCGACCTAAGGGTGCGTGACCGCGATGGTAGTTGGACTTCTGATTCTTTGAGTATTACGGTTGAGAGCATTTAGTAAGGAGTTGCCTACAATGGTTAAATCACCACTAGTTGAGCATTTTATGGTCACTGCATTACAACAGAGATGTTCTGTAGTAACCGATCCAGAAGATGGAACTTGTGTAATAATTGACGGTGGAGGAGAGGCTGAGAGAATTATATCTTGGCTCGATCGACGCGAAGGTTCTGGTCCCGATGCAATAATCGGTGAATACCAAGGTGAAAGAAATGTTGTCGCACTCTTGAACACCCATGCCCACTTTGATCACAGTGGGCACATTCCTTATCTGCTTGAAAGATATGATGTCAAATGGCATCTGCACGCTGATGATGCCTTTCTACAATCCACCGTTCAATCAGCAGCCAACAGATGGGGTTTCACCGTCCCAGAACCGGCGCTTGCAGATATAGAATGGGACCATGGGGATTTATTTTCTTTTAACAACTTGAATTTCGAAATCATTCATACCCCTGGCCATACCCTCGGAGGTTGCTGTCTAAAGTTGACTGTTGAAGATGGCGCGGATCATCTCTTCGTCGGTGATACACTGTTCGAAGGGTCGGTCGGTAGAACCGATCTACCTGATTCTGGTGGAGACATGGAACTACTATTATCGATGATAAGAGAACGTCTTTGGCCTCTTGAGGAGGATACAATAGTCCATCCTGGCCATGGCCCTTTGACGACAATAGGTCATGAAAAGGAAACTAACCCCTTTGTCAACGGCCAAAGGTTTGGCCGCGGTTCTTGGCTATGATTACATCATTGCGGCAAGAGATTTTTCAAGAATTGGAAGTGTCTCTTCCCAAGTTGCTACTATTCCATAATCAGCATATTGGAAAATCGGTGCGTCTGCATCCTTGTTGATTGCGACTATGTACTTCGATGAACGCATTCCAGCTAAGTGTTGTATTGCTCCAGAAATACCTACTGCGATGTAGAGATTAGGATTGACGGTCTTACCGGTTTGTCCGACTTGCATTCCATGCGGAATATCATCCCAGGTATCGACTGCTGCCCTACTGGCACCAACCGCTGCACCGAGAACATCAGCGATTCTTTCAAGGTGGGAGAAATTTTCTGGTGAGGACATTCCTCTTCCACCCGAGATTATGATATTGGCTTCTGCCACATCAAGACGCTCGCTAGATCGGGCAAGTAACTCCTCGACTGCAGTCAGCACATCACCGGATTGGTCGATGACACTGACATCTGCTGGAACTGAAACTGCTGCGGCGAAGATATTGGCACGTACGCTGACGACAACATCTGCTGATGCATTGACTGTCTGCATAGCTTTACCAGAATATACCGGACTGGTTAGATTTGAACCATCGATGGCTACAACATCTTGAACAACGGGTATATTGCGACGGGCTGCTATTCTTGCTGCAAGGTCTTTCGAGCGCGGACTGGCTGCGACGAATATTGAACCTGCGGGAGTTACTGCGTCGAGGGCATTAGCCCAACCAGCAGCATCATACGAAGCAAACATAGGACCTTTACAGGCTATTACTCGTCCTGCGCCAGTAAATCCGGCTCCGTCAGCAATACTAGAATTCACACAGGGGACGATAATGGTAGGACTGCCACCAAAGGCGATTACTGCACTTACCAATTCGGCAGTAACATCTGCAACTACACCATTATTTATCTCTGCTATTACAATTGTTTCAGACATTAAATCACCTCAAATTACGTTTGCCTCATCTCTTAGAAGTCTTGCAACCTCTCCGGCAGAATCAGCACTATTGTACTTCTTACCATCTGCCTTTTGTGGCGGTGCCGATTGATTGACAACGCTCACTGTAGACGCTGGTGCGGTTTCGCTTCGAACTTCTACCTGTGCTCTTTTGGCCATCATTATTCCCTTGACATTGGGTTTACGCACTTTGAATGCACCCTTATCACAACTGATTACCGCTGGCAATGGAATTGCGACCTTAGCAGAGCCGCCATCAAATGGACAGGTGACTTTGATTCCATTTTCGAATGAGATGTCTGTGATATTGGATATACTCGCCCAACCAAGCCTTTCCGCTACTCCCGGACAAGTAGATCCCGCACCGGTATCAGCCGCTGCTTTTCCACAATAGACAACTTGCGCTCCCAATCCTAAAATAACACTGGAAAGAACTGATTGGAGGGAATTGGAATCCATTTCAGCCCAGGAGTCATCCCATACACGGACTAATTCATCGACACCGATGGCTTTGGCATCTTTGAGAATTTTATCACAATCAGCTGAACCTAAAGTTAGGGCTGTGACTTTACCACCTGTTGCTTCTCGATGCCTTAATGCCGCCTCAATAGCAAATTCATCATAGGGGCTCATAACCCATTTTACCATCGACAAATCGACCTTACCACTATCGACTACAATACGAGCATTGGTATCAGGAACTCGCTTGACTAAGACTACTATCTCTACCATTTCCTCACCTATCCCCCACAGGGGATGAACAGGCGACCAGAAAGCCGTTGATGAACCTTATCTCAATCATTGCTCAATGACTCGAGCGCAATCAGCGTTTCAGGATTATTTGCAAAGAACTCAGCCACGCAGGAAAGACCACTCGAAATACCGCTTGCTACAGCCATCTTCACATCGAAAGGATGGAGGGTTCCATCACTAACTGCAGCCCTAATTGCAATTAAATCAGTCCATGTAGAAGGTTCACCATATTCGGGGTTAGGTATAACTTCAAGGCTGCCGTTTTCAGGTAGGACAATATGTTCTATCAATTCGTAAACAGGAGATTCTGAATCTTCTGGGTCGAGGTAAGCCTTCCGTAATTTCTTAGCCAGAGACTTTTCATCATCGTGCAAAAGAATTGCACCGTTGGGATCAGATTTACTCATCTTATGGTCAAAAGATTCCATTCTTGCACCCTTGCTCTTGAGATTGGAAATAATTGGAGTGTGCAGACATGTCGCTTTACTCCAGCCCCAGCGGTCGGCAACATCACGCATGTACATGTGCGCCTTTCGCTGGTCCATTCCACCTATTGCAACATCTATATTCAATTCGAAAATATCAGCTGCTTGAAGAGCCGGATAGTAAAATCGTGAAAGATCACCATCGCTTGAATCTTCATCACGACCCATTATCGAAAACGTTCTCCTTACACGTGCCAGACCCATGTTCTTTGAACATCTTAGTACACGTGCCCAATATTCGCCGTTATCCATAATAGCGCTAGCATAAACAAAGCGTAATTCACCGGGCCCTTCACCCTCTGGTGGTTGGCCAAGTAACGCTCTGAAGGTATCTTCCATGTAACGGCCTGTCAGTTGAATCGAATCCATTACGCCACCGAATTTATCGTTGACCCAAGCATGCCAATCGGCTAAGAAAATCAGAACATTAGCCTTAGCATCGAGCATTCGACGCAGTTGCAAGGAGAGAACCTTCCAGCCAATATGAGCCTTGCCACTCGGTTCAAAACCGACATAACATCTGATGATACCGTCGCCACCAAGACTGCTGCCGTCAGCCAAACAATCCACAAGATGAGCAATACCTACTGCCTCATCGACATCATCTACCATCTGTGATAGACGTGTCCGATCGGTTTGCGAGAGTTCCTCGACCCGCGCACACTTCTCGGCCAACTCATCCATTCATTCACCTCATGGTGATAGTAACTTGTTTAATTTTTCACTTAGAGAGGCGGCACGTGTACCATCACCCTCTGCGAGTTTGCTCTCAATTTCTGCGATGAGAACCTCTGCCTCAGCTTTGGTATCATCACCCATCTTCTCTGAAATAGACATCAACTTTCGAGCCATTGCAATCCCTGATTTAGCCTTAGACAACTTCTTACCAGCTTCTTTAGCTTTATCACCACGCTGCTTTGGATTATAGCCAGTAGCAGCGTCAAGGAAATTAGACCAGCGCTTACGTGATTCAAGTGCCTTTTCGCGGCCACCATCACTTTCTAGGAAATCACCGAGGTCAGAACCTTTCATCTGCTCTACTTCGACCTCTAGTTTTCCCTTCTCGTTAAAACCACACTCTACTTGCTTAAGGATGGCGAAATTAGCGGTGAAAATACCTTCAGTCTCGACTTGAACATCATTAAAGTACTCTGTTGCCATCTTTGCTAAGCCGGCATTGCCACCGATGCTCTTTACCAATCCTCGCTTGACCTCAAATGTCTCCATGACCAACCCATTGGCACTCGCATCATAAGCCCACCGTCACAAGCCGGTAAAGACCAACAGGGTTTTTGTTCAGTTCCTTGTGCACAGGTCATGCGACGAGTGGGGGCCTGTCTACTGGCCTTGCTGATGATTCCAATAGCATCGGCGGCATTTACAACCTCCATCCAATTGACTGTAGAAGATAAACTGGCGGATAATGACATCGGTCTTTCGGGAGGAGAGTTATCCCCCAATAATGAAAAGATTCTATTATTCGGAGTAGATGGTTATTCACATATATTGATGGCTACAAGTGCTAATGATAGGACGACTGATATCGATTTGGAAAAGAAGGTTAACCATTCACTAAATGCTGCGGCCTGGCACCCGCGTGGAAATACTGCTTATTTGGTCGGACAATCAGGCACTATGCTGCGATATGTCGGTGAGACTCATGCTATTGAGACGATTCAGGTTCCAGCCGCTATAGCCGATGAAGATCTAACGGCTATGTCTTGGGTTCAAAGTGGAACCCACGCCTATGTCGCTGCTCAAAGTGGTAATATCTGGAAATATTCTAATGGATCTGGTTTCGAAGCATTAAATGATAGTAAAGAAACTGCAATTACCGACATCACTTGTCATAAATCCGACAATGGTATATGTATTGGAGTGACACTTAATGATGGTGTATTCGTAATAGATAGGGATGCCATACTTACTTGGATAAGCGGTACGAGTTCAGACACATGGATTGGAATATCCTGTGATGATGGAGCCCTAAATGAATGCACTACCTATGGCTCAAATGCGAGGATTGGAACCTTGAGGATAAACCCTGATGTCGCATCTTCATCGACTATGGAATTGATCTGGGAATTAAAAGACCTCGGAGGTGATTTAATTGGAGAAAACCGCGGTATCGATTCGAGCACCTTACTCTATACTGCACCTTTTGGCCTGATTAGACAAAACCCCGACACCACGGATTCCAATACTTTGCTCCTCAATGAAGATTTAATCGCTACCGATACATCATTGGCTGGTGATAGTTTGGTTATGGCTTGGGAAAATGATGTTAGAACAGGTTTCATGATTACTAGTCGTGGGAGTGTAATCTCGTTTGAGCCATTGACTAGTGAATTGACCGATAGTATGCTCGCCACAATCTTAGCAATAGTCGTAGTAATCTCAGTCCCAGGAGTGCTCATAGGCATGATTTATTGGAATAGTCCTTGGTTACAACGCAAGTATCTACAACTACGTGGCTTTGATAAGAAGAAGAAAAAGTAGGTAACATTCATGAGGGTCTTAGCAACGGGAACAGGATATGGAGCCCTTTGAAGGACTAGACTTCTACGACATCGAGAGCCTGCTTTCCGAAGAGGAAATCATGATTCGTGATATGGTAAGAGAATGGGTCGACGAAGAGGTCATCCCAAATATCGAACAAGCATGCGCAGATGGAGTATTTCCCGACAAATGGCGAGTCGCTCTCGGAGAGATGGGAGTCCTCGGCGCACCGTTAGAAGGCTATGGCTGCCCTGGTTTATCCTATGTCGCCTATGGATTGATTTGTCAAGAACTCGAGAGAGGAGATTCTGGTCTTCGTTCATTTGCTTCAGTACAAGGCTCGCTAGCTATGTATCCCATTTGGGATTTCGGTACCGAGGAACAGAAAAATTACTACTTGCCAAAAATGGCAAGTGGTGAATGGATTGGCTGCTTTGGACTAACCGAACCTGATTATGGGTCCAACCCCGGAGACATGATAACAAAAGCCGAGGATATGGGTGATCACTACTTACTCAACGGAGCAAAGATGTGGATTACCAACGGCACAATAGCAGATGTTGCTGTGGTTTGGGCTAAACTTGATGGCGTGATTCGTGGTTTTATCGTTGAAAAAGATGATGTTGGCTTTTCCGCACCCGAAATGAAGGGTAAATACTCACTTCGAGCTAGTATAACCAGCGAATTGGTTTTCCAAGATTGTAAAATTCCAAAAGATCGTATGTTCCCTGAAGTCAAAGGATTGAAAGGGCCATTTTCATGCCTCAATAACGCTCGCTTTGGCATATCATGGGGAGCACTCGGTGCTGCTATGGCTTGTTTCCACAGCGCAAAAACATACGCACTTTCCCGTATTCAATTCGACCACCCAATCGCCTCATACCAATTGGTGCAAAATAAATTGGCTTGGATGTTGCGTGAGATCACCAAGGGTCAATTGCTAGCATATCACCTCGGCCGCAAGAAGGACGATGGCTCTTGGTTCCCTGAACAGATATCTTTAGCGAAGATGAACAATGTCGACATAGCACTAGAGGTTGCTCGCAGTGCCCGTGATATTCATGGCGCAAATGGTATCCTTGATGAATACCCAATTATGCGCCACATGGCTAACCTAGAATCGGTAAAAACCTATGAAGGAACTCACGACATACACAACTTGATCATTGGCCGTCATATCACTGGTATTCAGGCATTTACTCGCTCGATTTGAATAGACTTTAGATTTCAAATACGGGTGAAATCCAAATCTACTGCCTTTTGGCAGTAGTAATCTCAGTAATGAAGACCTAATCGGATTCGTTTTTGATATGTCCTAAACACATGTGTATCGCTATACCGACTGGCATTAGCATTACTCCAAAGAAGATAGATGACTTTGCAATCCAATTATTGGTATTTTGCTCTAAACTGCGCTTCCAAATCCATCGTGTGACAAAGATATCACCTGCAACCATATGAGCCCATGCTGCAGAAGCTCCGGCTGGTGTCGCTAACAAAGAGGCTAACGCACCAAGAGAATTTGCAGGATTTGCCATATCTTGGAATAACTCGATCAAACCAGAAGGATTGAACAAAGTAAGTGCGAACCAAATCGCAATTGGGCCAACAAAGAACCAAGGTCCTTTCATCAACATTGTTGTCCTTTCACTTTGGGGATAAACCAGCATATAGAACCAAAATGGTCCAACCCACATTGTTGAAAGGAAAAAAGAAATGTCATAAATATCCATGATAAACCACCTCAGACCCTCGCCATCAATCCCATTTTAAGCGGCATGGGTGATATGAATTTACTGTGCATTGGAGTGTCCACACCTAACTTCTTGAGATGATGATTTAGCAATGTCAATGGAGCAGAACGAGGAAGAAGTCCTTTTCTAAAATCATGAATTAATTGGGTTATTTCCTTCTTATCCTCCTTGGTCAATCCCACAGATAAACGCCCGACAACATGCTCCATAGCATGGGCTATTTGGCCGTTATTGGTAAGTTTTGTAAGATGACTCTGTGCAGTAGTCATGTATTGTAGTGCAATATGATCAGGATGATCACCTGCATCACAACCGTCAGCAATAAGGCGCCCTAGTATACGTTTTGCAGCAGGAGCTTTGCTCAATAAGAATAGTTTGTTTTCAGAATGGAATTTCATTATTTTACTTGCAGTCCATCCTTCATTACCAATTGCTAACCAATCGGAAAAGAAATGTACTCGAGACAAGAAATGTTCAGCTTGTAAAGGATCTGTCAATCTACCTTCTTCGATAACAGGGATGTGTGGGTAAAGAGTTGTGAATACTTTAGTGAACAGACCCATACCATCTCTTTGAGCAGTAGGATTGTCATCTTTGTACACCTTTACTCTTTCAAGGCCGCAACTAGGAGATCCTCTCTTGAAAACGAATCCACAAATACCTTCAGATACCAAATAATCTGATTTAACTTCAGCAAACTCTATCATTTTTTCAGTGAAGTCCTCGCCACTTTTTGGATTAACAAGGGACACTTTATCATCGCTTTTCACCAGACGAATTGTCGGCCTAGGTGTTCCCATTCCAATCCCAACCTCAGGACAAACCCCTACAAGATCAAGATATTCGCCCCAGACTCTAGTTAGGGTTCTAAATTCAGCAGCATCACCGTTGTATCGCACTCTTTGTCCGAGGAGACATGAAGACACTGCAAGTTTAGGTTTACTAGACATAACATTGGCTTATCCTATCCATATATGAAAGACCGTTTTAAGCCAGATATGAAGAGATGAATAAGAATCTCGATTAAGCGAGTAAGCATTAGATGTGTTATGTTAAAAATAATAATCAAAATTCATTGAGCAATATTCAAGAAACGAATTGCCCAGCACTAAAGCATGGCGCAGTCAGTAATTGAGTTGCTCGAGGTTATAAGGTCGAAAAGAGGCATTATCGAGACCGTCGGACTCACTGATGAGATAATTATCGATTTCGCAGCAAATGATTCACAATTGGTCCAAGTAATTGAGGAAGCAGTTGCAATCCATACGGAACTACTAGAAGAGTTCGGCGAGGAAGTAATGTCTTTACCAGAGGCTGAATTAGTCGCTGCCTTACAAGAGGATTACGTTAATTTCTATTCCCCAGCTACTGTCAATCCATATGTGGCTATAGCAGGTCGTGGTCCTTGGATGGTCACCGCATCAGGTGCGGTCTTACACGACAATGGCGGCTATGGCATGCTTGGAAGCGGTCATGGGCCAGAAGCGATTATCGAAGCGATGTCGAAAAATTGGGTCATGGCCAATGTAATGACCCCTTCGTTTAGCCAAAAGCGCTTATCAGATCGATTACGCAAGGAGTTGGGACATACCCGCGGTTCATGCCCATTCGCACGCTTCATCTGCATGAATAGTGGCTCTGAATCGGTTACTGTAAGCCTACGTATCGCAGATGTCAATTCAAAGAGAATGACCGACGTCGGTGGTCTTCACGAGGGAAAGCCAATCAAATTGCTGGCGGTCGAGAAAGCATTCCATGGAAGAACTGGAAGACCGGCTCAGATCTCACATTCCTGTATGAGCAAATATGCTGAAAACCTTGCTAGTTTCCGTGATAGAGACAACCTTCTACTGGTTCCAGCAAATGATGTTGAGGCATTGAACAAGATGTTTGCTCGTGCTGATGAAGAAGGATTCTTCATTGAATTGATGGCGATTGAACCGATTCAGGGCGAGGGTAACCCCGGAAGTTGTGTCACAAGGGATTTTTATGATGAAGCCCGACGTTTGACTTCAGAACATGGTTCCATGCTATTGGTCGATTCGATTCAAGCAGGAATTAGGGGCCAAGGCTGCCTATCTATAGTAGATTACGAAGGTTTCCAAGATGCTGAAGTACCTGATTTGGAAACTTGGTCTAAGGCGTTGAACGCAGGACAATACCCGCTCTCAGTACTTGGGCTAAGTGCCAGAGCTAGCGAATTATATGTCGTCGGAATCTATGGTAATACCATGACTACCAATCCTCGTGCTCTTGAAACTGCAATCGCTGTACTAGATCGCATAACACCAGAATTAAGAGACAATATACGGGAGAGAGGAAAAGAATTCGTCAGTAAGTTAAATGCACTTTCAGAGGAGTTGCCTGGAACAATAATCAAAGTTCAAGGTACTGGATTACTATGCTGTGCTGAACTAAACCCCGAGATTCTACAAGTGGTCGGTTTTGACAAGGTTGAGGTTTGGTGCAGAAAGAATGGACTAGGGGTTATTCATGGTGGAGAGAATGCACTTCGTTATACCTCTAATTTCAATATCACTTCAAAGGAAATAGATTTGGTTATCGATATCACCCGTAAAGCAATCAAGGCTTTCACTGAATAATCTAACAATCGATTACTATCCTGAGGTCTAATCAGACGTCTGGCAGTAGACCTATCCTTGAAAGTCCAGTCCAAACAGGGTCAAGGAATGCAGGTAGGAAACGGTGTCTCAGATAGACTGTTGCTGCAAGAGATAACTTCTGCATCTTATTCAATTTGACACGCTTGGTGAATACATCTCCCTGTTGTCGCTCTATCTTGCGCAAAATTTTACCATAGAATGCAATCATTGCCGCTGGAGAATAACGTGATCTTCGCGGGAGAAGGGGCAACAATTGCTTAGCCTCTTCGAGATAGGTGCGGGCACGCTTTGCATAGTTGTGAACATATGGTTCCCATGCCGTGTTAAGAACTACTGACTCGCCCAACTCAGCCTCTTTTATGCCATTCTTTTCCAACTCGTCGAGAGGTAGGTAAACCCTATTTCTCTCAATGTCCTCACCTATGTCACGCAAGACATTTGTCAGTTGCATGAAGATGCCCCATGACTCTGCGAAGTGTTTAGCTCTAGGGTCTTCATAACCATAGATTTCGATACACATCAAACCAACAACGCTTGCAACTCGGTAACAATAGAGATAGAGTTCATCAAAATTACGATAGCGATTATTGTAGAGATCATCTTCCATACCAGTGATGAGATCATCGAAGACCTGTCGTGGAATATTATACCGATTTACTGTATCCTTTAGTGCAAGGAATACCGGGTCTGTGCTACAGACCTCATTATAGCAAGTGGAGAGTTTCTTCCTAAAGAAGAATAACTGGGTTATCTTCTGAAGATATCTATCTTCCTGAAGAATAGTATCCTTTTGTTGCAAGTTTTCTAGTTGAGTGCGATAATCGACCGCCTCTGGGTCCATTTCTCCGCGACTGCCAGGGAATTTATCCTGCCAATCTCCATCGGCGATATCGTCTGCTCGGCGGCAAAATGCATAGACAGCGCACATTGCCTGTCTTTGATCATCAGGCAAATACTTGAAAGAATGATAGAAGTTACCCGCTTCTCGCATAGTTAATTGTTCACAATAGTTGTAGGCTAAACGCATTAATTCCGCCGGTGGTTCTCTCGGCCAAATCGGTGCTTCTAGATGGGAGAAGGGGTCGACCAATTCATCTTGCTCGCCAAGGATACCAATCATCGAAGCACCTTCACGTAGCGCTTCCATAGCCGTTAGGCTAACTGCCTTGACTGCATCCTTGGTGAGAATTACCGCCGCACGCATTCTATCTAGTGCAGTCATGCGATTTGAATTGTGCGAACCATTATGATTTGCTGCACCGCCCTTGAGAGGGAAAAGTAAATCCAAAGGCTTGCGACGCTCTAACATGACAATCGGCACGGGTGGCTGATAACTCATCGGTTATGAGTCTGTCCTTCAACCGTTCCAAGGGGTTGTCACTGACTTTTATTAGCACGTCGCCATTGACGACGAGCTCCCAAATACAATCTCATTTGTTTGAATTTCGAAACTTTAGGCCGCTTACTCCAAGTATCGTAATTTTGTGATCTAATTGAAGATAGAATTGCTTCTCCGCCCTTGGTAAACATCATCAAATCAACTGCTAAATGAAAATCAACCATCTGCCACAAAGGCTTGCCTGCATCGAATAAATCCTGAGCTCTCTTGACTTCGAAAGCCAACATTTCACGCCATTCAGTTGTGGCTTTACAAAGACCATATGTTTGCCAATCTACCGAGAATTCAGCCATAGTATCCTCGGGCATATAAGAGCGGTTTTGTTGCCAATCACGGGATATGTCCTGCCAATGATTGGCCAACTGCAGGGCTGTGCAAGTATTATCGCTCATCTTGCGCATATCCTCATCATCATGACCATAAACATAGAGAAATAGATGCCCTACTGGGTCTGCAGAAAGAGAGCAATACTCTTTCAACTCCTCCCAATTTGCATACCGAGTTTTGACCTGATCCATTTTGAAGGCTTGAATCAATTTCCAATATGGCTCAACCGGTATTGAGAACTCCTTGGAGGTACGCTGTATCGCCACCAGAATCGGATGCCGGGGGTTTCCGCTCCAGTTTTCACGCGCTGCTTCTTGCAAATCTAATTCCCAAGCATCAAGCAATAGTGTCCGGTGTTGTGTCGAAAATGGAGCATCATCTCCTAAATCATCGCCATAGCGGCAGAAAGCATAGATATTTTCGATATGCTGTCGTATGTGAGTTGGTGTGAACTTGTTAGCGATAATGAAATTTTCATAATTGGCAGTGGCTATTTTACTGCAATAGGCTTCTGCCGAATCTAAGCCGATATGGCTGTCCCAACCTGCGAGAAATATAGGCTCGATACAATGCTCTCCCCATTCGAACTTCTCAGCCATCAAATCACCTTCCAATCCGGGTCATCTCTTTTTGGACTAATTGGCCAATCAGGCCACAAATCATCACAATCCCAAGTGACATTGTGAACTCTTGCTGCTGCTGTAAGCCCTGATCTAGTAGCACTTTCAATGGTCGATGGCCATCCAGTCATCGTGTATGAACCTGCTAGACTGATACCTTGACCAGCAGAATCTACTAGTGGACGGTTCTTACTGCTACCAGGAGTTGGAGCGAATGTTGCTTTCGGAACTCTTACAATTAGATGATCTACCAATTCGACTTCGGATTTTTCGGGCCACAGGCATTCGAGTACCCGCTTCAATTCTGCCATAATTTCTTCGTCGCTGAGATTTAGATAATCATCTGCCCTAGATACCGGAACACTAACCCATTGTAAACCATCTTTTATCGGCTCATCTAATTCATGACTTCGATTGAATATCATCTGGATTAAAGGTTCATCGATCATCGCTGCGAAATGGAAGTCATCCGGAAGCCTACTACCTCTATAGAAGGCATGGATGCCAATCAGAGCACGGTATTCTAATGCTGATATTTTTTCACTCAATGCTGAGTGGGTCGGCTTTAATAATCTAGCTGCTAAATGAGGAGGTGTGGCTATTACCACATGGTCGTGTTCTATTCTTTGATTTTCTACGATCACATGATCTTTAGCAACTGACTTAACAGTTGATGAAGTTCTCACATCAACTCCGGATTCTTTCAGTGCGGTAAGGAGTGAACCATTCATTGCTTTACCCAAATCCTGAGAAAAGGCAACTACGTCAAATGCATCTCTGGCCCCGAATAGACCATTACGAAATAGCATCACACCTTGGGCAGCACTCGCTTCAGAAATATTGAGATTTAGTGCTGCTAAGGTGAAGAAGCCAAAGAATCTCTCTATTGTCCGAGGAGTTTGTCCTTTACTCTCAAGCCATTCTTCAAAGGTGATTTCATCTAATTGCCATTGTCCCTCATCATCTTCTGCCGCGAAAGCCTTGACCGCTTTTCTCATCGCTAATTTATCCTTCATTGAGAGATAAGGGAATCGCATCATCGAAGTCATCATGTGGTTTGGAGGAGATAGTCTACCGGTCCGCAAGGAGGCAAAGACCTTCTTTTCGGGCGAGACGAAGGGTATTTCAGTTCGGTTTTGAATCCGAACAATATCTTGTGCATCAGCGCGACCTAATAATTGAAAAAATCTATCATAGATTCTGAAGGCAGCATGTTGACAATTATCTATTTCAATACCCATCCTAGGATGACGGACACTTGCTACCCTACCACCCAGATGAGCCCGAGATTCGAAAAGGGTGACTTTGGAACCAAGGTCTGCAAGGGCGAGGGCAGCGCTGATACCGGCAATGCCGCCACCTACGACAGTAACTGCATCTGCGCCCATAAAAGACTGCCTTAGGCCCGAATGGATGAACCTTGTCCTGAACTGTGTAGCAGTAACCGAAGTGTAGCAAGTACATATGATAATCAAAAGACTTTATGATGGGAGATGATTTCGATACGAACGGGGATAGCATTGCTTTGTGGCTCATGTAGTGACGAGATTCCAGAGGACAGTATTTTCTGTCCTGAATGTGGTGCACGGCAAGAATTATCTCGAGCTGGCAATATTCCTGGGATGAGTAATCCTACACTTAGTGGCGGAGAATCAGTACCTGGACGCAATTTTGGTGTGGTATCAGGGCAGGCGGTTCAGCAACAGAATCAGCCTGATGGCCAAGGTCAAGGACTACCGCCCGGCGTACTTTCTCAAATCACAGGCAATATCCAACAGCAAGCAATCCCGGCCATCGATCCCTCGATGCTAGGACAAATACCTACTACTTTGCAAGGCAATGACTTACAAGGGCCGAATATAGGCGGATCCCAAGGAGATTTACCTCAAGTCCAAGACAGTGGCACACTACTTAGCGGTGCAATACCTAAGCAATTACCAGGCCAGGTTATGCCGCTAAGAAACCAGCAACAAGTAACCACTAACATCGCTACAAATCCAGTTAATTCTCCAACAGATGCAATGGTGAATCACCTTGCGGTCGCCGAACGTGAAATGAAAAGCGAACGTCGTAACCAATGGTTAGAGATGAACCAAGAATCTGCGGTCTCTGTCCTCTCAAACCTTGGTCAAGATCTACCTGATCACCTCAAAGGGACACAACAAGGATCGCCAGCAGCAGAATTCCTCGCAGAGAAAATAGGCGACGGCACTAAAGCTGAAATCGACCAGAATCTATTGCGCAGAATGGCCGAAGTCGCAGTACGCAGAGTGGCAAGAAAACGCGGCGTAGCTGTTGAGACACCACAGGTGAAACTGGATGATTCCGTAGCTGAAATTAACGTAACTTATGTTGATGACGGCCGTGTTCTAGACACTCCTGAGAACCTCTCTCAAGCATTTGAACATGCAATTACCACTGAGGTTGCCCTCAAGGGATTAGAGGTGGAAATAATGCTCTCTCTATTCCGTTCTAAAGACGGTGAGTTAGAACAAATGTCTGGTTCTGCAAACTCTAATGATGATTCTGTTGAAGAAGATATGTTTGCCTGTGAAGTTTGTGACGGATTAGTCCGTGAATCAGATTCAGAATGCCCTCACTGTGGCGCATTATTCGAAGACGATGAAGAGCCAGAACCTGAACCCTCAAGATCTCCCCAACCCGGTAGAAGTGGACCACCTGGCCCAAATAGCAGAGGTGGACCACCCGGCCCAGGTAGTAGAGGTGGACCTCCTGGTGGAGCAAGCAAAGGCGGACCTCCTGGTGGACCAAGCAAAGGCGGACCACCTGGTGGACCAAGCAAAGGCGGACCTCCTGGTGGACCAAGCAAAGGCGGACCTCCTGGTGGACCAAGTAAGGGCGGACCTCCTGGTGGACCAAGTAAGGGCGGACCTCCTGGTGGCGGCAGAAGTGGGCCTCCAGGCGGACCAAGCAAAGGTGGGCCTGG
>Ga0114994_10001744_pt1 | contig 15752 bp, 29 predicted proteins | sample ArcticOcean_MG_C_9_FD_87043 | JGI IMG/M metagenome (GOLD analysis project Ga0114994, IMG submission 87043) | Marine microbial communities from western Arctic Ocean - ArcticOcean_MG_CB2_152 | ecosystem: Environmental > Aquatic > Marine > Oceanic | place: Arctic Ocean: Canada Basin | collected...
CCGCCAGTATAATATCGTACAACTAGTGTTGTATCAGATGGTGCCTGGCCATATCCTTTAGTGAATAGTACATTTGTTGGATCGTATGCGTTGTCTAATCCTGCCGTATTTCCATATGGTAATTGCATTCCTATGTTTGTTGGATTTGGAAGTATTACTTCGTCTGCGTTTGCTGAAACTCCTGCTCCGAAATGCAATTCTATCTGATTGGTTGATGTTATTCGTTTTGTAAATCGCTTAGGTACCCGTCTCAGTGATAATATATATGGTACAGAATCTTCATATGGAGATAATAACGGATCTGCAGCTTCTCCTTGTTTTATCTCAGTATAAACTGTGTCCTGTGCCAGGTATTCAACCTCATACCAGCTATTACCGTCAAAATCTTTCGTGTCAACAATATCAATTATGTTTGTAGGTTCTAATTTAATCCTATCAAACTTTTTAGGACTTGTAAATGTAAATTTTTCAGCTTCTAGTTTTCCTGATATTGCTTGTACGGTTTTTTGTAGCAAATAATACTGTGGAACTCCTGTTGTTTTTTCAACCTTGTATATTGATACGTCTGTTGGACTATTAGAGCTTGAGAATGCAAAGTTTACAGACTCTAGTGTTCTAAACTCTATTTTTGCATTTTCGCTAGACTTTACTGTCATTCCTTCTTGTAGTTCTACAGCATATCTAAAGTCTGGAGCAATATTTACTCCACTTCCAATTGCCGGTACTAAATGAAAGACATCAAGAAGGGTTGTTGCTGCAGCTGATGGTTGAGGCTTATAACCTAGTGCTTGTGCAATATCATAAATGTTTTGTGAATCTTCTGCGTGGAGTAGCATGGATTCCTTTAGCTGATTGTCAATGTACAGGGATAATACATCTCCAACATACGCAGTCATTTCAATGAACATCATACCTGGTGAAGTTTCATTAAAGTCCGTGTATGTATCAGGAAAATATACCTTTGCAAAATTGACAAGCTTTTCTCTAAATTGAGAAAAGTCTTTATTCAAATATTTTACTTCTTTTTTTGCTAATGCCATTATTCTGCTCCTATTACCACTGTAATTGATTCTTCGTTGAATCTGTTTCCTGCTAGTGTAAATGAAATACTTATCCTTACACCATTGAAATTGTCACTAAAGCCATATTGCTGGTCAGCAACTGCAACACTTAAGTCTGTAATTACCACGTATGGTAGCCATTTCGATATTGCCATACCTATTTCTTCCTCAATGTTTACCAACATTTCATCAATGTTTGGGTCAAATAAAAAGTCATATATACTAGTACCCAAATCAGGGTGGAAAGGCCTTTCGCCTTTTCTTGTCAATATTAAATTTTTAACGTTGGCCTTTGCTGCATGAATAGTTAGTCTCGTCTGTGGGAATGGTGCACCATTATTTTTCACCATTGGTAAATCTATTCCCACTGCAATCCTGTCAGACTCATCTGCAGGGTTTATTCTAAATATTTTTCTTGCAGGTATTGCCATTTATTAAGGTCTCGCCTTATTTGCTTTTTCATCTACCTTTTTTAATAGGGCAGAATAGTCCTTTGTTAATATATCTGCCATCTCATCGCTGACTTGTACATGTTTCCTATCGTTTGGAAGCATTTGTTCTATTGTTGGCTTTCCACCAAAAGCTTGATCTGGTGATTGCATTCCCATCATACTTGCTATGCTTGATCTTCCATCCGTGAATGTCTTATTACCCATAGTTTTCCATTCTTCGTCTGCTGTTTCATTTAATATCTTGTTCAATACAGGATCTTTTGTAAACTCAACATTTTTTCGCTTTTTCTTTGTAGTAATTCCTTGCTCATATGGATTTTTTGATGTTTTTGCCAATTCAGTTAAATTTAGTCCATGTTCTATGTGTTCAATTTTAAGCTTGTTTTCACCAAGCACTGCTGCCAGTTCTTCTTTTATTACAATTCGTATTTCTTCTCGGACTGCTTTTTTTATTATTTCTAATAGTTTTTTTGATTTTGTCATAGTATTTCTCGTTACTTATATAAATATCTAAATGGTTATGTTTTTAGTCACTATATCCAAGGTAATGGTCCAATTGGTGGAACACCTGGAATAATAAATGTACCAGTTGGAAACCAGCTGGCTAATATGCCTCCGAATGCATTTCCCATTGATAATGCATCAGCGCCAGCATCTCCCATTGAAAATACACTATCTATTGGTGGTGGTCCTGCAGGAGGTATTGCAATTCCTGGTAAAAAACCAGGTACCATGGTTGCAGCAAAGGTTACTAGTGCGGACTTTAACATCATTCCGGCGTTGTCGCTATCTGAATTCCATCCAGCTAATGCTCCTGCCATTGACTGTTCAGCTAAACTTATGGTTGATGATGGTGCTGGCGCCATAACAGTGGCAGCTCCGGCGGCCGTTGCTTTGGCCCAAGCTTTACCTGCATCTCCTTGTGCTTCTCCACCTGGAACATCTCCGCCAAATTCAGCGTTATATACGTTTGCAAATAATGGTGCAGCGAATGGCATAAATTCTCCTAGTTTGTCTTTGTGCAGAAACTGTTTTGGCTCAATATATCTGGTGCAGAAGACTTTAAACTTGAATAGTCTGCGGCATTTATTGGCGGTCCACTTGGTCCACATGCAGTGGGATGTGTTTCGGCCAGTAAAGTATCACATAATTTTTGCATCCAATCTACTAGTGTTTGTCCTAATGCAACTGGTTCAGCCTCGTCTGTTGCTGCATTTCCTAGATATATTTTTGGTGAGTCTATTATTGTATGGTCATCTGCGTCAATATTAAAGGTACCTTCACTTGAAAATCCAACTGAGGTTTTTGCTGTTCCTAAAATACTATCCGTTTTTGCATTAAACACGATTCTGTCTGAATTTAGTATTATTTGATTTCCTTCATATGAGTCTTGTTCATCAGGAGTTGAACTATTGTGATATGAATCTTTATTTGTACTTGCAATTTCTAAAGGTATTTTTTGTCCTGCGGCCAATACTACTTGTGTACCATCACCAGCCGTCGACCAATCTTCTATGTGGTATCCTTCTGCTGTGTCAGATGTAGTACCATATCCTACATTCATGGTTATTATTGGATCGCCTTTTGAACCTCCATCTGAATATAGATTTGGATCTCCAGCTTGTGGCTCTGCCGTACTACCAAGCCTAATAGAATTTCCCCATCTGCCTTGAAGAATCATATCACCTTCATATGGTTGTAGGGTTTGTATTTCTTTTGACTCAAAAGAATTACCCAGTGTTGGTCCTTCTGGTTCAGCATCTCCTTTGTGCCTATCAAATTCACTAGGTGCAATTTTTCTTCTTTCCAGTGAGTAGGATGAAAAAGGCAAACTATTTTCGTTTACATCGCCAAATACATTTTGAGGATATGGTAGCCAATATTTAGAAGTTGCTCCTGATTGTCGTTGGGAATCTGGGGAAGCTCCATCCATACACATCACTAATTCACCAATTAAAGGGTACTGTATGAAATTTGCAAAAGCAGGTTGAAGCCAGTTTAATGCGTGATCGCTCTGATTTCGTTGGGATTGTGTCAATCTAACTAAGCAGGATCCAACTCCATTACCTGTGTCAGTATATTCTGGATGAGATTCATCAAGTATAATATCAACTACTTCTCCAGATTCAATGGATAATGAATCTGGTTGTCCTGTAATTCCAGATACTGGAGCTCCTGTGCTTATTGCCATCTATTGGCTCTCCTTATTTTTTTCTATTTCGTCAATTGATGCTATAAGTTCCTTTTTTTCTGCATCACTTAAAGAAAAATCTCCTCCGCCTGTTTCAGCGCGAAGAGTGGCTCTTTGTATTATTCCGGCCATTTTTATTAGATGGTCATCATTTTTTAGTGATGCGTCTATATAGTCCTTTATTAATGGAACAATAACAGTTGCATCGGTCATATTCTTAATTAGTGGTTTTAATTGGCCAATTAAGTTATTTATTTGTTCATCTTTTTTTCGAGAATTTTCGTAAATCTCAGAGAACAAATTAGAAAGGGTTTTACCCTTAAATATTTCATCGTCAAACATAGTTTATCTCCTAATATATCTACTTATCTATATATAAATATATCCGAGCTTATAAATAAAAATTGCCCAAGCACTTTAATAAGCACTTGGGCAACCCTATAAAGTAAAGTTAATTACTTTTTGATAAAGAATGACGCTACCAATAATAGAACTACTAAACCAGTAAATCCACCTTGTCCAAATCCATCAACTAAAGCTGTTAGATTTGCAATTACATCCATTCCAAATACTGAACCACCTGTTACAACGAACCATAAGATCGTTACTGGTAATACAGCCATAAGAATAGTTGTTATTCCGCCAAAAAATCCTGCAATCATTTTAATTACATTTTCCATTTGATTTCTCCTCTTTCTAAATAGTCACTAGCATTGACTTAATTGTTAATTAATTAGAAACGGTAAGCTAAACCTAAGTTCAACGTACCTTCTCTATCTCCTGCTGCGTCTTCTTTAAGACCCATTGTGTAATTTGGCTCAATATATAAACCTTTCCACGCTTGAAATGAGTAACCTAAACCTACTGTTAAGTTTTCCATCATTTCCTCAGTTGGTGCTTGGATTGAAACATACATGTTTGCGTTCCAGTTGTAACGACCAAAAACATCATAGTTTTTGTCACCGATTGAATCTTCACCTGCAGCGATTAGTCCAACAGTCCAAGTATCGTTTAATACATATCCGATACCCATATTGTCAGTCAAGCTCGAAAGCTCGAAATCTGCTCCATCTTCTGGTGCATTATAGGTAGTAATTACCATAAAGTTTTGAGCTCCTGCAAACATTGTTGCACAAGCTAGTATTGCTGTTAAAAATAAATTTTTCATAAATTTTCTCCTCTTTTTTTTGTTATGCTAGTAACGTTTTGTGGCCACTATTGACCGTTTTCAAAATTAAATATACTAGAAATTTTATCTAGGTATTAATTTTTGCTTCTTGATATTTTGTGAAAGTCTCTGAATAGTCCTTTTTTATTATGTTGACAACCTTCGTGATGTACTGTGTCCTTGTGTTAGTCATTTCTCTAATCATAATGTACAGAGCTTTCTTATTAAAATTTTCTATATTGTCTCGTTCTCTAAACAATTGTATTACTGCGTATGCTATTTTTCTATCGCGTTCGCTTTTAAAATTTTTTGGTATTTTAGAATCATAATAATCAATGAATGATTCCATGAATATGGCTCTTTGGTCATTAAAATCTTTTTTTGCTTCCTCATTTGTTACGTCTCGCTGTGTGTCGATTGCCAAGACTGGCGCTTTTTCCTTCATAGCTTTATAATTTTTATTGTTGTTTTGTATTAGGTAATTTTTTGCAACAATACTAAAGTATGAAAAAGCTTTTCCTTTTCCTTCTTGAAATTTTGGTAATTTTTCCAACATAAACGCAACAACTTCTTGTTTTATTTCTCTTGCACCATAATCAAAATAATAAAACTTGAATGTATGGATAATATTTTCAGATAGTTTATCCAACGCTCGATGTATATGTTCATTGAATACTTTATTTCTTAACTTATAACTTGGTTCTATATTATATGCAATAATTGCAGCCTCTGTTATGGGTGTAAAATACATTTTGTTTTTTCTAGGTCTTCCACGTCTTTTACCGTTTGCCGCAGCTATTGCTATTCTTTCTTCCTCATCTTGTTGTATTTTTAGGTTTAAATAAAATGCTTCTACCGGTGATAAATCAATGTTTGGTTCCATTATAATCTCTCTAGACGTTCTATTGTTTTTAATATTTGCTTAAAGGTTTGGCCAACTTCATCATCATCTTCAAATATTCCATTATGGTCAATTTTTCGCATATCAGCTAAAACTTGTTTGATATCCGATGCTACATCTGACATTAATATATCTGATGTTTCCAAAGAGTCTTCGTAATTTTCAAGCTTTCTTACTAAATTATACGTAGAATACATAAGAAAAATAGACAATAGTGATAATATGACTATTGCAATTATCAACTTGCGTCTCCAAATAAGTCTTTAAATAGGTCTTGTGCATTATCGTTTGCAGTAGAAATTTTGGGTGCTTTTTTCTTAAATATAGGTGCCGAATTCTTGACCAACGGTGCTGAAGCATTAACTCCTCCTCTATTCCATATTTCAAATTCTATCATAGATGCCATATGATCGGCCTGGTGTAATAATAGTGGCATATGATTTCTGAGCTTCCTGTCTTTATCCCAGGTTTTAAGGTATGCTGCGTTCCCGTCATCATATAATCCATCGTGTGTCATTATTGCAATCATCTCATTTTGAGAATATTTTACATTAAATTCTTGTAGTAACCATAGACTACGGTGTGGTACTGTCATATTCTGTATGTTTGGGTTCACATTATAGATCTTACCTTGATTCTTTCTGTGCCATTCACTTGCATTTGGTACATAATAATCATTTTCTATATCTCCAACTTTTCCTAAATCATGATTAAGTGCAGAGAACGCTAGTTCTTCTATTGTATAACCACTCATATCAGCTCCCATGTCTTTCCACGTTTTATATAATGTTGCAGAGCATTTCATTACCCTTAGTACATGGTCGACATATCCACCAATAAAACAATTATGGAAATGTTCTATTCCAGATGCTGGAGCAAACATCATCCTATCCTTTAAAGTGTCATATAAATTGGTTAAGTGTACCAGTCTATCTCCTGAAAAGGTTGTTGATATTTTACCTGTTAACTGTTCCCAGTTTTCTACTATTTGTTGTTCTGTTAAATTCATAATTATCCTATTACGTCTATTACGCCTAAATTTAAGGCTTCTTCAGCTGAAATATAAAAATCTGATTTCATTTTATCTTCCCACCATTTTGCATCTTTTTTTGTTTTATCTGCTAATAATTTATATATTTTAGCTTCTATGTCTTTTGAGTATTCTAATCCTGCTCTAACGTCGGATAATTTTCCTTGTGAAAAGGTAGATCCTTGATGGAACATTATTGTAGAGTGTTTTGAAGCAGCTCTTTTGCCTGTTCCACATGCTAATATAATGGCTGCAGCTGATTGTGCTGATCCTCTACATATTGTATTTACTTTGGTGTCTATTAAATCCATAAAATCGATCATTCCAAACATCTCAGAAACATCGCCACCAGGTGAATTGATAATTAAATTAATAGCTTCTTTACTATATTGTTCATCTCGTTCTCTAATGACTGTTCGTAACCTAGTCATAAAATCAAACAATGTATAGTCACCAATTTCTCCCACTAAATAAACAACACTTTCTGGTACCCAAACTCCTCTATCTGATTCTTCCCATCTTGAATTGTTTTCTGGCTGTTGTAAAATTGTTGCGTCAATGTTCGTAGATTCTTTTCCTGGCATTTCGTGTTCTTCTTCGTATATACTCATATTAATCAAATAGTAATTCTAATTGTTTTTTATCTTGTTGTAGGTTTTTGTCTTTAATTTTACCAAAGGTTTCAGTAACTGAGTTTTGATGGTATCCTATGGCATGAGCCATTCGTACACACATAATTTTAAACTCGTCACAAGTCATATCTTTTGGTAGTGTAAATTCTATAACCTTTGCTTCCTTAGTAGATCCACCCCTACTATATGTTAGCTTATTTTGCATGTTTATTAGCACTTAAGTTCTCTATATTATCTAATTATTTAATATAATATAAACAAAATATCTCAAGCGGTAAAATATTCTAATACTTTTTTTTGTAATACTCTTGGGCATCAAATTTTCTAGGAAATTTGCCTGCTAGAATTCGAGACTCGTACTTAATGTGCTTCTCAAATACTTTTTTATCTTTTTTCCACCTTAGACTGTTGTATTCTTTTTTAAGTTTAAATAGTCTAGTTCCTGCTTCTTGTTTTATTTTTGACTTTTCTTTTTTGTTTAGCCTATTTCCTTTGTCCTTTATATCACTAGGTTTAAGAGTTCCTTTTAATTCTACTTGTTCTTCTCCACTGTGATATACTGTTCCATCCATATCGACAAACACTGACATCCATTTCCATCCTCTAGGTCGGCCAGTTGAGGTTTTTCCTTGTAGTTCTGGTCCACCAAACTGGGCATTTAAACTTTCACCTACACATTCATGGCATGTTACAGCTGTTGCGTCGTTGCCACACTTGGTCATTTGTCCACAAACGCGACATTCCATTTTACGATACATCGAATTTTTGTTTTCGTTCCAAGCCGTTCCTTTTACGTATTCTACCAAGTATTCTTCCGTATTTTCCATTTATATTCCTCTTTTTATTCCTATGTTTTCGCCATATATATCACCGACATTAAGCTTATTGTCTACAATAGATTTGCTAACTGCAATGTTGCCTATTTCATGATATTTATTATTAAATATTATAGCGGCAGCTTCAGGTGATAGTTGTTCGCCTTCCCATATTGGACTATATGACTTGGCTGCATTGGAGAATGGGTCTCCGTGTTGTACCCGTCCAATATCATGTAAATCTTCTAAATCATCGACTACAAGGTCTTGTTTTTCTATCACAACCTTTTTCGGTTTTTCAGCTATTGGGTATGGAGTATTGAATTTTAATCCATCCGGTACAGACATTTTAATTTTAGGTTCTATTAAACCAAAGGCCATGTTAGCTGCAACAACTAGTGCTATCGCCAATGGATCAAAAACAAATATAATCAACAATAGGAACCAATTTACAACCTTGTTCATATCTTGTCCAGTCGTTTCTGCCAAATATTTAAGAGGACCTAATTCTCGTTGGTCTTCGTTGTCTATTTCTTTGTTTAATATGGCCATATCAGTATTAGTGATAGAATCAGTTATTGCCTCTAATTTTATGTTTATACTATTCCTATCCTTTAAAGTTCTAGCTAATTCATTTTGTAACGCCCTTCTACTAGATGATGAAGTTGTTGTAATTAGTAGTTGAGTTTCCTTATCTATATATTGAACCTGCGCTGGGTTTGAAAGAGATATTCTTAGGTCTGAGATTGATTTTGACAATCCTTCTTTTTCATATTTAAGATCAGTTTTTGACTCTTCAAATCTAATTTGTCGCTGTTGTAACATTATAAGTGACTTGTCAAGCAATTCAGATTGAGTCGCAGTTGATTGATATGCTCCTGATAAGAATCCATATATTCCGCCACTAGTTATAATCATAAGAACAAGGCAGGCTATAGTTAGGTATGCCCGTAATAATTTGTTTATAGTATCCCAATATTGATATAATAATGAAGCAACAACCAACTTGGCAAATTCCAATGAACCAGCCATAATAATCACTTCATTACTGGCACCTGCAAACAGTTTACTCAATCCAAAGACGGAATAAAAGGCTGCGGATCCTGATACGGCTAGTGCTGATATCGATATTAATATCGGAAGTATTTTATCCTTCATGTTCTAAATTTACTCGTTCTTCTGCCGTTTTTACTAAATTTTTAATCTTATGTACTTGATCTATTGCATAATTAACATCGGCTTTTCCTGCTCGTAGTGCGTTTTCTAAACTATATGCTAATTGGCTTGCTCTTTCTAATGCTTTAAGTACTGGTATTTTGTTTCTCATAACTTTTCTTTTTTATAAATAATTATACATTCTTTGTTAAAAATAAATATGTAAAAATCGTATCTCCATGGGGACCAATCTTGGTTCTTTCTTCTAGAAAATAGTTTCCTCTAGAAACCAATAATTCTTTTACATCTTCCAACTTTTTACTGTCTTTACTACTAATCGCTAATTTATCACCAATCAATTGAACTGTCAAGAATTTGCCAGCTGGTAATGGATAATATTTTAGATTCTTTTTCTTTGTTTTACTAGATAGCTTTGTCAACTTTCTAATAAAATCTAGTGTTTCAGCAGGTTTAATCAACCGTTTGTTGTCCACTATTCTAGTCATATAATATTCTATTTCTGAATGGTGTAAAGATGACCACCACAAATCAAAAATATCAGGATCTTTTGTAAATAGTTCTCGTTGGTCTTGTAAAGTCAACATTCTCCAAACTTGGTCAGACATAATATCTATTTCATTGTCCTCAATATACTCTACATAGTCATTTAACTGTTCCTTTGTTAGCGAAGAGAAAAAATCAACAAACTCTGAGAATTGGTCTAGTACATGGTCTTGTTTTGTAATCCTAAACAAACCATCAGTTTGTAAAGGAGATATTCTACTAAGCAAGCTGTCAATTTCATATTTATCCTTGTATTTCCAAAAGGCGGAAGAAGGATCCAATACATCATCAATTAACCAAGTTTTATCATCTATCATAATTTTCTTTTTATTTTTATCCTCAAACCTCCGAAGCTTTAACGACATGGCTTCTTTTTACCGTTTGCGCTGGGTACCTAAATTAGGCAGCCATTGCTAGTTCAACTTGTTCGCCAGTTAATTGCGTATCGACCTTCCTTATATCCTTATCTCCATGTCAAAGCCATTCACCCCCATTATATTCAAATGAATATAGTTTATCACCGAGGACCATATTATATCTAAATGAATATAGTCCGTTAGTGGAGGTGGTGGGTTTCGAACCCACGTCCAAAAGAGTAGCTAACATAAGTACTAGCGGTCAATTTCTTAATAATAAGTATACTAATTAAACGTTATTTTTATAATTTAAACGTCTTTAATGGTTCTACACAACATAAAATAGTCTCCCTGTTTCAATACGTGGTCACAGTGATGCTCATCTCTCCATAATTGAAGTATCATCATGTAAGCCGCTTCATCAGTTCTATTAACACCATATTTTCCAGGGTCAAATGTACTAGCGTGTAGTTTTCTAACTACTTGATATGCGTCATTTCCATTATAAATTATATTCATATAACCATTAGCCTGCGGGCCAGTTTTTTAATTGTTTATGTAACCTATTTAATTGCTATTGTTTTTGGCTTACTGTCTGGAGAAACTGGAACTTCTAATCGTAGAAGGCCGTTTTCCATTTTAGCCGTAATTTTTGCCAAATCAAACTTAGGACTAATCTTCCATCCTAAATCAAATGACCGTTTTGCGATACCCTTGTGAACATATTCTCCATTACCAACGTCCTCAATAAGTGTAGTTGGTTTGGTATACGAAACCTTTAATGTAGTACCATCTTCAATAGAAAGATCTATATCTTCCTTAGTTAATCCAACTGCTGCTATTTCAAATATTAAGGCTTCTTCTGTGTATATAATGTCGACAGGATGGTTAATTTTCTTGTCTACATTAGTCTCAAAAGCCGAAGTATGGTCGAAAAAATTCTTAAATAATAAATCAGTTGGGAATAGTGTTGTGCCGAAAGGCGTGTTTATTCTTAGTGTTGTCATAATAATCTCCTTAGATAATTTTAATTGTTAAACTTAGTTTTAACCTATAACTTACTGGCCCGCAGTACCAATTGTTATATAGAATAAATATAAATCAATATGTAATTAAACTACTTTTTCTGTAGTTTTATTACTACTCTTACGAGTACTTGGTTTTCTGTAATTTCTTCTAGGTTTTGGCTTTGATTTCTCTGCCTTTGCCATGTGATCCTTTATTAATTTAATAATTGTTTGTTTGTCTAAGATCTGAGTATATAATTCAGAATTTTTTCTAAAGAAGTACATACCAGCTATTGCACCTCCAATCATTATTCCTAATAGTCCGCTTAAAATTGTTTCCATTTTGTTTTCTCTTTAATTTTTCATGTTTGTTGCAATAACAGCACCTGTTGCGTCATATTGCTTAAACTTAATATTTCTTGGTGTTCCTGACTGAGCAGAAAGCATATCTAACCGCTTTGCTACATTGTGTCTATGTTGACCATCTAATAGTTGCTCTATAATTCTATTAGTTTCAGACCAAGTAACTCCGATTTTTCTATTATCGATACATAAGTATCCAATAACAGGTTGTACACCTTGTTGCTTATTTGCAGCTTCATCAGCTATTTCAAATCCGATGTTCCCCCATAACTTACCATACCTATTTGGATCAAATGGTTTCTTTTGGTTGTGATTCGTTGTTGTAGCCTTTGAAAATTTGTGTTTATGATTACTCATAGTTGTTTTAGTGGTTAAGCCACAAGCTATTTATAATGCCTACTCTTTCTATCGGATTTTCAGCTTACTCCGTTTTCCTATCCTTATATATTAGTTTCCGTAAGTGGTTTACTAACACAAGGTTATTTTTTTTTAGTTTAACATAATAATATGTTTTTAACAAAAATATAACAAAAATTCATGACAATAAAAAATTATTTAGTACTTTTTTTCACCTTTGTTGAATCTTTTTTACTTTTAACATAACTTTTAGCAGCTTTTAGCAATATTGCACATTTTTCGTACTCTTCGCGATCAGGATGTTGAAAATATGCAATTAGTCCACCCACAATATACTTAGGCCTTTTTGATCCCTTAGCAACCAAAAATTCCAATCCTTTTTCGGCAATACAGTCATACGCAGAGGTAAATGTGTCATATTTCACCTGTTCTATAAGTGCATTAAGAGGTTGCTCCTCGGAGCTGTCAAGTTTATCGAAATTAAAGTTTTCCATAATGTGTGTATAATTTAGTTATTAGTTTTCTGACTTTTCTTTAACTTTTTGATATGCCAAAACTACCATAGCAATACAGATTGGAAGTAATAATATTTCGAAAATTACGAATAATAGTACTAAACATATTTGCATTACAAGTATCATGGCAGGCATCAGAGTAAAGAATAGGATAACTCCTAGTATAATGGCCAGTGTGTCATAAAATATCTTCATATATATAAATATTAGTTTGTTGTTAAATTAGTCATAGTTTCAATAGAACTTACTACCAAATTCCAATCGTATTGTTTTCCAAAGTGCATAAACGTACCATTGAAGTCTTTTTGACCTCTATATGTTGTATCATCAATTAGAATATCTCCCATAAGAAGATTCTTGTTATGTGTAAGGAATACTTTTCGCTTTAGAGCAGGAAAATGTTCGTGGATCCAATTTCTTTTTTGACCCCAAGCGTCAGGATTATCCCAAGGAGGTGTTGATGCAATATAAACATCATGTCCCATGGCTATAATTTTTGCAACTGCGTCTTTTGCACCAGGCATTGGGTCAAATGTTGAGAAGTCTAAATGTAAATCTGGTCTATTTAAGAAACTTTCACCCTTTAATTTATCCGGTATTCTAGTTTCTTGTAAGTGTTTTGCTGCTTTGGCAAAGTCTGCTAGGACTCCGTCCATATCGATAAAAATTGTTAATTTGTTTTTCAAGATTTCTAAGTTTTAGGTTAATAAAATATCCACATTGATACGTAGAACATTCCAAACGTAAGTAATAGAACTGCAATTGAACCGAAGAATTCGGTTGGATCTTCTTTTGCGAAGGAGATAGTTTGTTTCAGTAAATCAAGCATATGTTATTTGTTATTTGTTATTTATAGTATAAATATAACCAAAAAGGTTGACATTTGAAAACCCTGGTTAGTTATTTTCAAAAAGTTATTAACAATTTAAGAATTAATAAGCAGCTTTACGTCCTTAAAGCTATATAGGTCTGTGCCGACTGATTCTAGGAAGTCTATTTTATACGTAAATCGCTTATTCATTGCATCTCTGACTATATATTGTCCGGTTTTGTGACCGGCAACAACATAAACTGTGTCTCCATACCTAATAGGCCCATCATTAAACCATAGAAGATCCTGGCTTACTGCTATCCACTTAAGATGGCTACAATTATTGATGTCTGGAATTTTAGTTTGATCTGCCGTAATATCTGGAGTGTCATCACATTGTCCAACAACAGGATAATACATTGTGGCTGATACTGTTAGGGTATCTCCGCATTCCATATCAAAGTCTATATCGTCAATGGCGGATCCGATATTCGAATATTCTAACTGTTCTAACTTATCTATTATAGCGGTTATTCCTTGTTGAATAGTATCGATGTTTAGTTGTGTTTGATGAATTATATTCCAAAGACTATCTTGATGTTGTATTTCAAATGTTGTTGGAATATTGCCCTTGGGAGATGGGTTATTGTGTAAGATCGTTATGTATACAGTTGTAAACATAAACATTGCAAAAATTAAAACAATGTTGGAGCTGGACCAGATGTTAGATTTGTACATTTTATTTATTGATTTTGGGGTTTTTATTTTCTAGGTAAATGTTATATGCAAGTTGGGCATAGTCACATGATAATTCCTTTGCAAATTTTGATAAATATTGCTTTAGTTCAATTAGCCTATTTTCATCATTAGGATTCTTAAGAATTTTTTTAATTGATCTGTTTTGTTCGTCATTTAATTTTTGCATAGTTTTCTTTTATTTGGGCAAGGGCATATTCATATTTAGTAGCTATATCTATCCATTTGTATTTTTTCTGGTTTTGCATCTTACGAAGTTGTAAATTAAACTCTTTTACTAGTCCTAATTGTGTAACTTCTAAGTGTACAGCCATTAGTGTGTCTTCAGTTTGTTTGCTCATACTTATAAATATAATAAAATTTTATTACATGGTAAAATCCAGGCTAATATTTGTACTCCGACGGAGAATCGAACTCCGATTACATGGATGAAAACCATGCGTCCTAACCATTAGACGACCGGAGCGGAGGTTATATAGATTCGTTAGCCCATTCATTGTCTAACTCAGCAGAACAAGGAACCTCTATCCTAGATCTTGCTATTGAATCATAATATTCATAATCATGTTCATTTTTATCCTTCATGTGTGCGTCTTCTAAATTGCCGCCTAATTTTCCGTGGCTAGGCTTTGTAGGAGCTGTATATCCGAAAGTTTTTACTTGTCTTAATTGGTTTAGTGTTCTTTTTTTAGTCATATTTATTTAATTTAGTTTATTTGTTTTACATTTATATTATCCATCACGATTACTTCTGCATTGTGATCGTAGCAGTAGTAATATACTTCGTCTCGGCACTCTTTACTTAGTCCAACCCAGTTCTCCCACTGTATACCATCTTTGCGAGGAAATAGTTGATTAGTCATTGCCATTTCATACTCATGTTTGCTTCTTGAGTCTGCTACTTCTTGGAACGCCTGTTCCCATGTTTTATAATTTCTATATGCCATATTTATTTAATTTAGTTTATGTATTTTTCCAGTTTTTAAATGCGTATTGTATTTCTTCGTCTATTACCTGTTCTTTAACTGTAAAAATTGGTTCAGTAGTAGGGAACAGTACATTAATAATAGTACGTAAGTTATATGTGTGGTTTGAACTAATTAGCTTATTGTCGTATTGGTTGTGTATATAATCAAGGCAAGTTTCCTTGTCATTGCCAAACACATTAATCATTTGGCCAACTTTAGCCAAAACGACTTGATAGTCTTCTTCAGTAGGAAGTCTCCATACCTTAACACTGCCAGTAATTTTTGACTTTGTTGCACCACCACTACCGCCTTTCATGCCAGTCATGATTCCAAAATTACCTCTACGTGCAAGTTTATTTATTTTATCTGCTGATGCTTTATCCATTACTTGGATTGTATTACCTGTTTTGTGATAGGTAATGTCTACACAACCTACTTGTTCCGTGGTAGAACAGTCTACACAGACCTTGGTGTCTGGAAGAGCTTTAATTCGCTGGCTGTTTATTTGGTTTTTACATTTTGTACAGTTCATATTAAACTAGGTTGATTGATTCTTCTTCCATAATCTGTATGTCAGTCATAAGTGATAAAGCTTCTTGAGGAGTTATATGTAAGTTTTGAGGATTGTTTTGTCTTTGTACAGAAGTATA
>Ga0114994_10001745_pt1 | contig 15748 bp, 6 predicted proteins | sample ArcticOcean_MG_C_9_FD_87043 | JGI IMG/M metagenome (GOLD analysis project Ga0114994, IMG submission 87043) | Marine microbial communities from western Arctic Ocean - ArcticOcean_MG_CB2_152 | ecosystem: Environmental > Aquatic > Marine > Oceanic | place: Arctic Ocean: Canada Basin | collected...
CTAAATTCTAAATTCTACTAAATTCTAAATTCTAAATTCTAGCGTCTCCTTGAAAAATTTCCATTAAAATCTTCAATCGTCAACACGCAAAGATCGTGCACCCTTGACAGAAGATCCATGTCGAAATAGACGTTATTTTGGCGGATTATTACTTTGATTGGATCAAAGCATTCAATAAATTGTCGTTTTGCGTGGCGAATGTTATCTTCGATGCTTGTTCCGGTGCCGTTGTGAACATATGTTATAAATAAGAATCGGATTTGTGAAATCTGTGATAATTCGAGGGGCCACTCGCACGAATGTTCACACGCATCAATTAAGTTGGTTACGATGTCACCCACATCTGTCAATATAATTTCGAAAACTTCGTCGCCCTGAATGTCGTCGACGGGGGGTCCTCCGTCGGTACCAGTGCTAAAAATCTGACCTTGAAAGCCGCAAATTCGTTTCAGTCGAGTTGTTTCGATCTGATCGATTTCGTCGCGCGTTATTGGGTTTAGTAATTTTCCGCTTTTTTTCATATAATCTAATAGAGATGGTGCGTCGAAAATATATAAATGCCCACTTTTCGACACGAGTCTGAATCGTTTGTCGACGTTTGAAATCGGCTCCAGGGTTATTGGATCTCTGGAGTTTTTGGGTTTGTGTTCTAATGCCGAATTCACTTTTTGCCAAATTTTTTTAAATTTTGCAATTTTTCTTTTTTGTGCACGCGTTATGACTCGCGTCTTCATCATTATTAATTACAAATTTAAAATTGTTGCAACAATTATACAACGACAATTTGAATGATTCGGGTTCTGAAGCCTTCTTAAAACAAATCTAAGTTGCGCGCTCAATACGAATTTCTGGAGAACCCCCAAATGTGTGACCAGGATCCGTGAGGTACATGCGCTTATGTTCAGTTTCGAACACCTAGATTTTTTTTTTCTAGATTTTTTCTCCAAACGTTTTCGCCAAAATTGGAAATATCCAGAGTGAAGAATAAGAAGAAAAAGTCAAGATTTAAAATATCATATCTATTATTTTTTTTGAAGCGCTCATGAACTTTTCAAAATTTATTTTTTTTTGGCAGAAAATGGTATTCTCTGCGTGTTCTCAAAAAAGGTCCCCGCAAGCGCGAGCGCCGCGAATTGTTCGCTCCGCTGAAAGGGGCGAAGAAGATGAAAGTATACCAGGACGCTCTCAATATTTTAAATACGGTCGATACATTTATTAAACTCAAAAATACCATGGTCGTTACAGCAATGCAATTAAAAAGAGAAAAATTGGAACATAAAATTGGAGAGGAATAAAATATTTTATTCGTCGGAAATTCATGTTCATTTGATTTAGCACGACAAAAAAAGCACCATGTTATCTGTGTGGTTCCTCTTGATGGTTGGTAAAATCTACGTAAGTTTGGACGATAAACATAATAGAGACAAGCAAGTCGATGGCAAAAATAAAACGTGTTTCCACGTCATCATAAATCATTACCTTATCTTTCAATTTTAAAAGTATTAAACGTATTAAAAAATACAGAAATGTTAAACACACATAAAAAGAGAAAAACGTGCAGATTTACAATAAGAAACGAAGAAGACGAGGAGGATGAAGATGCTTCAGCGGACAAGGACCTTCTCAATACGGTTGACAACAAAATCTTTTTTTACTGCAATGTTACGAAAAAAACAATTTTAAAATTGGTTGAAAGTTTAAAAAAGGCAACGGATTTTGCTTTAAAAAACGAGAAAGATGAAGTTTGTTTATATATTCATAGCTCCGGGGGCGATGCGTTTGCCGGGTTGTCTGGACTGATGCATATAGAACAAAACAAAGTAGACGTCGTATGCATCGTCGACGGGTTCGTAGCTTCCGCCGCGACGTTTCTTTTACTCGGGGCGAAAAAACGCTTGGGCACGAAATATAGCAACATCTTAATTCATCAAATCACAACTGGATTTTGGGGGAAATATTCGGATATGGTTGACGAAATGCAAAATTCCAACAACCTCATGACGTGTATCAAACACCTTTACAAAGAAAAGACGAATATCGGTGAAAATCTGGATTCTATAATTACAAAAGAGATTAACATCACAGCAGAAAACGCGTTACGCTGGGGCTTATTGACTAGTTTAATATAAAAATATAAAGAAAACAGAAATTTAGGTTTGTGTAGACACGGATTTGTTTGGAAGGTTTGTAATAAGACCACTCTTTACGAACTTATCTACCTCGCTTCCCCCCTTCGCGACCAAATCTATTCGTTGATCCGACGTGAATTGCCACGTCAAAACAGGGGTCCCGGGTACGCTTTCGGGTGATTCTAATTTTAACGTCACTATATGTTCTCTGTGCTCACGTTGGGACTTATCTAGCATTCGCAAAAGAACGCTGATTAACCTGTCGTAGTAGGACCAGGGCTCGTCCGAGCCTATATGTTTTATTCGCTCCTGAGAACAACATAAAAACCCAAGCGTACTTCTCGGATCACACTTTCCAGCCTTTCCTGCAATTGGGAAATGATTTACGACACCGCCGTCCACCAGCACCTTTTCGTCTAATCGCTGCGGCGAAAAGATGATCGGTATAGCCATGCTCGCGGCGATGGCTTCGCACACTTTTGTTTTTGGAGTAGTTGCTCCGCTCATTACAAACTCTTCTCCGTTCTGATTAATATCACTCGCAATAATTATGATTCGCAGCCCGCTCCACGCACATAGTTGTTCAAAGGTGCAGTCACTTATGCCGGTTTTTTCGTATATAAAATTGTTAAAGTATTTTGTAATTTCCTTTCCATCGTTTAGACCATAAGTGCCCATCAGAGACAAAACCGACCATTGTACCATTTGTTCGTAATCGACCGTAAGCATATCATCTACGAATTCTTTCGGGGGTATTCTACATGCCACGTAAACCGCCGCCATTGACCCTATCGATGTCCCGCGAACTTCTTCTAATGTTCTATTTGGACTATAAAAATCAAAATTTTTAAACGTTTCGTGCAGCCGCAACATGGCGCCCGCTAGCATGGGACCTCCGCGCAACCCACCTCCGCTAAATACGACGGTCTTTATTTCGTTGCATGAAACCCCGTGTTGCTGAATCATGCGTGTTCTTACTTTGAGTGCAGATATTTTAGAATTCCAAAGTAACGCAAAGAAACTTCTCCTGGCGTTCATTTATCATGCTATTTATCATTGAACTTTTTTTTATTTTTTTAGGGAATTAAAAACTTCCATTGGTCTTATATTTTCTTGAAGATTTTGGAGAGTTCTCAATATAACATACTTTGAATTGGCCGAGTCTTTATCTTCTCTTCTCATCTTCGGGTTGAGGGTTATATTAGCTGCCTCTTGGCTGATTACACATTCGTACACACCATCTTTCTTCTGCGAGAAATGTTCGAACTTCCATAGAATTTTAGGAATCGCATCTTCCAAGATCTCAAAACCAGGAGATCCGCAGCGGAGAAGGTTGTCGCTTGTAGACCAAGACAAGTCAATAGTTGTCTGGGTAGTCGGCTTGTATTTGAAGTACCTCATCAACCGCCCGACCCCAACGCTATCCAAAGATGGCGCTAGGATGATTCCGTCGTATTTGCCACGTAATGCCTTATCGTGTTCAAAAGATTCGAAAGATTCAAATATATGCCCCGAGGCTTCGCTATCGTAAAAATCTTTTATAAACAACTTGAAGCCATTTTTGTTTTTGATGTGGGGAAGGGTGGATTCTCCCATTTTCAATCGTTCCCTGAGTGGAAGCGAAGCGCAAGAAACTCCATTCACCGTTACAACATCAAATACGATAAAATCTTTTCCTACTAATTCCCCGTCAAAAATCGTTCCCATGTAAACATCGGAGGATGTAGACGTGAAGGGGGACTTGTTGCATTTCCCGTTTCGTTGCATGAAAACGGAAAAATCTTTCTCATCGTTTTCTGTAAATCCGAAGAGCAGAATTTGTCGAACACCATCGTTTTTGTACGTTATCAAATATTCGGTATTTTTTAATGTTTTCAAGTCAGTCCTCATCAGAGAAGAGGGGGTCGGTAGAGGAATCATCCTCCTCTTTCCAAGATAAAACTGCCATAATTGGAATATCAATTTCCTCGCTTCGTCTTCTAGTTTCATTTTTTTCCTGGAAAAAACAATTCAATTTCAGTTTCAATTTAGCGGCGACATTTTAGTAACGTTTAGTAACGTTTGGTGCCGATGTAATGTAGATGTAAGACTAAAAAAAAGAATTACATGTAATAGGTCTCTATGGACCCCGGGCTCGTGATTTACATCATGTTCCTCGGAATTTTCGGGTGTTTTCCCACCCGACTTCTAAGCTGAATTAAATCTAAATTAGCCTCGATTTTTACGTACTAGTTTACGTTTGTAGCGTGTTTTGAAAAATATACTCAAAGAAAAATGGGATTCTTTTCGAGCACTAAACTCGGTCACGCAGAATTCAATATTGCAAAAGTACCCGACGGTGTCGTTTTAGAAAAAATTAAAGATAGCACTTCCCCGAAACACGAAGGAGGTGGGGACGGGAGTGACGACGATGAAGATCGAAAGCCATTTACTGAAGATTTTATGAAAATCTTTGGTTTATGCGCAAATATGAACAAGTTAAAGGAACAAGTTGATGTTTCACAAAAAATACAATCCTTGGAAAATGTTATCTACGTTTCTTTGCTTTTAAATACATCCTTATGGATCATGTCGGGAATGATTTTCTACGCGGCTCATCTTTAAAACATTACTACATATTATACATATCGTTTTTTTGGCCCTCCTCGTGATCGTTTGGTTTCAGTTTCAGTTTCAGTTTCGTTTCAGTTTCAGTTTCAGTTTCAGTTTCAGTTTCAGTTTCAGTTTCAGTTTCAGTTTCAGTTTCAGTTTCAGTTTACTTCTTCGGTTTGCGGTTTGTCGTCCCCCAAACGGGCAAAAAATAATTTTGATAATTCTATATTTGATAATTCTATATTTAATAATTCTATATTTGATAATTCTATATTTAATAATTCTATATTTAATAATTCTATATTTAATAATTCTAACAATTCGAATCTCCTCCTACAGAAGCCACTGGCTGTGGTTGTCGGTCCACGACTGCGTGTAAAAGGGCGCGTTCCCAAAATCCGAGGAGAATTGGGTTACTTTATTTCCCGGGGGGGCATCCGTGTAATGGTTAGATTCTGATGGTGTAACCAAGAGGTCACCATTCATTATACCAACGTTGACCACCATTTTCGGATTGAAGACCGTTTGCCCCGAATTAGAACAAAAGCACTGTTGCTTCTCTACATCAACGAGGGGTTTGGCTCTACAAGACCAGCTTCCCGCAACTTCCGCAGCAACTTCCTCAGCGCATGTTTTATCATTCTGGCATGAGCCGTCTTGCCATTTACAGCTGCGCGAGACGCTGCCTTCTTGTACTTTGCTGCTTTCGCAGGCATCAATTCCGACCTCGTTGCATGATCCTGTTACGATCCGGTCGTTGCAACTAAAATAACCAACGTCGCCATATCTGGCAAACCCCGTCGTGATATCAGCACTATGTTGTTCGTGGTGCCACGCACACGACGGGTCCCCGTTGCAGGTTTGGATTGCATCACCCGGGGCTTTTCCTTCTACCAGTTCCATACAATGATCATCTAATCCAAACGGAGCCGAAATGCTTTGTCCGTGTCGTAGATCAGGTATTCCCTTTACTTCCTTTATCATGATTACTTCGTTGATAATTGTGCCAGATGCGTCCTCATCGGTTTCCTTTTTTGTTACCTCATTTGCATCATCATTAAATTCAAGTTCAAACAATATAGACTCCTTGGTCTCACTTGGAACGAGACCCTTTGTATTGACGTTTTTCAACAGCCAACAGCCGTGCGAATCGGTTTCAGAACCCTCAGGGTCTGTCTTTGGATATCCTCTAATAAGCAACCCCTCGCAGTCGTAATCCGCGTTACAGACCTCTTTGCACTTTTTGGTAGTAATGTCTATATGTGTATTTGACTTTGTTAATCCGTCTTTATAGTTCTCGGTGTCTGTTAGGTCCTCTAGATTATACTCATCCATAGTTTGGGCAAAGCCATGGTCGGGATCTATAAAGCCTGATCGACACCATGTAAGTCCGTCAGCTTCAGTGCATATCATGTTTGGACTTTCGTAAGAATTGTATGTAATGTTTGTTCTAAGACTCTGCACAGTTCTATCACGTTCACTTACATCTTCCTCACTTGGTGTCGGTGAACCAGTTTGGTTGGAAGTTGGGTAAAATCCACCATCGTAGTGAATGTGGGTGAATGCTTCTTTGTTGTTCAGGCTTCCACCTTTGCTTTTTTTAACTTCTTTGCTTGTTGCGTTTTCGTACTTTCTTATTTCATATTGGTATTTTAAAAGAGGATCGGACCATTGAAGATAATTATACGTATATGGTTCAATGAATTCTTGGTATTTTGCTGCGACGTCCTCTCGTAGCGTGTTCTCTGGAAGATCAAGAGAGTTCCAGTCGGTGTCGTCGGTGTCGTCGCTGTCGGTAACCGTGAAGACGGGGTCCTTTCGCAGCATATCGCGCTTTACCGACAGCGCAACGTTGTTTTGAGCGTCGTGCCCAAGTAAAACGTCGATTCTTGCCTCCGTTAAACGAAGATTCTTGAGATCCTGGTCAGTTTGGTCAGTTTGGTCAGTTTGGAGGTCCCCTATGGTTTCGCTGTACGGAAAATAAACCAACACTTTCCCGCTGCCATCCAATTTTGTTTCAAATCCATGATACACGGTGTCCATTTCGTCGCAATATTGACCGTCGTATGTTTCTCCCTGTGTGGAACACGTGGATTGGTCTAGTTCCACGGTTACGTCCGTACAGTTGCCCAAGCCCCGGGGGAAACAAACGGGCTTCTTGTGTATGGGTAACATGTTAGGAGAATGCAAATGTTTTTCGGCACCACATTTGTATCCATAGTCGACATCTCCAATCTTGCAATCGGCATCATCCTCGCATGGAATTAAGATTCCGGCTGCAATACCAAACTCGGGTGGAACATCACAAGTCCGTGTGGCAACCCTGTCCAGATATTTAGTTTCTCGATATATGTCGTCACATTCTCCACCTCGATAATCGCCAATATCTGTTTTTTTGGCTTTTGGCCAAGGACGGTTTTTATCTGCGGACCACCTAAACTCCGTGGCGAAATTGGCCGCATTTTCCGTTTGCGTGTTGGGATCATACTCGTTTCCTTGATTGTAGAAGAGGGGACCGGCGTCAAGATAATTATGCGTCACGGCGCCGAAATAAATTTTTCCATCTTCCTCGTATAATTGACCACACGCGCCGTACGATTCTGATTTACACATTCCGGTCGTTCCGGTACCGCAATCGTCGTCGGTGCTACACGAAGTTCCATCGCTACATGTTTTCTCGACGGGGTCTCCGTTAGAAAAAGATTCGCCGTTGTGGCACACTAAGCAAAGTTGTTTTGTGCCTTCTAGATAAGCGCCATCGACTTGTTGCGAAGGACACGTTAGTCCGTTATGTTTAGAAGAAGACGAAGGGCTCGGCTTTAGCTCGTTGTTCCAATGTCTATATTCGTTGCCCGTTGAAAGCACTCTCCGTTTGTCATAATTAGAACTTGATACGTTGTTGTGGATTACAAATTCCGCTAGCGGCGAAGAAATCAATTCATTGGGATTTAGAATTTGTGTAATATGTTGTTCGTGATTACCCAAATCCACATGAACATCCCCGTTTCGAGTGACGCTACCTCCGTCGGCCTCAAGTGTTGTACAGTGACCCCCGTCCGTCCAAGCCGGGCGTGTTGTAATTTCTTCAATATATGGCGCTGGAAAAACGTCTGTCTGAGCAACGTTGTGACCGTTCGCCGTATCTCTGACTAGAGTTTTACCCTTATCTACCATGCAATACGCGTCCGGGTCGGGGTCGCATTGCCAATGGCCCAGTTGCCGACCCCTCATCAAATCATAACTGTTATATACACATGACATGCAATCTTCTGATTTACACGCCGTTTCACAGGCCTCTAACGAAACATATTTCCCCAAATGCCCGTCCTCATCCTCGTAACTATGGACCAGCCGTATTGGCACGGTCCGGCCCAGGAGTCGTGTCGGCTGCACTGCCAGTTGCACTGCCAGTTGGCCCCGAAGAAGATTGTCGATCTCATTCTTTCCCATGTACTCGCATGTCTCCCCACCGTCACAGTCGACGTCTTCGTTGCACAGCTCTTTGGTACCAGAACACAGTTTTCTATAAATAGCATTAATCAAATCAGCGGAGTTGGTTTTCCGCACGGCTTTAAGATCCCTGAGGCGTTGTTGGGATTTAGTGGGGTTGTGTTTATCGGTACCGGATGGTGTGGGGATATACCTGGGGTCCTTTGTCCTACTCTGTATGTTCTCGTCGCGCTTCGGTTGCCACACGTCGAGTAGAGTTTTCTTTGTGTTATTGTTATTGGGACCATGTGAATAATAAATATCCCCATATTCTTTAAAATGTCTATTTAAATCAGTGTAATTGAAGGGACAGTTGTTTTTGTTCATGTCTAAAATATCTTTGAGCGGTGGGACCGTCGAAAAATCTACAAAATCTTTATAATCTTTCCCGAGGTCACACGGGTAAGCGACCCCCCCGTCCTGGTACTCTAACTTCCCGCCGATTGTGTTTCCAAGCAAATCGACTTTCCCAACCTCATCAATCGGAAAGTCGCAAAAGTTCGTACATATAGACGTGCTAAAATTCAAATCCCTATCGCCCGGGTTGTCGTCGGGTCCGAATTCGGCCCGAATCCATTTTATTTCATTCCGCTCCTCATCTTCAACCGAGCGTGTCAGTGTGGGAATCTCCTTTTTTGTGTAATCGCGTCCCTGAACAAAGTCGGCGCCGGGGTCGTTGAGCTCATAATCTCGCGTAAAATAATGGCCCTTTACCACAGGAGTATCATCATGAGTATCTAGAAGTCCAAAGTTGCACGAACCGCCAGGTTTTGTGATGATGACATCACTGGTTCTCTTCACGCCCGACTCGTAATGGTTTCGGAGATGTTCGCTATAGAGGGGGTTTTCCCAATGACAGTCGGCTCCGTGACAGTCCCAACCAAAGACATCTTCTAAATACTTGCAATTAAATCCTTTTCCCGTGGGGTGGTTTTCCCCTTCGGCATATTTGAAATTTGGATCCGTTAACATTACGCAGGCTCCATAATCGGCCGGAGCCGGAGCCCCTTCATCGCCAAGGAGCATGGTCGGGTCCGATATCCGTAAACCCCAAGGTGACCAAGGCAGATCGGGCAGATCGGGCAGAACGAATTCGTCACCGTCCTCTCTGCACCAGCCTTGGTCAACACTTCCAATAAACGTCACACACTTATCACAATTTCCAGAGCAGTCTGCCGACGCAGTACAATAATTGTTGCAAGAACCGTTCCCGCCACCGCCGCCACCGCCGCCCCCGCCCCCGCCGCCCGGATCGTCGACTTCGGACTCGGACTCGGAGTCGCCGGACGGATTTCGCACAATTCGTTGCTTGCAGTCATAATCGGTTTCGCAATGAAGGCTCGGGTTGAGTTCACAGCCCTTTCTTGAAGATCCCCGATGAAAGGGGGTCGGGTGATCCGTGTCTAACCCGAGTCCCTGAAAATGACCATCCCCGTTCTTAACATTCGGGTTTATGCCCCACCCCACATTATTTGCGTCGCCAACGTGGTAAGGTCCGATGTATCTACCGCACATGTCATAAGAGTCCCCGGGATGAAGAAGATCATCACCGGGACCAGCGGGGAAATGAATTCCCTCTCCACATGGAAACGAAAACTGATCGTTTCCACCACCCCTGTAGTTTGAGATTTGCCTAAACTCCCCAAGTTGATTTGCTTTCAGTGGAAGCCCCGATTGGAAGTTTAAGGTTGTGAGTTCGAGCAACGCGTCGTCGTTGTGATACTCACAGAACAAATTCTTAGGTGCGGCCATATCACCATCCATATAATCATCATACTTACACTTTACGCCGGTCCCAAAATCTTCGAATGGCACCGTATGATACCCGGGCTTATTCCACGTAAAGTCGTCATAATAAACCGGAAAGCCACCATCGGGAAAGAACGTTTCCCATTCAGTACCCCGGCAGCACAAATACGCGTGGTTCGATTCGCAATAACCATTCCCAAGGCCTCCATGATAAGAATCTTGTGACCAGAATCCACCAAACTCGCAATCGGTATCCTCAGAACAGGGCGTAGAGGGCTTGTTGGAACAAGACTTGGAAAGCAGGTGCTCCGTTAAATCGGGAAACAATATGCGTTCGTTGGTGTCCCACATTTCTTTGAACCAATCGCACGTGTGCTGCTCGCCCCTAAAGACCATACAATCTGGCTTTAGATCCCCATTCTCCTCAAAGCAAAGGTCTTGTATTGCCGCACACTTCCCCATCTCAACTTTACTTTGCTGTTCGGGTGGGAGGTGCATCTCGCTAACGTCGCAACAAGTTGCATCTGGATGATCGCTGTCACAAACCTTCTTGTATTCGTCTTTAAATACGAGATTAGGATCCTGATTCCAGGCCTTTCCAATGAAATTCGGATGTTCCTTCCACCCGGATTTAAACTCCTTTTCGATACACATAGTACCAGCACAGCCGTAGGCCGATGTGTAGCCATCCCCATCGGCTACAGCTTGGACTTCGGCACAATCTCCGGGTTTTCGCGTGTCGTTCGGATCTCCAACCCACCCGCCGTAATTAGACGGCCAATTCAGGGTTGTGTGGAATTCCCCACGTCCATCCGATACTCCAAGATTAACTGGGTTCAAGGCATAGCCGATACCGTTTGTTTCAAGGACTTCACTACCCTGATACTCATACAGCGTATGCGTCCCCCAGGGATCTTTCCTATTTTCGTACTTAGCGGCTAGCGTTTTTTCGGTCGCCCCTGCGTCGTAATTAATCGCATACTCGTCTCCCCACCAATAATCATTTGTTATGTGTTTCTGTTTAACTGCGTGAGAAAATATTTCCAGATTATTCAAGTGCGTGTGATTTGGAATATCCAACGGCGAGTAATTATCAAGGCCGATGCTTTTCACGGCCATCGCGAATTCCAAAGAAGCCGGCTTGTCTACTTGTCGTTGTGCGCTCCGCTCCTTCACCGACGGCACCTCATTATCGGCCCACGAAGTAGGATCGTTTTGTAGAGTTGGCACTGGCTTCACGAATCCGGGGTTCCAAACACCTCGCCACTTTTTATTTGCTTGGTGATTAGCTCCAGCAGCTGGTTGAGTATGTTCTGCCCCGTAGGGGTAATTATCTACATCTTCGTTATTTTTAAACCCGCATGTAATTGTTGTTGATCTTGGTAGATCCCTTAAATCGTTAAATAAACCCGCATCTAGGACATCCTTGAGGGGCATCTGGACCGGGGTCGTATACGGACTATACGGGCTCTCGTTCGAATTTTTGTACGCGTTATCGCCCCTGGAAACCGTGAGATACGTCGTTGCATACCCGGCTTTCTTAAATTCGGCATTCTCGAAGTCTAAGATAGGTGGTCCCATGACGATCGTGCCGTCGCACGTAAAACTCGCGCCCTCGTCGTACACATGCCAAGCTCGACTATCATCTCGTGTTATTATTCCTTTGGTGTCCGAAGAAAATACAGTGTTGTGCGCTTCAATGTTGGCCAATTGTTTATCCCAATAGCCTTTGCCATTAACCACTTCGGGGGTGGGACACCCGTCAAATCTGGGTCGGAATGTCTTAATTCGTGATTCGCTTTCTTCATTCACTTTTTCAACATTGGCCTTCTCCGTAAAGAAATCGTGTGTGAGTAAAATACAAGTCTTAGATACTGCATTATTCTTTTGAGATTCAATGTTGAATCCATGACAGTGCGGTTCTCGAAGGCAGTAATTCGCACAGACAGAACTTGGTTTATTGTCAATTTTATATTCAGAAACAATTTGGGCAGATTTCTCAACATGATTTCTAAAATGTTGAGGATACTGTTTCATAATTCTTAAGATTCCCGCGTCCTCCCCCTCGAGGGTACCTGCAACATACGTAAGGCTCTCGTTGTAAAATTCACCACCCACCCCCGTACCCAGTGGGGCGGTAATATCGGGAAATTCGCCGATATATTCCATTGTTTGTTCATTTTTGTTGAGATTATCAGAATTCATGTGTCTCGTCATGTGCTTCACCGATATATTATCCCTGCCCTGTTCAAAGGAGATGTTGGGGCCCCCGCCATAGCAATCCACAAAAGGCACGCAACCGATGAAATTGTCGATCATGCGCGTAGCCGACGTGGGGTTTCTCCATTCGGCGATTTTGGCGAGATCCTCGCGTTCGCCATCGGTTAGTTCATCCTCGACGACCGTGTCAATATAACCTGTCTCGTTACTCCACGTAGTGTCGTGTGTTGTTTCGAATGTGTCAAAGCCGGGGCTCTTCTTGAAATGGATATCGTCCGTGATCTTCTCTTTAAGCTTGGGAACGCAACGCGAGATGAACTGATCTTCTCCGCCGTTTAACCCCAATGGCCATTTTCTGTAACTCGTTAAACATGTATCTCGATCGAGATTTGCGCAGGATACATTTCCGAGATCTCCCGTTCTTACTTTGTTTGGGAAATTACACCTCGATTTGTCTGTACTCAGATCATCTTCACCTTCAGTAAAATCATATACACAGGTCCCCGTCATTCCAATTTCGGTGCAAAAGTCACCATTGATATTATCGCCGGTGCAAGGAACTCGGTCTCCCGCGTATACGACGCCGCCTTCGTCTTCATCGTATACCGCAAAAAGGGGATTGCGAAACGGGGGGATCCTCCACGGGTCGTCCCCGCCCCCGCCGCCGCCACCGTCGCCCCCGTCGCCCCCGCCGCCGCCCCCGTCTCCGCCGCCCGGATCGTCGACCGGCGGCGGCGGCTCGGACGGATCGGAGAATCGGTCTTCGCCACAGAATTTAACGTCCATCTCGCACTCCTCCTTCACTTTTTCTAAAGGACCGTCGACGCAAACGAATGTGTCATCATCGCGATAATCGCCCGCCATTAACGCCGCTCTTCCACTGACGAGGCTATGGGGGTAGTCTCTGAACACGTAATCGCACGTAAAAGCCACCTCGTCTTCCAAAGAACCGTCGTTCATAAGAACCTTATACCCCGCGTCACAGGCAAATGTCTGATTATTGTAATGCTTTGCAGATGTGGTCTGTTTCAGTTCAGAATCCTCCACGTTTAGGTACGGCGTCCAGGTCAGATCATCGGCACCATCGGCACCATCGGCACCATCGGCATCGTGGTCAATACAAAACCACCCATCTTCGTCGCTTAAATAGCCCCCTTCTATCAGTTGATCGAAACATTCGTCCGCTGCACACGCCCTCGTACCGGAACCGTCCTCTTGACAACCGTCAACGTCCACGCCAGTAATTGTCGATCCATTTTTTTTGTTGTTGTTCCACGACAGCACGGGGCATAGTTTGTCCGGAGCTACACAGTTGTGCATCGCCTTCAGCTCGTACACGCCATCGTTGCCCATCCCACATTGAACTTCAACTCTTCCGTCGGCTCGCGATTCTCCCCTGGAGACGCCCTTGCAGTGTGCATATAGTTCTTGTCCGGGCAAGAGAGCGTAGACCCCACCAGCGTTACCGTCATCGCCATCACCAAGTTCCTTCGCGAGGTCTTGAATTGTTGTTGTCCAATCTATGTTGGCATCCTCACCGCCGCAGGTCTCGTTTACGTCACCAGATAGATCAACATTGCACCCCTCGAGACCGTTCTGGACCACCTTGGACTCGTCATCGAAGGCGATGATACACCCCTTTTGACAGGACATCTCTTTTGAGGCGTCGTCGGCGTAATCGTCGAAGTGCTCGGAGGCCGTGGCCACGCCAAGGAATCTGAAGTCGTCTGTTAAGTTACTTCGTCTTCCAACGGTCCAGTCATTAATCTGCTCGTGATAATATGTTAATGGTTCTGATGCGTCTGTTTGACGTTTTGGTCCCCCCTCTCCCCATTCCCATTTATCTCTGTACGGTAGACTCCACGATTTTGTGTAGTTCGTTTCTAGGGTACCAAACACATCGGACTGCGGGACGCACGTGCTACCTGGGTCATTCGTCTTTACTCGGCACCAATCGTCTACGCCCTCTTTTTCACCGTCACATACTACACTTCCGTTGAAAATAGACAATCCTCCCTCGTCCCCCCAGTCCACTTCCGCTGTGGTGGTGGCCGTGTTCGTGCACACATGTGTGGGCAGGCTGCATTTCAAGAAGACACTTCCCGCGTCCTTCATGTACGCGGGAACCCGCGTACCTGCATCATCATAGTCGGGTCCCAGGGAATTGCTCGTTTTTACTATACCGGTTCCGTTGAACTCGAGACGGATCAAATTCGAGTTCATATCTAAATTTAATTTGTTAATTTCGTCGTCTCCGTCGCATAAAAACTGATACTCCTTTTTCTGGTGATGACTCGCACGCGGAAGTTTCGGGACGCAGATGCCCTGGCCATACCGCTCGTGAAGGCAGGTCGATGGAGTTAATCCACCATCTTCGGGGTCGCACGAAACATCAACATCATCCTCGAAAGGACGTTTCCAAGTACCGTACCCGGCAGTTGTACCATCTCCATATAAACCCCCTGACTCGGCCCCTTGGCTGATACATCCTTCGCTTGTGATGTAATGACAATCCCAACTACATTGGTGCGTTCCTAAGTGTGTACTTGTTGGAACATTGAATGGAACGATGCCCTGTTGCATATGGTCGGCGGCGGGGTCCGTATAGGCTCCATGGACCTGGCCGTTTAAACCATTGAAGGCCTCCGGGGCATTCGGACCCACGTAGCTGAACGGAACTGCGGTTTCGGTTTCAGTTGGATCGACGTACGTCTTAAACGGAAAACGCGTCTTATACTTCATTTTGCTCCTGTTGTCGTCAATTGCATCGGGGGACTTGGTTCCGCGGTACATATATTCTAATGGTTCACACATTTTCCCGCAGACGCCGTCCAGTGTGATTCCACTCAACATCTGAATCGAATCGTCATTTTGATGTGGATCCGTATTATGTGACGACAATGTGATGTCGGTTGTCGCAACGTGGTGCTCTTCGTCTTCGGTATTGTAATACGCGGCCCGACAGGGAGCAGCATCGGACGACGCAAAACACCCGTTGTCGCAGGATACTTTGAATTCGGATTGGGTTTCCGTTTCCGTTTCCGTTGCCATTTTCATTCCTTTGGCCCCGTGCACGAAAGCATAATCTCCTGTTCTGGAAGCCTCGTTCGAATATTTAAAGCGACTTTCCACCCTGTTGTAACACAATTCTGCAACCAGGTCCCATTCGCGAAACGATTTAGAATCTTCGCAGTCGTCCCTCGTTGTTATTCTCTTTGCTTGGTCGCTGGTCGGAAACTTTTCGTAAAGACCGCCGTCAAACGTACTGAACTTCTCCCTTTCAAATGGATCTTCGGCAACAAAACCATGTCCATCGAAGTTGTTTCGATCACTGAGCTCTGAATTCGCAAAAACCGACGTAATTGCCGAGCCAGGCGCTGAGCCAGGCGCTGAGTCGAGCTCCGACCCTGCAAAAATGTGATGGAGAGGTATATCACCACCGTCGGTCGCCGTCCCAAAGGGCGCGCTCTTCAAATTACGCGGGCCGTGGCATTGTTCGTCCACAAAGCACCCAACTCTTTGGTCGGTCTCGTCGGTCCCGAACGTTTTTGTGTTTTCGTTGGTACTTA
>Ga0114994_10001751_pt1 | contig 15720 bp, 15 predicted proteins | sample ArcticOcean_MG_C_9_FD_87043 | JGI IMG/M metagenome (GOLD analysis project Ga0114994, IMG submission 87043) | Marine microbial communities from western Arctic Ocean - ArcticOcean_MG_CB2_152 | ecosystem: Environmental > Aquatic > Marine > Oceanic | place: Arctic Ocean: Canada Basin | collected...
AAGGTACGCATTAATTTCAGTAGGGAAACGAGGTTCAGTGTTATCAAATATTAACTTTTCTTGCTTTTTTTCATGTATTACTTCTGAACTCAGTACAATACAATCAGCACAGATATATGCATTATTTCCTTCTATTAAAGTTTCAATATGCTTCGCATCTTTACCACAAAACGAGCATTGTATATCTAGTTGCTTAGTCATCGTGCATTGTTGAATGTGTTAGTAACAATGCGGCAAAATTATCCCAACTATGAAATAAAAACGTATCTGCCATGTTACTAATTGCTTTCATCATATCTACTGAAATTGATCCTTCATCATAATAATAATACGTGTTGATTGTTCTACCAAAACCAGCAATCGCCAATTCAAGGTCTGTTAGATCTCCAATGTTTACAATTTTAATATCAGCCATTTTCCAATTCATCATCAGCCAATCTAACGTATCTGTTGTTACGTGACCGTTTGTACAATAAAATACAACTTCTCTATTTGGTACAATATCAGACGAAGCCGCTATGGCTTGCTCTTGCCATTCTTCACTACCTCCTAGTGTACATATTTTAACGCCTTGTACTGGTATATAAAAATCAGGTGGGGTCACTTTTACAACATCTGTATCTGTGTTTATGTCCATATTATCAATCTAGCCAACCGTCTCCTTTGGCATTTTCCCTTCGTTTTTGCAATTCTTCTTCTGTAACTTTTGCTTTAACTGGTTTGTCTTTTTCTAATTCAGCATAAACCTGATCTAATGTATCTTGGTCTGCATTAGCAAGTACCTCTTCTATTTCAACTGTATCAGTACTCGTTACACCAACTACTTCATCAAAACTTTCTATATCTTCTGCTTCTTCTTTACGTTCATCCAAGGTATGTGTGTCGGCGTACGTTTCTTGTACGTTATCTGTGTTATCTTCGCTTGTTTGTACATCTTCTGCAATAGTTGTGTCTGCTTCTGTTGCAACTTCGGTTTTCTGATATACGGCTGTTTTAATATCTTCAGTTGTTGAAACATTACTAACATCTTCTGCTGAAAATCGTCCTTCAATTGGTTCAGCAAAGTCTGCTTTTGATTCTACATCTTCATCAATGTGGGTTTCTGCTTCAGTTGCTACTTCTTGCTTTTGATATAGTGCAGTTTTTACATCTTCACTAACTTCAGTATCAGCACTTTCAATTAAAGCATCCGTTATACTGGTTGAAAACTCTTCTGTTTCTTGAACTGGTACATCATCTTTTGCAGTAACATCATTTGATTCTTCATCTGTTTTAAATTCATCTTCTACTACAACTTCAGCATCTGTATCTGTGCTTACTTGCTGTCGTTGGTATACTGCCGTTTTTACATCTTCACTAACATCTGTGCCTAACATTTCATCAAATTTTTGGTTTATTTCTTCTTTAAGTTCTTCTATAATTTCTGTGTCAATATCTGATTCTTTTTGGGTTACTGAAACACCTTGAAGTTCTTTCCAAAAACTTGCAACATTGTCTTCTTCTTTATCAATAATCAAATCTTTTTTTTTGTCATCAATTTCAACATCAACGTCGTCTTCTTCTTTTTGGTGAACTTCGTCAGATGTTATTTCGTCTGTTGTTGCACTATTAAAACTATCATTAAATGATGCTAAAATTTTCTGACGTTGTTCGTCAGTAACATCAATAGGTACATCATCAAAGTCATCTTGTATTATTGCTTCTTGTGGTTCTCTATCTATAACTTTAATTTCTAATTCTTCTGTAACTTCTGTTTTTATTGGGGGCTCATCAAGCATTGACCATCCGGCTTCATCTTCAGGTTCAGGCTCAAAATAATCCTGTGCTATATCCTCTGGTTTCTCTAAATAATCCTGTGCTATATCTTCAGGCTTATCTAGATAATCGTTTGCTAATTCTTCTGCAATGGTTGATTGTTCTGGTCCCGGTTCCGGTTCCGGCTCTGGGTCTTGTATTCGCTCGACCACAACTGGAGGCGTTCTAACTTCTGGCGCAGGGTCAGGGGGTGTTGGAATAGGCTCTTGTGGTCGTTTTCTAGTATCTTCATCTTTTTTCCTTCTCCACATTATAAATCCTTCACTTGCGGCTAATAACATAAACACCGCAAAAGGATCAAACACAAATATAATAATTATTGTAACTAGTCTTACTGCTTCTTCAAGCAACTGTTGATCAACTGATTGACCATATATTAAAGCCGCAATGTATTTAACTGGCCCAACTTCTGCTTCTAACTTTCTATATCCTGATTCTAAAACCCGTTTTTGTTCTCTTACTACGTCTTGCCTTTTAATTTCGGCACCTATAAATGTGTCCAATTCATTAACACGAGTGTCAATATCTTCTGTTTTAAGTGATGCTTGTTCTCTTAATTTTGCGATGCGGTTGTTAATGTCTTGAACCTGCGGAGCATACATGTTATCAATTCGTTTATGTTGGGCACGTAATTCTTTTTTAACAGCAATTATTTCTCGTTGTACCCTTGCCGCAACACCAAGTTCTGACCTTCTTGCTCGTTCAATTTCTTCGTTATATTTGGCTTCGTCAATTAAGCCATCGTCCATTTGTTTATCAGCTCTTGCCTGATCATCTCTTTTACGTTGTTGTGCTTGTGCTAATCTGTCATTTTGATTTTGTATGTCTTCGTCTGATTGTTCTTTATATGTTTTTTTATCTTTATTAACCTTCTCATATATTTCTTTTAGTGCATCTTGCTCACGTACAATTAATTGATCGACACGTACATCTTGACCTTTATTTAGACGGTCAATTTCGCCTGTCCATGTTTCAATTTTTGAAACACTTCGTACAATTTGTTCATTTATTGCTTCTATTTGTGCAAATTGGTCAGTAGTCAGAGCGGTTTGTTCAATATGAGCTCTGCTCAGAAAACCAAAAATACCCATGCTTGTTATAAACATGAGTACTACTACACTTGTTGTAAGATATATTTTAAGGGTAAGTTTTGTGTGATGCCAGTTTTGATGCAACCAGACAGTTGCAACCAATTTACCAACTTCTAGTGTGATGCCCATTACTGCAATAGCAACGGCCGCCCCACTAAAAATTGACATTAACCCTACTACGCTATACCATATTGCTACGGTAGAAACACTTAACGCACTTAATAATGCCAGTATGGTTAGAAACATTAAGCCACCTGTTCAAATTTTTCTAACAAGCCATCCTCCACCATTTGTGCATTAATACTTTTTTCATTTTCGGTTTCATATAATATACCAAATATTCTACCGGTTTTGTTTTTGCGATTAAAAATAGTTTGTACAATAAACTGTCCAGACAGCCGTCCCTTCAGAGCCTCGATAGACTCATCTCTTTTCTCAGGAATGGGTTTGGTTTGATATAATCTAATCCGTTGTCGAATAGTTAATTGAAATCCTAAATCTATAAATGCATCCAAAGTATCTGCATCGACAACACTTATCAATTTGGCTTTGTACGTATACATTCGCTATAACACCTCTTAATTAATATTAGTTGTATTTAATAGGATCTATTCTTATAGAAATAATGTGCGCCAATTCTCCCAATTCTATTCATCCGCGAAGCCCATCGTGGGTTTACGTACTCGGCGTGGTAGAAAGTTGAACCTTCCGTTATATCGACCATCCGATTATTTGTCATTACCAATTTGGCAACTTTTTTACTATTTTCCCATACTCGTCCGGGATGAGGAACATCAATTTTTCCATCACACCACCACGAAAATTGACACCTATCTTTAACTGGATAAACATTACCTTCCCAATTTTTATAGGTGGGGCCTTCTTTGATAACTCCACAAACTGTGGTTGGCCATCTGTCTTCTTTAACTCGGTTTAATACCACTTGTGATACTGCAATCTTGCCAGCCAGGGGTTCCACAGCAGATTCAAAATAAATGTTTAGAGCCATACATTCTAATTGCTCTGGGTCTACCCATCGTGTTAGTGATGAACTATATGAATTGATATGTCTATCAATTCCCTGATGCTCACGAAAAGCCTCAGTACCATATACATTTTTATTAAATTTTTGTGTACCTGATGTCGTCATTGGCTCAAGTGAACCAGGCATTAATGGCGGTGCCATTATGTTATCATCAGTACAACTTATATTTGTACAATCATTAGCGATATATTTAATGTCGCCAATTTTATAATTGCCGGCCGCTTCGGTATATTTGTTACCAATATTCGAAGTCCAACCAGTAATCATAAAAAAGATAAAAATACTTATAACATATTTCATATGCAAATTACACCTCCAAAAAAACATGATCTATAAGACAATAAAAAAGGCAGGAAACAAAATTGCTAACCACCTTTCAAAATTTCTATAAATCCTAGTAGGCTCATATGCTTTTCTCACTAAGGAGAATTTAATAGAGCTAGTTACTAAGTACTCGGGATTATTTATCATTTATATATAATTTGATAGTTCTGATATACTATATACAATAGATGCATTAACCGTGCAAACCTGTATAAAAGTGGGCAATTTTGGGTATTTTCGTGTGTCTTTTGGGCATGTTTCACTATCTTTTTGTTGATCCCTATATAGGGCTATTTCTTAGTGTTTTCGGGTTTTTTACCATTTTTTACTGAAATAATCCAACCTCTGTAACCATCCTTGGTTTTATACGTTAAACGTGTTTCTATATGAACCTCTCCTGAGTACTTATATATTTGATATTTTGCTTTATCTTTGTCAGTATCGCCAACCAATTACATATCCATTAACCAAGGATTTTTCTTAACAAACTTGCTTCGTGCCCCGCCACGTTTGCGGATGTCTTCTAATTCTCTTATTGCTTTAACCATCCACTCAGCGTTCATAGCCAAATCATTATCGATAATATGCTTTGCGTTTGTATAGTTTTGATCCTTAACCATCTCAAGTACCTTTTCAGCATTGCGAACCATGCCACGTTCAATCATGCTTAAAGGGCGTTTACCAGAACCAGTAAAAAATTCTGGATCACCGTCTTTGAAACTTTGTTTACCTTCGTCTGATTGTAAATCTATTCCAGCCCAAGTAGCACTAAACTTTTCACCATCTAATGGTTTACTTGGTTCTTGCCTTCCTGGAAACTCAATGATATTATCATCGCCGTCTTCGTGTTCACTAAGATCACGTCTTTTCATATTAATTCCTTTTTAGGATTATACACTATACAAAGTATACTCTACAGTTATTTCTTCACCTTCATCTATTTCTCTTGTTGCTATCAAATGGTATCTCTTGTCGTTTATTATTTCCATTTTAACAACATTCGGATTATCAGAATGATTAATAAAACCACCCAGTGGTGTTCTAATATAACCGTTCTCATAACCCTCATCAGGAATGTGACTTACACCTAAATTCGTTCCTTGCTCTATCTTTTCTGTCGCAAATAACCCCAATCCTTCTATCCAAGAATTACGAATTGTCAAATAATTCTGAAGTGGCTTATACATTTTATTTGCCTTGTCCGCGATATCGCTTCCAACAACGAACGGCAGTTTTGTTGATTGGTCTTGACTGCTTGCTTTTTCCTATACTTGTTCGTTTTCGTCCTGCTCGTGTGTTGCTTCGCGGTTCTCCGCCAAACATGCTATTCTTTGATCGTTTTGCCATTTTATGTTTATATTATAGGTTCAAAGGGCGAAGGCTCTTACTAGTCCATCAGCGAATGTTCTCGCCCTTTCTTAGTTAGTTTAATTTACTTCTTACTATAAATTCCCCAAAGAATCCATAGTGCAACTAGTCCAACTAATCCTTCTGCTCCGAGAACTTTTACAAAACTAATTACGTTGCCTAAAATATCGATAGGCATAAAGATAACGTTTGTACCAAAAATGATTTGGAACACTACGCCTACTGCAATAACACTAAGTCCAAGCTCAGTGATGCCACTGATCCAACCTCTGATTTTTGCTAACATATCCATAATCTTCTCCTTTGATTTTTTTGCTTCAGCCATTACTGACCTCCCAAAAAAAGTTAAGTTGAGGACTTATAACATATTAAGCAAGTGTCCTCAACAATAACTTTGCTCATATGTTGGTAGGGGAATTCTTCTGTTCCCAAGTGACCCCCCCTTGCGTTTCCGCTTAACTCGGCTATCAACCTACGCCGCGAGTGCGTAAGAAGATGCGGAACTATAATCGCTGTTATTTGCGGTTACTTTAATTTAGTTTTAACGACTCCCTCTGTCGGTATCTCCACAATGCATTCATGCCCAATCGAATTCTAGCACACCCCCCAAAGTATCACATAAATGATACCATGGTGGAGGTGCTGGGAGTCGCACCCAGGTCTTGATACACTATCTCATCGTATCATCAATACAACCATTATATTTATTTAATTATACGTGATCTAAAACGAAATGTCAAGGAAATTTACTGATTTGCAGTAACATTTGTGACAGGAACGTAATTTATTTGGTCATGGCACTCTTCTATTTTAGAACCAAGAGTTACGCCTTGTTTCCCTTCACACATGACATTTGGACTGCCAGTTTCAATTTCTCTTGTTGGCAGTACTGGTGGGCCGGATCGTTCCCAACTAGGTGAATGATAGTTAGACCAGTAATAATCAGAAAATGGACTTTTTCCTGAGCCAGGTTTGATTGATTGCCAGTTTTCTGGTGGGGGTCCAGAACCTACTCGCTCGCCAGGCTTATAACTTTTTGATGCATTCCATAATGAGTCATGGTCATTAGTATATGAATCACCAATACGTTGTGGTCCACCTGCTCCGCCCATTTTACTGTTTAAGGCGGCATTAACACTTTGTTTAGGTGGAAATCCTTGTGCTGGATGGCCGATTGTCATACTTCCGGGGTGTATCGCTGGATTTGGCATTATATTTTTCCTTCAATTATTTTAAGTCTATCTTCTAAAGACTCTATTTTATTATTTTGTGCTTTTATACCTTCTATCAACAACCCTGCAATATTTCCATAGTTTAAAACTTTTAATCCATCTGAATATTTTGCATGTTGTAATGTATGTACTAATTCTGGAAGAACTTCTTCTACTTCTTGTGCAATTAATCCAATCTCTTCTCGTTCAGTATTTGTATTATAAAAATGATATCCATTCAAACTTAATATTTTTTCTATTGGGTCACTTATTAAACGAATATCTTTTTTAATACGAGCATCACTTCCAGTGAGTGAAGCATCAGTTGTAACACTTGTTGTTTCGCCTGTTCGTGTATAAATTACTCCAGATGCCGCAACATTATTATAACCTATAATATTTCCACAATAATCATATATTGGTGTTTGAGTAATTTCATCTGCAACATATTCTTCACCACCTTCAAGTATTTCAAGCATCTCAGGACCTAAAAATGATTCTAGCAGGGAATTTAAAACAGTACCATCTGTTTTAGATACTTTATAATTTGATAATCTTGCATGAGCGTAAAATAAAGATTGTACATGATTTGCCGCAAAAGTAATATCAGGATAATTTGGAGCACCGCCGGGTTGATCATATCCAAATTGTCCAAGACCGATTTGCTCCCCAGCACCTGTACCAGCAACTGTTGGTATTTCAGCAGTCTTAAATTGTATTGTTGCGGCCGCACCCGAATTTGTGCTTATTGGTGCACCACTTGTATCTTGCCATACTCTATCAACAAGATCAGATGACTTACCATATATGTGTGGCACCATATCTTGAATTGTATCTGGTACTGTACTATAAGTCTGACCACCTTGTGATACTGGATTAGCATTTTGAACAATTTCGTTATCTGTATTAAAGATTTGTATATGGGTTTTTGCAATGTCATCCATTTCAATAACTGAATATGGATTTGTTGAATATGCCAATCCCGGTGTAGCAATATTAAATGTAATAATATCTTTTTTATATTCTGTAATGTAATTCCAACTAATGGTGCCTCCAGACGTTGTTTGAGAGCCACCAGTATGAGTTGGTTCGTTACCAGCAATACCTTTATCATTAAGTAATATCGCAGTAACCTCTCCGGTTGCTGGGTCAATATATGATAAGGCGGCCGCACCAGTACCACCACCACCACCAGTCATTGTAATTGTTGGATTAAAACTATATCCTGAACCTGCGTTAGTAAGGTTAAAACTTGTAACTTTTCCATTTGCAATATTTGCAGTTGCAGTAGCAGGATCAACTTGTGGTGGTGCATCAACTGTGATTGCTGGTGGATTTGTGCTATCATAACCAGCACCTACATCAGTTATATTAATTGCCGTTACTATGCCACTTGTCATTGATGCAGTTGCAGTTGCTTGAATGCCCGTTGCAGTTGTGTTTTCTTCAGAATATAATGCAACTGGTGGGATTTCGATTGTAACATTGGGTGCCGAAAGATATCCAGCACCACCAACTGTAACAGTTATTTCAGTTATTTTTCCTGTAGATGCACTTACAACTGGTGAAACAGTACATTGTTGTGGTACAACTAATGATGGCGGATCTATTGTTACTGTTGGTGCAGTTGTGTATCCTGAACCACCATTATCAACACCCGCTGTATATAATAATCCTGTATGAGGTATACCTGGATCTGCTGGTGTGTATATATACTGACCTTCTGAATATTCTTCAGACGCCTGCCATGTTATTGTTTGACCTGATTGTGTATATCCTGCTGTTCCCTTTTCAATAAAAGTTCTACAACCAGTTCCCATACCGCCTGCAATATCTATTCCAATAAACTCAAATGGTCCATTATACGGTGTACTAATAGAAACATAATTTGGTTGCCATGATTCCTCAGTTGACATTGTTTGATCAGCAGTATTGCTATCTTGTACTTTTAGCCATTCAGTCTGATTTGCATTTGGTTTCAAATTGGTGTTTTCTAATAAACATTTATATAGTATTGCACCTTTCCATGATGATGGTGCATATCCATCATCGTATACATAATCACCTGCATGATATTCATAAGTACTAACCCAATTAGTTGTTTTTCTTATAAATCTATCCACTTTACCGGCACTACGAACTCTATTCATTACTCTAACATGATATACATAATCTGTGGCAAGACCATTGTAACTGAATCTAAATGTTTTATGTGTTGGGTCATATGTTGGTGTTTGTTCTAGCGGTACCAATGAACTAAAACTGCTATTAGTTGATACTTGCAAACCACATGCTGATGGTTGTGGAATAAGTGATATAAGAGGTATTGAATCATTTGTTGTTTCAGACTCATAATAATTTGAACCTCTACTAGCAACTCTACATTTTATAATTGTGCCATTTGCATCAACAACACATGTTGCAGTTGCACCAGCACCATTGCCATGTGTAAATTTAATTGCTGGTGCATCATAATACCCATATCCACCATTACGTATTTGAAGACCGGTTACTTGCCCGCCTTCTACCATTGCCGCTATTTCAGCATCTGCACCACCAACTATAGTTCCATCCATCATTGGTGTATTAAAAGTTACTTCAATTACTTGTGTGGTTGCCGCTTCTTCTTTAACAATAGTATTTGAAAGTATTGTTATTGGCGAGCCATCATCAGAAAATGTAATTGAGTTTACTTTTGGTTGTTCTGCTGGAAATAATAATGTATCTGGATTTAATATTCTAATATCGGCCGCCTTGCCTAATGCAAGAAATCCTTGAGCTGTTTTTTCAACACCACCAGCGGCTAAATCGTTTTCTTTTGCAATTAATGATAAAAATTCATTTCTAATTTCATAAAGTGTAGCCATCCATTTTTGTAACTGAGCAAAACTAAGTGCCGCTAATCCTTCTTCGGCCATTGCTCGTATTTCAGCCAATACTGAATCTAAATCTGGTACATAAGCATCTACGTTTACTTGACCTGTTCTATAATCATAACATACTGCGGCTTTATCTGGAATAACTGTTCCTAATTTTGTTAAAATGTTTTCACCAGCACCCAAAAAACTACCAAATGACTCTTCTAAAAAATTTGGAATAGGAGGCGGGTTAATTGGTTCATTACAAAAATTAATCATATTAGCAATATGAGCAATTTGTGCAACGATTGCATTTATTCTACCCAATGTTGGACCAATGCCAGTATGTTCGTTGAATGCATCAAGAGCATCTCTTGCCGCTCCCAATCCACCCATTAATCCGGCATTTAAGCCTGGTAAACCAAGTAACTGATTAATATTTAAATCTAAGCAGATAGGAATATCTGGTAGAGGTTTGAATCCTTTTCCAGCAAGCATATTACAAATTGCTTGTTTCATGCCCGGCCCCATTTCTACTTTAACGCCAAAGCCCGCACCTCCGCCTAGAGGTATTTCTTGACCGCCTTGTAGATATTGGGTATAAGATTGTAAATTGTTTGCGAAATCTGAATATGCCATGTACTTTTTGCCTTTACACTACTATTTAATCGTTCCGTAAGCAAAGATTCCTTGATGGAGTTCTTTGTATCCGCCAATCACTTGATCATCTTTGAGAATGTAAGGCATTTTATTTACATGTGGGTAGATTTTTAAAAATTGTTGTATTGAATCTGATGTTGATAATTCAACATATTGATGTGGGATTTCTTTTCGTTCTAATAAACTTAATGCGGACTTACATTGTATGCAATCTGGTTTTCCGTATATTTTAATCATAGTTTAAATCCTGCAAATGTGTCTTCCTTTACGTCTTGTTTAATGCCCCCAATTACATAGGATTCAACTTCAGTTTCTTGTGGTGCTACTTGTACTGATTTACTTTCAATCCAATGTTGCATCCATGGAAGAGGATTTGCACTTGAACTTATATCATATACTGGATGTAACCCTAAATTCTTTAATCGTTTGTTAGCAGTAACTTCAATGTACTGATGTAATAATGTAGCATTTAATCCAATTATACTGCCTTTGCTCATCATATAATCAGCCCATTCTTTTTCCTCTTTAACTACTGTATCATAAATTTCATAAACATCGTCTTTACTTTCTTCCCAAATTTTTACAAATTCTGGATCATCACCCTTTTGCCAATTTTTAATTATGTTATTAGTAATAGCCAAATGTAATGCTTCATCACGTGCTATTAACCCAATAATTTTTGCTGAGCCCTCCATTACTTTAAGCTCACCAAATGCAAAACTGCAAGCAAAACTAACATAAAAACGAAGTGCTTCTAATGCATGTACATTTACTACTGCAAGTAATAGTTGTTTTTTAACATCGTACAATGTGCCTTTATTTTTAATAAAGTGTTCATCAGACAACTTTAAAAACTTGTCATAAGCGTCTGTAACAGTTAATGCTCTAGCAAGTATGTTTTCATCATCTAATATTGTATCAAATATTTCACTAGGATTTGAGTATATATTTTTAACAATATGTGTATACGAACGACTATGAATACTCTCAAAGAAATCCCATGTTAATATGCAACTTTCTAATTCTGGTAGACTACAATACGGTCCAAATGCTAATGCTGGGCCCCGTCCTTGAACTGAGTCAAGCATTGTTTGATATTTAAGATTACTAGTAAAGATAAACTTTTGTTCTTCTCTAAAATTTTGGTAGTCTGATCTATCTTTTTGGAGACTAACCTCTTCTGGTCTCCAAAAGTAACTTAATTGTCGTTGTGTTAATTTATCAAAGATTGGATATTTGTAATTGTCGTATCTTTGTATATTTTGGGCCTCGCCAAAAAACATTGGCTGTTTTGTAAAATCAATATTCTTTTTTCGATTGAATACTGTTTTCATTTTTTCCTCTTAAATGGTACATGCCTCACACTCTTCTTCCGTTGCAAGGTTAGATTGTACATTGTGTATTAATGGTTTATTAATGTCTGGTTGAAAAGATGTTGGTTCTAGTTTTTGTGCCATATCAAATTTACTTGCCTCTTCTAATGATTCTGATTGATCATCTGATTTAGCATCGTGTGTATTTTGATAGTAACTTGTTTTCCATCCATACTTGTACGTTGTTAGTAAGTCACCCATCATTACACTTAATGGCACTTCGTTATTTTCAAATTTAATTGGATTATATGACCAATTTCCAGATATTGCTTGATCAAAATACTTTTGCATTATGCTTACAATTTTTATATACCCTTCATTATCCGGCATATCCCATAACAAAGTATAATAATTTTTTAAGTTTCTATAACCAGGAACAATTTGTTTTAGTGTTCCTTTTTTACTTTTCTTAATACTCAAAAATCCTCTTGGAGGTTCAATACCATTTGTTTCATTACATACTACACTACTACTTTCACTAGGCATTTGAGCAGTCAATGTACTATGTCGTAAACCATATTCTTTAACATTTTTACGTAAAGTTTTCCAATCCATCTGCATTTTTGAAGTTACAATGTCATCAACATCGCTCTTATATGTGTCTATTGGAAAAATACCTTTACTATATTTTGTTCTATCATAATAACCACATGGGCCTTTTTCTTTTGCTACATGATTACTTGCTTTAATTAAATTATACTGAAATGCTTCAGCCAATTCATTAACTAATTTATATGCTTCTTTATCCCAATATGATACTTTATTTTTTGCCAAGTAATGTGCAAGGCCAATAAATCCAATACCTAAACTACGTCGATTTTTAGTACTAAATTCTGCCGCCTGCACTGGATAGTCTTGGAAATCAATAATTTCTTCTAATGAACGAACTGCTAAATCACATAAGTTGTCTAGTTCGTCTAAGTCTCGTAAATTGCCTACATTTAAGGCACTCAAAATGCATAATGCAATTTCACCTTCACCATCTAAATGTTGTATTGGCACAGTTGGTAAAGTAATTTCCTGGCATAAATTACTCATGTAAATTTGGTCTGTAAAACTACTATGTGAGTTACAGTGGTCAATATTCATAATGTATACCCGTCCAGTTTCTGCTCTCTCTTTGAGCAGGTTTTGGAACAAATCCATTGCTTTTACTGTCTTTTTGGGCGTGGTTCTATCGTTTTCGTACCGAATATATAAGTCATCAAACACTTCATTTTTACCAAAAGCCTCATATAAATCAGGTGCATCATGAGGACTGAATAATGTTATGTCTTCATTCTTAAGTAATCGCTCATAAAATATTTTACTCATTTGAATTGAGTAATCTAACTTGCGTACACGATTGTCTTCTGTGCCTTTGTTATTTTTAAGAACAATAATGTCTTCTATTTCTTTATGCCAAATTGGAAAGTGTACAGTTGCACTTCCACCACGTACACCATTTTGTGTACAACATCTAACTGTTGATTCAAACTTTTTTAGAAACGGAATAACCCCTGTGTGGGATACTTCCCCTCCTCTGATTTTTGAATTAATCCCACGTATACGACCTGCGTTGATACCAATGCCAGCTCTGCGAGCCACATAAAATCCAATAGCCGAATCACTATGGAAAATGCTAGGCAAGGTATCGTCCACATCAACCAAGACACAACTAGCAAATTGTCTGATAGGAGTTCGTACACCAGCCATGACAGGGGTTGGGATGTTGATTTTGAATTGTGAGATTGCATCATAATACCTCTTTACATAGTGCATTCGTGTTTGTGTTGGATATTGTGCAAATAAAGTTGCCGCAATTAAGATATACATATATTGGGGAGTTTCAAATACTTCACCATTTGATCTATCTTGTACAAGATATTTGTCCACTACTTGTTGCATTGCCGCATGAGTGAAATTTAAATCTCGTCTGTGATCTATAAAACTGTCTAATAATTCTAATTCTTTTGAATCATACCAATCATATATTGCCTTATCATATACACCTAACTCGGTATTACGTTGTACTAAATCTTTTAAGGGAATATAATTAAATTGTTTAAGTGCTTGCTTTCTAATTGAAAAAAGCAGTAACCGTGCGGCTACATATTGATAATTTGGGGTGTCTAAATTGATTAAATCTGTTGCTGACCTTATTAATATACTTTGAATGTCTTGTGTGCTTATGCCGTTATACCATTGTAAATCGGCATTCATTTCTACTTGGCTTACACTTACACCATTTATATCTAAACATGCTTCTTCCACCATTTTGTGGATTTTATCTATATTTAAAGGTACCCTCGTTCCATTACGTTTCGTTATGGTAATTGTCTTCATTACTATTTCATCCTTTTACACATCAATGTTTAATTTGTAATATTGACAAAGATAATTATTCCAAATATCGCCATATCGTTCAAACTCTCCAGGCTCAGTTTCAAAACAGGAATATTTAGCGTCTCTGTCTACCATGAGTATAACCACTGTTTCTATGTTCGTATCAAACATTTGGTTATGTGCGTGTGCATAAGCCACCCCCTGTAAAAAATAATTTTGAATATCTTTTTTTGTCTTCTTATTTTTTGTTGTTTTAAAATCTATTATGGCGGGTTTGTTCTTCCATAAGCCAACCAGGTCTGTTGTGCCTGCATATAGATCTTCGTAATATAATTTTGCTTCAACACCCCAAACAACTGGAATATGTTTAAGACCATTGACTATAATGGCATTAGCCATTTTGCTGGCAAGTTGGTACACTAAATTATTTTTTTTGCTAGTCTGGGTTTTTTGTATATGGTGCTCCAGACAAGAGTGTACCAACGTACCAATATTACTGCTTTCTGTACTTATCCTTTTCGCTTCAACTTCCCCAACTCGCTTTTTCCATTCAATGAGCCACGTCTTATCGGTGCAAGCGTCAAGGATGGTTGTAACACTTGGGAGGCGTTTTCCAGCAACGAGATATCTACGACTTCCGTTGGAAGTTCGTGACAATTCTGGATACTGGAATTGTTTTACTATACTTGTCATGTTATTTTATATGATGTTACCAGGAAACTTTCCATAAAAGAGTCGTACTTGTGCTTGGATTCACTGTCACCTTAATAGTATACGACAATTTTACGAAATAGTCAATCACCGAGTTGATTTCGGCTAATTTGGAGGTATCTACTGCATTTGCACCAGCATTCCACGTGGTGTAATATGATTCTGCTACTGTAAGGCCCTCTGCGGATGTGTCTGTCATGATACTAACATTAGCACCCCCGACACTTACAGAGTATGCAGTACCTGAATCAGTTGCAGTAACGATAGCAAGTTCGATGGCATTTATTTCCTTTTGGGTAGTAAGGTTTGGTAAGAGTTGATTTCTTAATTCTTTTGCATCTGGAAACGCCATTATATTATCCTATCGCTTTTTTTGCTTGCCTAACTGCGGCTGTTTTTATTTGTGAAGGTCCACCTTCAGGTGGCTCCACATAAGTTGCTGTATTAACATCTGTTGGCAATACTTCAGCACTTGGTTCCATACCCATACCAGGTACTGCAGGAGCCGCCATTGGATCTGTAGGGGGAAGTTCCGTTTGCATTGCTTCTGCGCCTGGCTCAGTTGGAATGGTTGGATCTTGAGCCAATACAGGTTCATCTGCTGGTAAAACCGCTCCCGGTTCTTCCATACCTGGTAATTGTTCACCACCCTTAAATGATATTTTACCATTAAGATTATCAATGTATGGTAAATCATCTACTGCTTTTTGAATAGACGGCTTAGTATACGGATAACCTTGTTTACGCATTATCCGAACAACATCATCAAGTTCAATACCTTGATCTGGTTCTCTGAGATGATATAAGATTGCTGACAAGTCAGCATTTAGATTATCCCAAACACTTCTATCATCAAGTTCAAAAAGATGCATTACTTACCCTTTTTTCTTTTTCTTTTTAGGTTTAGCATCAAGCATTTTTTGAAAAGCCGCTTTTTGT
>Ga0114994_10001753_pt1 | contig 15709 bp, 21 predicted proteins | sample ArcticOcean_MG_C_9_FD_87043 | JGI IMG/M metagenome (GOLD analysis project Ga0114994, IMG submission 87043) | Marine microbial communities from western Arctic Ocean - ArcticOcean_MG_CB2_152 | ecosystem: Environmental > Aquatic > Marine > Oceanic | place: Arctic Ocean: Canada Basin | collected...
GGGGGGGGGGGGGGGGGGTGGGGGGGGGGGGGGGGGGGGGGGGGGGGGGGGGGGGGGGGGTGGTGGTGTGTGGGGGGTTAATTGTGTGGAATTGGTATAATATATATGCAATTACTCACGCCATTTTCCGAATAACGATTCTGGACAACGCGAGACTTAGAACTCGTCGACCAATTAATTACGTCGAAGCCCATTCCTACGTAGTCAGCTTCTGGGAGACAAGGGTAAGGAGACACATATGAAGTCACTGGATCAGCGCAGGAGTTCTCTGTGGAAAAGTTTCTGGTCCTTGTTTGCTCCAACTGTTTTTTGTCAGGTGTCGGGAGTGAAGATCTTGCAGACACACCTATGGATAAGATTGTGGCTAATGAATACTTCATGTGGGTTGTGGGAGCTTTAGAAGAAATTTATATTGACTATAAAGCTTTCTTGTGAGTTAACTTTCAATAGAAAAAAAGTTGGGAAGCCAATGAAATTTGAGGAAAAAATCACTAACCTTTTATTCACAAAAACTACTTTAAATCCCCTTGTCGTTCCCCTCTACTCCTAGCACACCTCCTCCCAGATGCTCAGTATCATTCAGGGCGAGCACCTGCGAGTGTGAGTATGAGTATGTATGTGTGTGTGTTAGTCCAGAGTCAATCCCCCCTGTTCGCTCCCCCACCCCAAATCAAAATTAAAAACTCTCAGTACGGGACGGCCAGCAAAGAGCGGCACTTTTCAATGCGCCCCAAGCCGGTTATCGCCCGATCACATTGGTGTATCATAATCAGCATAGCGTTAAAGGCGTGATAAGCGTGGTGCATGAAAAAAGTAACCTCATTGAGTTTTGTTTTGTTTTGTTTTGTTTTGCTCACCTTCCAAATTTCGCCATCTCCATGTTTGGGGGGGGAGAATACGCTGATCGCGGTGTAACCGCAAGGCCCCTCCTTCGAATAGTGCTCGCCAGTGAGTGCCTCGTAGATGTGGTAGCACGGACCGCCGTGGGAACAGAGGGCAATTGTCTCGTTGGAACTGTGTAAACTAGAAAGATACAAAACAGTATCTTTCAAGCGTTGCGTTTGAGATAAGGGAGTTTCTAAGTTATCCCAGTTATAATCAAAGCCTGACCAGAAGGGTTGGTGGGAGGAGCATATTTTTGTCACTACGTTGGAATCAGCCTCCATCGAGGTGGGGGTGTTGTACAGCTCTTGGGCAGGGACGAAGGCTTTGGGGGAAAGGTCGCTTTTGTCAACGGGGTGGATGCCAGTGCGACAGTGGGCTGGACCGCCCCAGGTAGAATCGGCTCCTGCAACTGCCCATGACCTATGGAGGGTTGGGAAGATTGTGAAGAAGAGGATCCATTGCGACTTTCGCGCAGTTTCTTCGCACGCTCCTATGGGGGTTGGGTTTGAGGAGAGTTTGGCGAGGTGAGGGAGGGGTGCATTAGTAGAATCCAACATAGACAAGGGGGACTGCATGCGGTTTTAAAATTCTTCCTTTCCATATCTTACCATGGCATCTTTCCTCTTAGCAGCCCATGCCGAGGGATCATAATCGCCATTGCATGAACTCATCTTGAGAATGATCAAAATAAAAACAAAAACAAAAAAGAAGAGAAATTTAAATTTTGCACAACAAATAAGTGACATTCGTAAGAAGGCTAACCACCACAAATTACAACATGCTTTTCGCCCACAAAAAACGTAAAATCTTTAGAGCATGGGCAAATGCGCACCCCAAGTGGCTCAAGAGCGTGATTGGCCCGTGGTACAAGGAGCCATGCATCACCCAGTAGGGACTTAGATTTGATCGTGAGAAGCTACAGGAGAGGTGAGCATAGGACGACTGCCCAACATTGGCTCGCAGAGAAAAATAAGACACACACACATGCTCTTGCTAGTGTGGGCTTGATGTCGATTGGCTACAATCCAGAGGCCCTCACCACACGAGACAATAAAGGCGAAACTCCCCTCGACATTGCCCGTAGGAGTGGAGCCTGTGCTGAGATCATCGGCTTGCTCTCCCAAACTCCAGAGGAAGCTCTTTCGTTGGGTGGAAAGGGGATTCTCCGCTTGTACGCACCAGTGGGTTTGAGATCGTATGCAGACTGTCCAAAAACCAAAATTGCGTGCCGAGAAATCATCAAAGTCCTCCGCCTCACCCCCAAGGACATCTCCTCCACCCCCTTCCCCACCCTCCTCCGAAAATACCTCCCCAAGCAGTTCGTCGACTCGTCAATCTACGGCCCCTACAACACCGTTTGCACGTTCATCAAGCACATGAAGTATGACAAGGCCGAGCTTCTGAAGGTGGAGGACGTGCTGAAGAAACCGGCTCGCCAGTGCGACGTCTGCAAGACCCCACGACGAAAGCGTGCGCCCGGTGCAAAACCAGCTACTTCTGCAGCGCCGAGTGCCAGAAGACTGCGTGGAAGAAGCACAAAAAGGGAGACGGACCCACAAGTGTGGTATTAGATTTCTTGAGCATTTTCTCGAAATGAGCACAAAAGGAATGTATTTTGAAGAACCCCAGACAAAAATTTAGGCGATACAATATTATATCCTATTTACCCTTAGCCTTCACCCACCCACCCCACCTCACCCCACCCTCATCACAACCCCCACCCCTACCACCCCCACAACACCAAAACCACACCCAACACCAACTCAGAGATCTACATCATCCGTCCCATTTTTGTTATTATTCCCGTTGGCGTGAAACCGCCTGTCGGTGTAGGTGAAACCTTCGAAGGCATTCTCATCTCCCATCCCCGAAGGGAAGCCGTTCTGTAGTTGCTGCAAGCTCTGGGGCGAGAAGATGGGCATACTGGTAAACTCCCTGTCGAACTGGCTGGTGTCCAGTGAACCGTTGATCTGAGGGTTCCAAGGCGGATCCATCTCACCGCCCTTCAATTTCACCCAGTCAATGTCCTTGAAGAAGATGTGGCCCTTGATGTCCTCGGCATCTTTCTCCCCGCTACCAAGCCTCAGTGTTGGGTTTCTTGTCAGCAATCCCTTTAGCAGATGTTGTGAGCACGCAGACAGATACCGCGGGTAGTTCAAATCCGCCTTCCTGATCTTTTCGAACAGCCTCTCCCTGTCCCTGCAGTAGAACGGAGGCAGGCCGGTGAGCATTTCGTACAGCAGCGCCCCAAGACTCCACCAGTCGACCGCCCTCCCGTGACCTTGCCGATTTAAGATTTCGGGGGCCAGGTATTCTGGAGTTCTGCGCCGAGCGAAGAAGGTGCGAAAAGAATTGAGTGGATAAAACGGTTAGTATAATTGTGGCTTTCCGTATTCTCGTCGTTCATCAAGGCTCGCTCGCTTCACTGCTTCACTCGCTCACTCACCCACAGAAAGAGTTCGCTCCAGACGAACTGTTGGAAATTCCTTCCTTGGACAGGCCAAAATCTGTTAATCTCACGTGGCCCCTCGAATCTAGCAAAACGTTCTCTGGCTTGAGATCTCGGTAAATGATGTCGAGCTGGTGAACGTGGTCAATCGCAAGCGTGATTTCAGCCGCGTAGAAGCAGGCCCTACTCTCCGGAAACTTGCCCAACTTGCCCAAGTGAAAAAATAGCTGCGCCGAGCGAAGAAGGTGCGATGGAGAATTGAGTGGAATAATATAGGTTAAGTTAATAGTGGCTCGTAATATTTCTCGTCATCCTCAAGGCTCGCTCGCGCGCTCGCTCACCTCCCCTCCCGCACAATAGTCCAAAACGAAATACAATTTATCGGTCGTCTGGAACGCCATGTTCAAGCCCACGATGAAGGGGTGCTTGACATACCCGAGCACATTCCGCTCGGTCTTGGTGTGTTCGACCTGATTCCGCTTGATTATGTTGTCCTTTCGGAGCACCTTCAAAGCAAACATTTCCCCTGTGATGTGCTGCGCCGAGCGAAGTGAGATTGTGCGCATTTTGAATGGATCAGGGGGGATGCGAGCGAGCCAAAAAAATGAGAATAATGTTAGTTTAGTAGTGGCTCGTAATATTTCTCGTAATATTTCTCGTCTTCCTCAAGGCTCGCTCGCAGTACTTCGCTCGCTCACCTCCCGGACTAGAAATACTTTGCCAAACGAACCTTTGCCAATCACCTTGATTATTTTGAAGGAGTCGAGCCGAGGGGCTGAGACAGGAGAGGTGTGGTTGAAACTGGGGATGGGTGGGTGGGGTTAGGTTTCAGTTTCGTTTATAAAACATTCCTTCATTTGACTCACCTGTCGCTCAGGCCGGTGACCTTGCTGGTGTTGCCGGATGCGTTCAACGCATTGTCGGACTCCGACCGCTCCATTGCGTCGCCAATCCCTCCAGCCTGTGCCTGGGTGTTTACGTTTACGTTGTTGGATTGGCCGCCAATTGCGATGCCCTGATTCGAGTTGCTGTTGCTGTTGTTGATTGCTGACTGACCAATTTGTTGTTGCATCTGCAAGCTCCTCCCAAGGTGAGACGCCCCCATCGACTGAGCCAGACTACCCACGTCCTCAACCATCTCGGCATTTTGTTGTGTCTGCATAACGTCCTCCTTGGTCACCGCCTCAACCGTGGGCGGTTTTCGGTTTTGGTAGTTCGGTGCCACATCGTCGTCGTCGTCGTCAGAGGAGGAGTCATCTGAGTCCCCCCCCTCGCCCTCGCCCTCATCCTCATCGTTGTCTTCGAACATGTCGTCCATCTCCATGTCGTCAAGGGATTTTTTCGTTTCGAGCTTTTTGGAATTTTTTTTGACATTTGATTTCGTTTTCGTTTTGGTTTTGGTGTTGGGATTATTATTCGGGTCAAGGTTGGAGTTTGAATTATTATTGTTATTGTTATTGTTGTTGACCTCGATCCCGGTCGCCCACTCGACCGCGGCAAAGTGCGTGGGGACGATGTTTGCGCCGTAGCAGAGAAACTGCCGCAACCCAGGAGACTCCTTGACACCGGGGAAACAGAGCATCTGCAACAAGTAGTTTTCGATTGTTGTGCGGATCGTACCAAGATTGAGCAAGGAATTAGGGTTGGAGTTTGAGTTGGGGTTGGAGTTGATGGACGGCACGGGGTGGAGGTTGGGAAGGAACTGCCCGAGACCAACCTGCAAGTTGCAAAAGTCCTCATGCTCACGAATTACCGTCCAGGATTGAACTGGTTGGGTCACCGTTATTGCATACACCACTGTATAAGGAGCTTTCCGACCTTGGGACGTAGCTTGTTGTTGTTGCTGGGCTTGGGAAAGTGAGAGGCGGGGATCAAATCCTATTGCAGTGATTGTAACTGCCAAGTCTACATTGTTGGATTGGTTCTGGTTCTGAATTGGGAGGGGGAGGGGGTGGAGAATGAGGGTGGTGGTAGGTGGGGGTGTTAGTAATGATGAAATGATAGATGAAATGATAGGGGAGAGGGTTGGCCGGAACAAGATTTCCATCAGATACTAGGGGCCAATTTGGGAGATTGGGGTAAGAGGGAAGATCAAATTTAACTTCTAGGGAACAATTTCCTATCGAGTGATTGGGGGTGGCTTTTTTATGACTTAACGACCACAGTACTGGAGCAAAATGCGTATTGAAGAGAAAGAACATAAAAACAACAGTGGCCGTTTTCGGGACATGTGACCTACCGATGCAAAAGCACTCATGCCGAAAAGGGGTGGAAGAGGAGTTGTCGTATAAAATAGCTTTGTTGATTATAGTACCGTGGCTCAACTTGGAATTTTTTGCCTTTTAGTGAAAGTTTGGAATTTTGCGTATTTTGAGAAAGAACACAAATCCTTCAAAATTTATATTTCTCCCCCCACATCAACTCACAGAAACATTCGAAGTGATGTCACAAAAAGCCAGACGAAAAATTTTAGACCACCACCAGACCAACGAATTATGGGAGTCGACACAAAATCAGTACAAGCCCCAACCCCAACCCCAACCCCAGCTTCAACCCCAACAGCAGCCCACAGCACCAACAGCAATGTCAACAATGTCTACATCAACAAATTCAACAATTTATAATAACCATTTAACAGCAACACCAAATTTCCAAAGTCCTCCCTACCACCACAGCAATCGATCCCAATTCAATTCCCATCCAGCCACATTACCAAGACAGATTCCGAGGACCAATTGATTTGCGATCTAATCCATTCTGAAGAGCGAGATTGGTGAGTGAGAGAGCTTGAGGAACATTAGAAAAAAACTAACTCCCACATCCACTTGTCCAGGAAAATGTTCGATCGTGTCTGCGACGGAATTCAAGCTCATTCGGAGCCTGGCAACCTCCGCGATCGCCTCGCCCTGGAAAACGTAATAAAGATGAGGGAGGGCGAGATGACGTCAACCAATTTCAACAGCAATAATCATCAATCGAACTTGGGGAGCAATGAAAGCATCAACCTGCAATTCCTTTGTGAAAATAATTTAAATAACTCTTGATAAAACTCTGATTTATACGTATCTCTGCCATTTTTGTACTATATCTCTGAAGAACGAGTACCTCACTCTCTACTCAATTCAATTCAATTCAAAACTAAATGATTTGTTGCTCTGGTGCTGTTGAAAACCCACCTAACTCCCCCACTCCCCCCGCCTTTTTACTTCCCCCTCCGCCTTCTCCCTCCTCCTTGCTCACATTTCCCAATCGCAAATCACTGAACATGGCGCTCACGTCATCCACGACCTTGAAGAGCCTCGGTATGTTGCAGGGTTTGGACTCGAAGACGTCGAGCCCCGCCTGCCTGAATTTCAATAATTCGGCTCGATCGCCGGCGTCGATGGTTCCATCCAAGGATCCAGTCAGAGCGCAGATCGGTTGTCGGCTCCCCGGCCTCTGCCGGTCCTCCCACTCTCTGAGCGCTTTTGTGGCCTCAAAGCCGTTCATCACGGGCATATCGATGTCCATGAAGGTGATGTCGTAGATGTTCTGTTTCATCAGCTGCATTGAGTTGATTTGAGAGTTAGGTTGAATTGAAGCGATTTATCCTCCTCAGATTGTGCTCACCTCCACTCCGGCATGCCCGTTCTCCGCCATGTCCACCGTGAAGTTCGCCTTCTCGAACGCCCTCCTGACTAGTTTCCGGGTGACTATCGAGTCGTCAACAATCAGCATTTTCCTGCGCATCTTGTTCTCTTTGCCGTGTCGCCAGCCGTCCAATTTGATGTTCATGCAGTGGTAACGAAGCTGAGTAGGAGTTGGAGTAGGAGTTGGGGGTGAGTAAAATAGAAAAGAAAATTTGATAGAACAAAAAAATTCCACCTCATTGACTCACCTGCCTCAACCACATCAAACACGAAATGGCGTATTGCTGACCAATAATGTTTTTTTCCTCTTCGTTAGCCGTCTTAAAGGTCTCCCGCGCTGATTTTTTCAGCTCCTCCAGTTTTTGCTCAATGTTGGGAAAGAGCTTCATTCGGTTGCTGTTGTGGGGGGGGGAAGGGGATTTGATGGAGGATGAGCTGGAGTTGTCGGTGGCGTGGGTATTGGATGCGGATGCTGAGGTGAAAAGGGACTCTGACACTATGGCCTTGGTCTTTTTCGCGTTTCCCTGAGTTTTGTTGTTGTTCAGGGTATTGCCAATGCTGCGCTTGTTGACGACCGGGGAATATACTGCATTGTCGCTCTTTTTCGTGCTCGAGTCAGTGCTGCTGCTGCTGTTGTTGTTGTTGTTGTTGTTGTTGTTGTTGTTGTTGTTGCTGTTGACACCACTATTAACCAACGAGGCTAAATTCCCGATGCTCCTGCTCTTGGAGGGGGGCTTAAAATATTGTCTTTCCTCCTCCTCCTCCTCCTCCTCCACCTCCTCACTGTCACTTCCTGGCTCCTCGTCGCCGTCGTCAGCAACGTTTGGAAGAAAAGAAGTTTGTGTCTGCTGCTTGGTCCTGCTGCTCTTGGAAATTACGATTCGCCGCTGGGTGTGGGTTGGGGATGGGGAGGCCTTGAAGACCGACCTCCCATTTCCATTTTCATCACTTTCGTCGTCACTATCATCGATTTTCAAACCAGCACTGCTTGGATAGGTGCTCATCCACTTCGGATCTTCAACTTCCGACTCGCTCTCGCTGGTGGCATCCGAATCCCTAAAATTAAAGTTCGCAACGCGCTTGTTGTGGTGGCCGAACTCCTGGCCCTTCCTCCCACATATCGCGACCTTATCACCAACCTTCCCGTAAAAATACACTCGGAGCTCCATCAGCTCCTCGTCGTCAAACGGAATCCGCCGGATGCAATCAAGCATTCTGGCATAGGGAGAGGGCCCCTCGAGCGTTGGTTTTGCGTCTTCGGGAGTGTACGTTGACGATGCGCTGAGATTACCTGAAAAAAGCACGAGAGCATGAGTGAATTAGGAGTGCGTTAGTCGCTCGCACTCTTCTGTCACAAGGCGAGCGGAGACGGAATGAAACTCACCATGCAAGGCCTTGTTCTGGTTCTGCCAAAGCACCATGTTGGCCAGTTGCACGTCACGCCGGTGTGACAAGCAGTGCGAGTTGCACTTGAATTGCTTGTCTGGCGGAATTAAGCAGAGCTGCGCCGAGCGAAGAAGGTGCGAGGCGCATTTTAAACGAAGGTTGAGAGCAGTGAGCGAGCCAAAAATAGTTGAGTAGGTTAGTTCAGTAGTGGATGTTGAATAGTTTATTTCGCACGGAGTTTGGTACTTTTTTGTCACAAGGCGAGCGGAGACGGATGAATCTCACCTCCGCCATCGCTGGCCCCGCCCTAAACCCCGTCAGCGTCTTCATCGGCACGTGGCCGTTACTCATTATCCCAGCAACAATATGACACTGGCTGCTCTTCTTGATGCTGCAGTTGTCAATGTCCAAGTTCTCAAGCCTCGAGTGATACGCGAGCGCAAAACTGTGTTGAGCAAAGCGCCGATCGAAGAAGGTGCCAAAAAAATCGAGTGGGTTAGTTTAGTAGTGGGTGTTCATCAAGGCACGCTCGCTCACCTCATTGCAATGGCCCCGCTGGTGGTGATTGGGTTTCCGGAAAGGGACAGCTTCAACAACGACTCGCAGCCGATTAACGCTCGCATCAGCGACGAAATACCGGCCGTGCCGATCTGGTTGAAGGAGAGGGAGAGATCCTGAAGCGAGATTGTGCGAATTTTTAATGGAGCAGGGGGGAGCGAGTGAGCAAATCGAATGTAATTGAGTGGAATAATATAATGTTAGTTCAGTAGTAGCTCGTATGGTCGTCTTCCTCAAGGCAAGCGGAGACTGAGTGAGACTCACCTTCAGCTGGGTCAGGGAGGAGAGCGTCGCAGCGACGAGCTTGCACCCTTGGTCGCCGATCTTATTGTTGTCTAGGTGCAAAACTTCGCAAAACGAGTGAGTGAGTTAAAATAATTTAGTAGGCTCGCTTCACTTCGCTTTGCCATCGCTCACCTTCGATTTTGTGCTGCAGCAGTTTGTTCATCATCGTCTCCACCCCTAGACTCTCGATTTTGTTGTGCCCCAGCCTCAGCTCCGTCAAGTTGGTGCACCTGCAAATCACCTTTGTTAGCTCGACGATGCCGCCGTTGCTGAACTGGTTCTGGGAGAGGTCGAGCTTGTGTAGGTTTTTGAGGTAGATGTTGTCATTGTTGTTGTTGTTGTTGTTGTTGTTGTCACCACCTTTCCCCCCCTCCAACTTCCCATTCGAATACTTCAACAAAACCCTAGCACCTTCAACGCCCAAATTATTGCTCGCAGCCCTCAGGTCCTTAATGGGATAATCCATCGGAATCCACCGTAGCAGCTCCTCAAAGCCCCGTACACTCATGCTCGCACAGCTAACGTGCAGGACATTGAGTCCAGTTTTCCCACTCTTGTAATACGAGTACGAGAGCGCCTCCCCCAAGCTCGAGCACCCCTCGAAGGTTAGGGTGTTCCCGGTAAGGTTTAGGCCGGAGAGGGAGGGGAGGGAGGCGTCGGCGCGGGACTTTAGAGAGGAGGAGATGAAGGAGATTCCCGAAGTTGAAATGTTGCAAAATGCAATGTCAATCGTTTTTAGGAAAGGGGTTGGGGTGGGAAGGATTGAGAAGAGCTGTGAGAGGCATGGGTGGGGTGGTAGGGGGGGGGAGGGGGGTTAGGGGGGAACGTGTTGGGAAAGAGGGGGGAGATTGGAATTGAGATTGAAATTGAGATTTAAATTGACACTCACTCACCTTTCGAATACAATCATCACCAATATTGGTGTAGCTCAAATTGATGCTCTCAACTGGCGGCGGCACCGCCATCCCAGTCGGCTTGGTAACATTGCTCAGCACCTCTAAATCCTCCTTCGTTTCACCGTTGTTGCTGTTATTATCGCTGTCGACCAGGGCGTTTACAGTCTTGGCAAGGTTCTCGAGGCGCAAGTTCCCGGAGAGGACTGAGACGATTAGGGAGACGTCGAAGGCTGTTAGGGAGAGGGAGGTTAGGTTTATTGAGATGCCACCGCCGATGTCACCGCCGATGCCACCGCCGGAAGAATGGGCTGCGGAGGTGGAGGAGTTGGAGGAATAGGCGGAGGAGGAGGGAAGAGGAGGCGGCAAGTGAACACAAGAACCACCGTTGCAGCAGAAGGCTGACGAAGACGAAGCTGTAGTTGATGTAGTTGAACAAGTTGATCTAGCTGATGTCACTGCCTTGGCCAAATTCATCGACACCTTCATGGTCAAATTCAACTTCATAGCCTTCTTCTCGTCCGTGACAATCCTCTCAACGACCAGCACTCCAGGGGCAGGAATCTCCACAAACTCCTCCACCTGACTCTCGACCCAGATCCAACGCCCCGAGGCGGTCATCCGCCTGAAGTACGCTCGCGGGACGGCGTTGCCGCCGAGCCAGAAGAACTCCACAACGGAAATCAGGCCCTCGAGATCGTTGGGGTGGATCGAGGAGTAGGCAGAGGTCAGTAATAGGAGCTTCGAGGAGTGGCCCAGGAGGGTTGACTCCGAGGCTGCTATTATTAAACCGTCGGATTGGATTATTAGGTGGTGGTAGTTGGACGGGACTGGGGGTGGGTGGGGGGCGGTCAGTGGAACGGAAGACATCAGAGAGGACTTATTTATGCATATATCTTGAATCGATTTGTTGATGTCTTAAGTTGTCAGGGAAGATTTGGCCAACTACTAATGAATGAATCACCAATTTTGGGCGTGATTTATTGTGTGTGGAAGGTCAACTGTGGAGTGGCTAAGAGTGGCGAAGTGAAACGTTTGAAAATCTTGATTCCTGAAGGTTTTTGGCAAATTTTGTAAATAAGGTTTACCGTCCTTTGCGTGACGGCCTCCCTGTGGGCGTGTATCTCGTGCTCTGAAATCACGCTCACGTTCCTCACGTACGATCTCCAATCACAATGTCTTCTTCAGCAACGACGATCCGCGAGTTTGGAAGACAAAAAACATTATTGCACAAATGATCACTTTCAAAGTTGTCGAGGGAACTGGAGGTCGGCAGCTTGCCATCACTGTGGAATGGGGGCCTGGTGCCTTTGGGGATGAATTGTGGTCGACCTGGCACTACTCGGCCTTGTTTTCTCATTATCACTCCCGAGGAAATTTACCCGGGGTTCATCGGAGTGTGTGATGGCGCCAGCACCAGTATTGCGGCGGGGGACGAGGTGACAATTGAAGGTTTTCCCGGTCCGATGGTCGGCGACAAAACTTGAACAGCCCGGCGCGAGGCCAGGAACTTTAAACTGCGGAATGCTTCTGCAGTTGTCGAAAGTTTGTCGGAGTCGGAGTGTTTGGAGATGTTGATAATCTGACAGATGAGGAGCAAGAGGTCTATCTTTGTATCAAGCGGTCGTTGCCCAAAATCCATTAATGCAAACCTCTCCCTTTTTATCATGATTTAATTTTTACGGCATCTCTTCCACCCCCCCACCCCCCTTTTGCCCCTCGGCAATCTCCATTTTCTCGGTGGTCGCATCTTCAGGGACGATTTCGGCGCCGGCTTCCCTTTGACTTCCGATCTTGGTTCCGCTCTGATCAGCGCCTGCGAAAACCATGCTTCCAATCCCGCACCTCCACTTTCCTCTAAACCGGTTGACCAGCACTGCCGCACAGATGCACACTGGGATGTTGAACAAGGCGAGTAGAACCATGCTGAGACTAATGTCGATGAAACCTGCCAGCAAGTCGGTGCACCAGTTTGCGTTGAGTTCATGGTAGAAGTCTGCGAGAAAGCCGCACTTCATGTTGCAACTGAAATCCTCGACGCTCGTAATCAGGCTTCCAACCAAGTTGGTTCCCATGTTGCCGAAACCAGCAACCAAATCAATCATTTTGCTCTCGTAGTCGTCCATGGCATCTAGAATTGTCGTGTCGTAGCCAAAGTCAGACGTGGGACAGGTGACTTCGCTCCCCTCGGAACATAGCTCTGCGTCCGTTCCCAAGTTCGCCAGCATGCCTTCCTGGGCAGTTGTCAAGTTGCTGATGCCGTAAACGATGTTCAAAATGTTTTGGTTCACGCTCTCTTGCGTGTCGCAACCGCTCCAGCTGTAGATTCTCGCAAAATACTCAAAGGCAGTTTCGTCGCCTTGCCTTGCATAGCTTAGGCTGCTAAAGCAGGTCGTTGTCTTGCCCGCGTTGGCCACCCACGGCTCCAAAACGTTCTCAACCGTATAGTGGTCGTCATAGCAGCATTTCCCCAACCACGTGCCGACAGATTCATAAAATGTGGCCTCCTGCGCCGAGCGAAGCGATGGGTTAGCAGTTAGTAGTGAATGTGGGTGGCTGTAGCCATTTCCGCTCGTTCGCTCGCTCACCTCCGGGTACAGCGTAGTGGTTCCCGGTACAAACTCCGGATACGGAGTTCCAGCCCTGATCATCGTTTCCGCCAAGTTGGTCAGATTGTTCAGGCCATGCACAATGGGCGCTTTGTTGATGTTGCTAATCGTCCAGCCAAGCTGCGGCGAGTTAAGTTAGTGGGTAAGGAGTGGTTTATGAGTGGGTTAGTCACTTCACAAAACTTTCTATTTTTACTTCTTCTACTTTTTTCTTCTTTTTTTCAAGTTTTCAATTCCTCCGCTTCGCTCCGCTCCGCTCCGCTCCGCTCCGCTTCGCTCGCTCACCTCCAATATCGGCGCCTTCACCACGCCAAAGTCCCCCGCAACGTCCATATCACTGATCCCGGCAAGCTGCGCCTCAAGCGGCGCTGCAAAGTCGAGCTGCGATCGAGCCAAACGAAATGAGTTCAGTAGTTGATTTTTTCCGTCTGTAAGAACCGCTCGAGTCTTCCTCAAAGCTCGCTCGCTCGCTTCGCTCGCTCACCTGCTTGGTCATGTTGAAGGCCTCCATTAACGGAGTGTTGTTGAAGCAAGCATTTAAACCAAGCCCTGCTTGGGGGCCGAGGTACTTGGAGAAATCCTGCGTGACAATGTCCATAAAGGCGCACATATCACTCCACCCAATTGCGAGTGTGATTGAAATGCCCCCCAGCACGAAGGCAAAAGTCCCAATCAGAGAGCCGAACATCCAGCTGTGCGCCGAGCGAACCAAGCGAGCCAAACGAATGAGTGGGTTAGTATTTGATGTAGCCGTCCGTAGTTGATGTAGCCGTCCGTCTCGGCTCGCTCGCTTCGCTCACTCACGTGAAATGCAGCAAATACTCCAAATAGTCGTCGAACTTGCACGGAGTAAAGGCGCTCAGCACTCCAACGAAACCCAGCCCCACGAACACCAAGCAAATGGCGAACATCGCCAGTACTCCTCCCTGCCTGAACTGGCTGAGCGAATCGTTCAGTTCCTGGAACTCGGCCAAGTCGGCCTGCATCCCAATAATCGTATCATTCATTCCGGTCAGCAGCCCAAGAGCAGTGTCCGCGGCCATTCCAATCATTCCCTGAGCCATAACAAGCTCAGTCTGCAGCGTGGCAAGAAGTTCGTCAACACTGGCCACAATCGGACCCACGCTCTCATCCAAGGTGCTCGAAACCCCACTTGCCGCGTCACCAGCGCCAATTTCGTCCAAGGTGGATTGGTACAGGCTCACAAAGCTGCTCAACCTGCCAGCGATCAAGTCCATGTCGTCCCCGACGAACGAAGAACCGTTGATCATAACACCAGCCTCATTGACCGCACCGTCAACGCTGTCCCTCACGCCGATCAACGGCCTGGCCGCAGTGCCGAAGAAATACTGGAGATCCAGTGTCCCCTTGTTGATGGTCGAGAAGACGTTGTCCAGCGCAGACGTAACCTTGGTGTTCCCCTGGTTAGCGGTGGCGCCACTGATGCAAATTCCGAGACTGAAAATCGTGAAGAAGACGATTGGAGTGAGAATCTTGCACGTTCTGCTGTCCTGCTTGGAAACCTTGGCCCCGGCGCAGCTGCAACGGAAGACGCACCGGGCGAAGAAGTAGAAGAGGGTGAATACGAAGTTCAGCACGCCGAGGACGATGCACACGGCAATGTACTTGACAACGGATTTGGCATACTCTTCGTTGTTCAGTTCTGCGGCGGTTATGTCGGCTGAAGTGTAGAGGCGAGCTCGGTCGGAATCGGGGGTCACTTCGTCCCAATAACAGTTTTTCGCGGTTTCGCAGTAGCTGGCGTTTTCGGCAGCTGCAAGAACACGGCGAAGGTCGGGGGGATTGAAGTCAAGTGACTGCTTCTCGCATTTTGCCGAGGCATGGTCGTTCATCACATACCGCTCCTGATTTACTATGTTATCCTCACAACGTATGAGAAACAGGGAGTCCAGGGCATCGATATACCACTGGGGATTGCCGCCTCGAATATCTTTTAAAGTATCCAAGGCAGTGGTAACAATGTCGTCGCGCTCAGCATACTGGCCCATCTCATTTTCTGTGTAATCAGTGCGGTAGATGGCGCACTCGGACTACAAGCAAGTGTGTTGTTGGTTAGAAGAGAGTGGGCATATTGTGCAAAAAGGGTCTGAAAAAATTAAAATTTTTTACCTCGGTAAGAAGTTGCCGACTGTCTAAAGGGAAAACAGTTGACCCCTTTGGTACTTGAGTTGAGTAGTATGCAGCTGAAACAAGCCCCACGAAAGGAAGAAACACAAAACGCATGGCTAAAAATTTTTAATAAAAGGTTACAACCGCAAAGGTGTGACGGCGTCGGTTTTTCCAATTTTTATTTTTGCGGTTTTGAAACCACTTTATTGTCTTATTAGGGTTAATTAAGGGACGGTAAATTGCTAAATTGAGTTTATTTTTTGTGGTTCGTGCAAGAACTTACAGTTAATGTTTTTACAATTCTTTCCGGCCAAGTAGAATCTGCACAACTTCTGCTTCTGTTCTTGTTTCTGATTCTGAAAAAGATGCTCTGTTCGTTTTTTTTGTGTTTTGCGCTTGCTCTTCTCTCTGTGACGGCGGTCGTCCTTGTTAGATCCCCCCCCATTGTCATTTTCGAACCCAGCGTTCGCTGCTCCGCTGTTGTTCACGCCACCGCCACCACCACCGTTGTTGAAACCCATTCCTCCGTAAACTTGCTTGCTCTTGCTCTTCAACCACACGACCTTATTCTTGGTCGAGTTATCAATATATCCAGCCCTCTCTACCAAATCCTTGGGAAGCACGCTTCTAATATTCTCCTTGATTAGATACTGCCTCGTCGTGTATCGGTGACTGACATGAAAGAAAACGATCTTCCTTTCGTCGACGTCGAGATCGTCCCCGCTCAACCAGCCGTTGCTCCTGAAAATCCCCTCAACACCCTCAATGCAAACGTGGCTCCACACCCTGGCGTAGTCCCTCCACTTCTCCCCCACCTCCATGTAGGTCAGCTCGCAGATGTACAGCCCGCACAAGAAAGCCTGCGCCGAGCGTTAGTTTAGTTTA
>Ga0114994_10001755_pt1 | contig 15703 bp, 12 predicted proteins | sample ArcticOcean_MG_C_9_FD_87043 | JGI IMG/M metagenome (GOLD analysis project Ga0114994, IMG submission 87043) | Marine microbial communities from western Arctic Ocean - ArcticOcean_MG_CB2_152 | ecosystem: Environmental > Aquatic > Marine > Oceanic | place: Arctic Ocean: Canada Basin | collected...
AGCGGCGCCCGCGCCGAGGGCAAGCTTGTGCAAAAGCCACCACAGGCAGCCCGAGAGCGCGCCCGCCCGAAACTGAAGGCGGGACTCCTCCAGATCTGCGGCGTAGGACGCGGTCTCGTGGAGGCGCTGCATGAGCGTGAGCGTCGAATATTGGCGGTCCGTCCCGCGCGCGCGAGACTGGGCGTTCCCGTGGCCCACGAAGTTCTCGCGGCCCACGCCGTGCCGGTCCTCGCGGCCGCCGCGCGCCTCGCGGTCCTGCGCGCCCTGGGCCTGGCGCTGCGCGCCCTGGTCCCGGTCCGACGCGCCGAAGTGCGCGATGGCGTCGCCGGGGGTCATGAGCCGCGGGGTGTACGCTAAAACGCCGCCGCCCGCGCCGGCCAGCCCGCCGCCCGAACGCGCATCGCGGCAGCGCTGGTCGTAGATGCGGCACACTTCTTGGAGGCGCTTCGGAAGGTCTATCAGGGCCTCTGCCGTGGTCCCGTCGATTTTAACCCGGCCCTCGAGCCCGATGCACGACTGGCGCAGCACCTCGAGGCACAGTTGCTTGTGGCGGCCGAGCTCGCGGATCGCCCCGGCGCCGGCCGACGCCGAGGGCATCACGGCGATGACGGCGCCCACGGCCGCATCGATGGCGCGCAGGGCCAGCGCCTCAGACGAGGCTGGCTCGAGGTCCACGGCGACGACGCGGTCGCCCCGCGGCGGGAGCTCCAGGATCGGCCGGCCCGCGCTCGGGCCCGCCGCCCAGACCTGGGCCTTCGACCGTCGGAGGGCGACGCGGCGCAGGAGCAGCTCCAGGCGCTCCAGCGCGACGGGGTCCTGGTTCGCCCAGGGCTTCTGGACGCAGTGGCCCCAGAAGCCGTCCGTCGCGTCGGAGGCCGAGAACGGCAGCACGCCCAAAAAGCGCAGCTCCCCGTTCAAATCCTGGATGCCCTGCGTCAGCGGCGTGCCGCTGACCATCCAGCGCGCCGCCGTGTGCAGCGCCGCGCAGGTCTTGGCCATGACCGTGTTCGGCGACGAGACCATCTGCATCTCGTCGAGGACGACGCGCGTCCACCGCACCTGGGACAGCGCGTTCACGTCGCCCCGGCCGCCGTAGACGCCGCCGGCCTGCATCGTGTTGTACGTCACAATAACAATGTCGTGGTCGGCCAGCTTTGCGAGGGACCGCTTGCGCGCGGCGAAGAACTCCGCGCCGGACTTGGCGCCCTTGCGCGGCGCGACGAGCGTGCTCCGCTCGTCGTCGGTCACGAAGACCTTGACCGAGAGCGGGTTCGCGGCCTTGACGCTCTTGGCGATCTCGTTGACCCACTGCGACACGAGCGCCGGCGGCACCACGATCAACGTCGCGCGCGACGCGACGAGGGGGCCCTCGTCCTTTTCGTTATTGGCGAGGCCGGCGGCCTTGAGCGAGGCGGCCGAGGCTGGCGCGGCGCACACGAGCGCGACGACCTCGACCGTCTTGCCCATGCCCATCTCGTCGCACAGGAGCCCGCCGGACGCCGAGGGCGGCCGCTCGAGGCGGCACTCGCCCAGGTCCGGCGCGAACCAGTACTCGCCGCCGTCCGCGAAGGCCCGTCGCTCCCAGAACAGGGCGTTGAGGTCGAGCTGCTCCATCTCGCGCATCCACTGGATGGCCTGGAGCTGGTACGATTTCATGGGCAGCGCGATGCGGGACGGCTGCGGGTCCTCGGCGCAGCCCGTGTGCTCGGCGGACCGCGTGACGGCCTCCAATGTGAAGGGCGCCGCGTTGGCTTGAACATCGGACGTCGCGAAGAGGTCTAATTGGTGCGGTGGCGCCGCGCAGGGCGTGACGGGCCCGGCGAGTTTGGTGAGGCCGTTCAATACGACCTTCGTGGACTCGTCCGCGATCAGGTAGAAGAGCGCCCGCGTCGCGTAGGTGCGAATCGTGACCGTGAAGGTCGGGCCCTCGACCTTGGTCACGTAGCACAGGCACTGCATGCACGGCGGGTAGTTCGGCGGCAGCTTCTTGGGCGAGGGGTCCGCACTATCTAAAAAGAGCTGCGCGTCCGCGTCGTCCGTCACGAGCTTGCCCGCGCTCAGGTGGTCCGCGAGGCGCTTGACGGTCGTCGTGATACCGTCGTCGGGCTTCCCACTTTCCCCGTCCTTGTCGTAGACCACGTTCCCGTAGTGGCGCTTGGGCGTCGGCTTGTTCGTGGCCTTGACCTCCTTGCAGAGCTTCGCGACGAGCCGGGACGCGTCCGTGCCCGTCGGCAGCGAGAAAGCGATTTCTCGCTCGCCCACGAACCTACAAGGCTCGTCCTCGGCCATGGCCTGCAGCGTGAGCGCGCCGGACTCGTCCGAGGCCCAATCAACGATGAGCTGCTGGGCCCGCTCCCTCCTCTCGATCGGCTCCGACCGGCGCCACCCGCGCGGCTGGGTGGGCACTCGGCGCTCGCCCGTGCGGACGTGGGGCCGCGGCGCGCGGCTCACGAAGCCGATCGTCGGCGCGGCCGGCGGCAGGGCGAGGTGCCGCGGCTCCTCCTTGACGCGCGCCTTCTTCTGCGTGCGCGCGGCGTCGCCCGCGGCGCCGCGCTTGCCGGCCGGCTTCTTCGGCCTGGCCGCCGGCTTGGCCGGCTTTTTGGCAGACGGCTTGGCCTGCTCGCCGCCCTCGGTCTTGACCTTAATCGTGCTCTTGCGCTTGGGCGGCATGGTGCTTGTGCGCTAGCCTTTTGCAACCGCGCGATTTAATGCAAAACACAGCAGCTGCTTAAATTGTCTGCTGACCTGCCCAAGCTGCGTTTCGTGGCTCAGTGATGCAGGATAGGGCTGCTTTATTTGAACGCTCAACTCCTAGGCTGTCTCTTGCACTGGTGCAGGCAGCAGGGCCACACGGATCGATTCGCGTTTTTTATATTCGAAAAACCCGTGTTGAGCGGGACTTGGATTGCTCTCAAGTGAAGTACTGGTGGATCAGCAACTACCTCTCGAAGCGCAGCGACATAGGCTAGATCATCTCCAACCAACCAACATGACAAATAATTTAAGACAGGTCCCCCAGGATCCCGTGCAGCGCGCCGACCTCCGCGCTTGTCGCCGCGGCCCGCCGGAGCAGCCGCCGCGCGACGGCGAGGCGCGGGTCGGCGGGCACCTTGCCGCGGCTCGTCGCGCGGAACCCCTCCGCGTCGGACCCGAGCGCTTCGCCCAGCCGCGCGACCAGCGCGTCGATGTGCGCGTCGGGCGCGACGTCGGGCGCGGCGGGCGCCTCGGACTCCGCGCGCCCGTAGATGTCCGCCAACGCGATGGACACCGCGTGCGACAGATTTAGGGAGTCGGCGCTCGCGATTTCGACGGAGCCCCCACACCGCGCGAGCTCCGCCGTCGTCAGGCCGTCCGCTTCCCGTCCGAACACGAGCGCTGTCCGGAGGTCGCGCCGCGCCAGCGCCGGCGCCGCCTGACCAAAATCCTCGTGCGTGCGCGACGCGCCAGACCGACGCGAGAACGCCAAGGAGAAGTCGACGTCCACCAGAGCCTCGTCCAGCGTGGCGTGCTCCGTCGTCCGCGCGTCACGCACGGCGCGCCCCTGCGGCATTGCGAACCGCCGCTCGTATGTTGCGTCGGCCTCCCTGTCGTACTCGGGAGCAACGAGCTTAAGCCGCCCGACCTCGAAACACGCGCAGAGTCGCAATGCGGATCCGACGTTGGACGCGTACTGCGGACCGACCAGTACGACGTCTAAATGCTGCAGCCGCAGCGCGCTGGCCCACGGCAGCAGCAGTGCGCATGCGTAGACGATGCGGTTCTGGCGCATGGCTCGGTAGCGCGACCCTGTGGCACAATACGACTGCTAGAGGGTGGCAATAGGACGGCTAGATGGTTAGATGAAGCAGGAGTGCAAATTTTGCTGAAGCGACGGGTTTTCGTCTCAATCAGATTTTGCATATCCTTGGTGAGACGAGCTTGTGCTTGCTCGTAACGAAGGTCTGGACGCAATAGATCGTGACCGACCACGCGTCTGCTAGATCACTGAGTATCGCATGCGTGCATCACTTGTTGCTTTCACAGCAGCGCTGCTGCAGCCCACAACAGCTCTGCAGCTCACGCGGCGCCAGCTTGCCTCAGCGGTCGGCGCCGGCACGCTCGCGCCGGCCGCCACGCGGGCCGACGTACCCGTCGACCCGTTCAACTCAATGTGCTTTGGCTTTGGCTGCGCCCCGGCGCAGGGCGTTGATTCTCTTGGCGCGCCCGCGCCGACGGACGAGGACTCCATCCCCTGGAAGCAGGCCTTGGAGCTCATCGACGCGAAGAAGGTGAAGAGCGTCGAGTTCGACGACGTCGCAATGGACAAATGCTACGTCGTGACGGCCGACGGGCGGTTTCGCGTGGGCGAGGGCTACCCGATCGAAAACGGCCGAAGCTGGTCCAGCCCCCTCTTCGTCACTCGGATACTGGACAACAACCAGATCCCGCGGAGCTATATCGGCGGACTGAAGCGCAGGTCCAGTTAAAAGGAGTAACAACACATAAGGAGTAACAACACATGTAGATTAGTCAACAACCCGCTCGAGCTTGGCCACGAAGAGCCCCGACGTCTCGCCGCCCGCCGGGAATCGCACCGTGTCCGCGAGGGCGCCCGCGAGGGCCACGGCGGGCACCGCAAGCGGCACGAGGCGCGCCGCCGGCTCCTCGTCGAGAAAGGCCGCGACGACGTCCTCGTTCTGCGATGTGGTGAGCGAGCACGTCCCGTAGACGAGGACCCCGCCGGCCCGCAGCTTCCCAAAACCGTTCCGCAGCAGGGCCGCCTGGAGCGCGCACAGCGCCGCGCACCGCGCGCCGGCCACGTTGGCGAGGGCCGTCCCCTGCTCGACCATTTTGCGCACGTGCGCGGTCGACGCGTCCGTCGAGCAGTCTGCGTCCACGAGCACGCGGTCGTACGTCATAACGGTTTCCTCCGCGAGCGCCGCCAGGCGCGCGGCCTCCCGCCGCCGCGCGGACTTGTTCAGACGTTTTCGCGCGCCGCGCTGCTCTACTGAGTCGGCCGCGCGCGAGTCGTACGCCACGGTCTTCCCGGCGTCCGGGAAGCGCCGGCCGTCGCTCCGGTAGAGGCGGACGCGCGCCGCGATGGCGGGGTCGTGGTGCGCGTCGAGGAGCCTCCGCGCGACGGCCAGGCGCTTCTCCGACGCGTCGACGCCGTCGACCGCGCCCTTCGCGCCAATCGCTTCCGCGAGGCAGAGCAGCTTCGCGCCCGGCGCGCAGCAGAGGTCGAGGACGCGGTCGCCCTCGCAACACCCCAGCGCTAACGCCGCGAAGCCGGACGCCGCGTCCATGGCGAAGACGCGGTTCGTCTCGTACGGCCCCGTGCCCTTGAGGCGCTGGGCCGCCGGCAGGCGCAGGAAGCCGGGCAGCCAGTCCACCGTTTCGGCGCCGAGGGCGCGCCGGATCGCGTCCGCGTCCCCCGCGTGTTTGCGCGGCACGCGCGCGTAGCGGTAGCGCGGCGCGAGGTCCTCGAAGCGGTTTACGGTAATGCCCTGGGCGCGGTACCACGCGGCGAGCTCCGGCGGCAGCGTGTCGCTTGCCATCTCTGCGCTCATCAGGGTGCTGAGTGCTACCACTTTTTCGTTTTCGTCTCGAGAATTGCAGAAGTCGGCAGTGGAGCCGTAGGTAGCAAACGGACCAGCGCCGAGCACGCAGCCTGCCCGTATTGGGCTGTGGTCGACGCGGCTTGGTCCACTTTTTTACACGGGTTTCAGGGTTGCACGGGTTTTCCGGCTTCGTGATACAGCCTAACATCGAGCCCTGGGCCACTAGACGCTCAGTGGTTATTAGCTTGACGGGTTTGACAGTCTCTGCAAGCAGTCAGCGGTTAGCGGCAGCACAGCACTGCGCTATGTCCACAGTCAACGTGTCCACCAGCCTCGGCCAAATCAAGCTTAAGCTGCGCCCAGACGCTGCACCCAAGACGGTAGAGCACTTCTGCAAACTGGCACCGCTATTCGACGGCTGCTGCTTCTATCGATCGGACTTCGTCATCCAGGGCGGTCTCCAGCGCGCCGATGGCTCGTCCGTACAAAACCCGATGAAGGCGATTCCGGTCAACGAGACGCATGCGCAGGGAACCACATCCCTCTCGAACGTGCGCGGCACCGCGGCCTTCGGCCACTGGGATGTGCCGGATGCGGGCAACAGCGACTGGTTCATCAACCTGAAGGAGAATGCGCACTTGGACAGCGCGTACGGCGGCTACGCGGTCTTCGCGGCCGTCGACCCGGGCGACGCCGCGTCGTTCGCGACGATCGACGCGATTGCCAGGGCAATCGCGGACCAGGGCCAGAAGCCGACGATTGATTTCGTGCACGTCGAGTAATAATGTAGCGCTTATGAGGCTTCCGGAGGATTTTTGTTACGGTGCTAGGACTAGTGGGCGGGGCCCGGGGGGAGAGACACCGCGCATGAGGCTTCCGGGTTCGGGCTCGTGGACTCGTCACGGGTTTTTCAAAGACGGAAATACCATCGCCATTCGGTTGCCGCATTCGTGGAGAACGATGCAGCAGTAAGACGGTACTGACCACACGCTATCGACGCGGAAGCGCTGCACGAGTTGGCGCTCGTCCGGCACCGCTAAGGACAAAAGAGATCGCTGCACACGTTGGTAGCGCTCGCGGCAGTGGCGGCACTGCTAAGGACACAACATGGCGCCCAACCGCCTCCGCGTGGCGGAGACGGCGGACCGCCTCGGCACGCCGGACGTGCCGGCCTACCAGGAGGCGTGCCTCGCGGCGCGGCTGTCCCGCCTGAGCGTGCTGGGCTGGCCGCTCGCGCTGCTGCGGTGCACGACGGCCGACGGTAACGTGGACGCGACTCTCGACGACGTGCGGGAGTACATGGCGGAGACGCAGTCCATAAGAGCCGCGCACGGCCAGGCGATCCCCTGGTGGAGTCCTTCTTACGGGCCGGAGCGGGCGCCCGTCGTGGGACAAGCATACCCGGACGCGCCGCTCAAGTCCGCGGGCCTCACGCGCACGTCGACGCTGCGTGCGGTCGTGCGCGCGGCGGCCGAAAGAGGCGCGCCCGAGCCGCGGCCGCGGTCGTGGTGGTCTTCTGCGCCGCCGCCGGAGCCGCGGCCGCGGTCGTGGTGGTCGTCTGCGCCGCCGCGCGCGCGGAAAGGGCTGGTGGGCGTCGTCTTTTACAGCTCGACCTGCCGCGTGTGGAACTGGGGCGGCTGCTGGACCTTCCCGCGTTTGTTGAACGAGTACGGCGTGCCCCTCGTCTTCGTCTACGTCAGCGAGTTTTCGGTGACGGACCACGCAGCCCTGGCGGACTCGCGGTACGTCCCGCGCCTCGAGCAGCCGACGGAGGAGGACTGGAAGGCGGCGAACTGCCTCCTGTTCGGCGTGCCCATGGTCGCCGCGGCGCTGGGCTGGCGGCCGGACCGCGTCGACGCCTACCTCGACGGCGTGGACCGGCCGCTCGAGCGCACCTACGAGGCGGCGCCGTGGCGCGTCTACGTGCTGGACGCGCCCACGGACACCGTGGCGTTCCGGACGGGGCCCGGGCCGCTGAACGGCATCGCCAAGGCCCGGGCGCTTACGGCCTTCCTCGAGGCGAACCGGGAATTTTGATTTTAACTACTGTTGTTTAAACTACCAACGCTTCTTTCGCACGTACAACCCAACCTCGTTCCGCCGCAGTAGATTGGGCGTCGCAAACGGGTCGTGGTAACCATACGTGAGCGTCTCGTCGGCTTTGAGGACCGCATACCCGTGCGTCGCGAGCGCCTCCTCAAGCTTCCGCCGCTCCCGGGCGACGCATTCCTCGGACGGCGGCGGCCCCGAGAAGCCAACGAAAGCCGCCGTGTGCGGCTTGATCTGGCGGAGCGACACCAGCGCATCAGTCGGCACGGGTAGAGACCGCATCGTCTCTTCGCCGGACATGACGAACGACACTTTCGTGGCGCGCTCTGAAACTTCCATCCTAACGGGTGCCGTCATCGAAAAGCTGCGCGACTCCTTCTTCGCGAATGGCCTCAGGCCTCGAATCTTGTTCTTGCCACCAAATATATACCCCGCGCAGGCGCCAAAGCCTCGACCTGTGGCGCTCTTCATCGGCGTGTCGCGCATCGTCGCCTCGGCGACGACGTAGGCCTCGTACGATCGTATTTCGATGCCTCCAGGCAACGTCTCGACGACTAAGTATTTCGGCTTTTCGAGCAGCTCGCTGACGCGCCACGCGTAGAGACCGAGACCATAGCGTACCGTTACTAAAGCGCCGACGATACCACCAATGACTTTACTGACAAGCATTTGTCCTAAAACTGTGGCTCGTGCACTGTGCTGTGGCACAAAGTGCTGTACTACGCACGCTTAATCCCAGCAGCGTTCGACGAAGCGACTACTGGACTGCTCTCGCACGCGTTGCCGCACACGATGCCTGCTGCAGCGACGAGCAACGTGCAAGCAACGCGTCAAAGGACCAGCCCAAAACCCGTCAAAATCGCGGGAGCAGTCACAATAAGTAGTCACACACACACGGGTCCGTGCTGGAGGGCGTAATTTCTAGGCGTAATTTCTTACCTAATTACCCGCCGCCGCCGCCGCCGCAGCGGCAGCAGCCTTCACCTCCGCCGCGGGGTAGTGGAAGATGGGGTCCAGCGCGAACTGCAGGAACTTGTCCACGCCGAGCACGTAGGCCGAGGCGAAGGCCGTGATCGCTAAGACGAGCCCCAGCGTGTTCACCACCTCCTGGGGGCCCGGCCAGATGATGAGGTCCAATTCCTTCTTCATGCCCTCTAAGACACTGAGACCATCGGAATAGGCGAGGGAGTCCTCCTCCTTCTGCGTATCCTCCACGGCGGTGTCGACTATGCTCGTCAGAAAGTTTTTCTGTTCCGTGGTCTGGAAGACCTCCTTCGGCGCCGTGGCGCGCAGGTCCAGCTCCGCGGCCCGCGCCTTGATGCGATCCCTAATGTCCGCGTATTGATCATCAGCGGGCGCCTCGTCCACAACTTCCACGGCGGCGGCGGCGGCGGGGTACGCCTCCACGGCGGCGGCGGCGTCGTCCTCCTCCGGCGCGCCAGGCAGATCGTCCTTGTCCCGCGCTATGCCCGGGTTGTTGACTTCCGGCAGCGGCTTTGACGACGAGTATAATTGCGTATGCCTCTGGCGCGGCGCGAGGCGCGGCCGCGGCGCCAAGGTGGTGCCGCGCTGCGCGAGCAGGGAGAGCAAGATGCAGGCCGCTGGCCGTCGTCGCTGCGTTGGAGCCATGCTTTGCGGCTGAGCCGCGAGCAAGCACACAACTCTCGTCGAGTACTCCCTCGTCTAGCGTGCCGCAGCAGTGCTTTGCCCACTTTTGCGGTGCAGCAACCAAAAAAACCCGGCTCGTAGCTAAAGTTTTTTAATCGCCTCCTGCCGTGAGATGTCTCTTCGCATGCCTCTCGTACGCCAGAGGAGCCTTGGCTTGCAAAAACCGCATACAGCCGGCAGTCAAAAAAGCTCTCAAGCATCCCGCGCTCCTTCGCACCGCTTTCACGCCGAACGGCAACGGCACAGGGCTCGCCTGTGGCGTGGACGCACCCATACAACCGTCGGGGCAGCGCTATTGGTCATGGAGCCGCCCCCAGCACCACTGAGAGGAACGGAAGACAGCCTCGAAGCCATCCTCGCGGAGGCGCGCGCCGCGGCTGACGAAGCGGAGCGCGAGCTCGGCAGGGCGCCGGCCGCGCCGCCGCCGCCCGCGCCTTTGCGGCCGTGGTGCGGCGCCTGCGAACTGAGCGGCGACGCGCTGTGTATGAATGCGGGCTGCGCCGTCGCGAACGGCGCAGTCGCGTTCTACGACGGCGACGAGGCCGCGGCCGCGCCGGCGCTCTCCGTCGATGTTTTGGATGTGGCGGCGAGCTACGCGCTAGTGGACGGCGCGGTCTCGTTCCGCGTCGACGGCCTCGCGTACGCCGCGCGCTTCGAAGATAATGAAGACGTGGCAGGGTTCTGCCGGGCCGTCGCGGCCACAGGCGCGACGCGTATATTTGAGCTCCGGGCGTCGACCGACGCGCGCGCGGTCCGACGCGAGGACCTTGTACAAGTCGCGGTCAAGGCGTATCGGGGCGACGCGCTGGTCCTGGACGACCCGGCGGCCGTGTGCGCGGCGGACGGGTCCGTGGAGCCGGTGCCGGGGCTCGGCGCGACGTTGCTCGGCGCGCGGCGCGGAAGCAAGCGGGGCGTGGTCCTCGGCGACCGCTGGGTCGAGGCCGACATTTTGCACATTGGCGGGGACGCGCTGCCGGCAGACCCGCCGCTACTCCCGCGGGAGGTCGTCGAGAAGTGCGTCGTGACGCCGCCGCCCAAGGCGCCGAGGAAGGTGTCCCTCGCCGCGGCGCACCGCAAGCTCGACGACTTGCTCGAGGCGCCAGAAGAGGCGGAGGACCCGCGCGTCGCGGAGCTCATCGCCGAAAACGGCGCGCTCCGGGCGAAATTGAGCGACAACGAGGACGCGCTCCGGTCGCTGCGCGCGTTCCTCGATGACCTGCGGGCGCCCCGCAGCGCGGCCCCGCCGTCGCTGAGACCCGCGGCGCGCGCCTGGAAGGCCGTGCTCGACGCCGAGTTTGCTACGATTAAGGCGTCCATGGCGACGCAGCTCGCGACAAACTCGGCGCGCTCGGTCGCGATCATCGCGGCGCGGCCCGAGCCCGATAAGCCCCGCGAATGTCCATATCCCGGCGAGTCCGTCGCCGACACGCTGCTCCGGTCCATCGCGTTCGACGTCGAGGTCCTCGAGAAGCGGGCGAGCGCCGCGGACCACGCGCGATACCTGGACGGCCTGCGGGCGGTGCTGGCGCGGGAGGAGGGGCGGGTAATATGAGGCGTCCATGTGTGTGCGCGGTCCAAGCCGCCTATTGGGATAGGTAAAGTGTGGTTGTTTTACCCTCCCCCCTCAAGAATCCTCCAAGCACCCAAGATGTTAGATGTTCGCGGTTGTGTGTGTGTGACTGCTTGTTGTTGCTAGCCCCCACTATAGCACTACTACGGTCCCCAGTTTTTTGAAAACCCGTTTAGTGGATTTGGGTTTTTATTTTTTTAACAAACTTTAACATCAGCGAACGACTAGTCACTGCTTGCATGACCCCGCGCCAGCAACAAGAGACATTTGCGGGACACTGTGGACGCCTCCACACCTCCTAGAAGCGATCAAAGCAGCGCGCCGCGCCCATGCGGCCGCAGCGATGAGCTTTAGCTAAAGACGGCGATTTAGCCTTTAAAGGCCTCCGCCGCCGCCCGCTGCGCTAAAAACACACCCGCCGCCGCCGCGCAGCCGCTTGACCATTCCTCCCCGCACAGGTCACCAAAAACAATCGTGTTAAGACGATAGCATAGACCAGTCGGTCGAGTCGGCAGCCTTTTTCGGTCCCCCACTCCCGCACAGCAATCATGTCCAAGAAAGCTGAAGTAGTGAAGGAGGTGACGACCATCGACCAGAAGCTCAAGGAGGGCGAGACGCTGTTCGGCGTCGCGCACATCTTCGCCTCGTTCAACGACACGTTCGTGCACGTGACCGATTTGTCGGGCCGCGAGACCCTGGTCCGCGTCACCGGCGGCATGAAGGTCAAGGCGGACCGCGACGAGGCGTCGCCGTACGCGGCCATGCTCGCCGCGCAGGACGTCGCCGTGCGCTGCAAGGAGCTCGGCGTCACCGCCCTGCACATCAAGATCCGCGCCACCGGCGGCAACAAGACGAAGACGCCGGGCCCCGGCGCCCAGTCGGCGCTTCGGGCGCTCGCGCGCGCGGGCCTCAAGATCGGCCGCATCGAGGACGTCACGCCGATCCCCTCCGACTCGACGCGCCGCAAGAGCGGTCGCCGCGGTCGCCGCCTCTAGGCGGTTCGCTGTGGTGCTGTTGCTGTAGTAATATGGTTAGCTGCATCTCGCTTCATGTTTCTCTTCAAGTGCATGTTTCAAAAACTGTTACGCAACGTCGACTTCGGTGTCGGGCGATTCGAGCGAAACGCCGGCTCCGACACGCTCGCGCGCGGCAGTTACTTGCTGCTGCACCGTCGCGCGCCGCTCGGCCTGGAGCCGGTCGACGGGGGAAATTTCGGACGAGGAAACGTCGGGCTTCGTCGGCGACGCGACGACACGCCCGGAGGCGAACAGGGCGTCGACGAGGTCGTCCTTCTCGACGCACGCCTCGCCGGCGACGCCCAGATCGTCCATCAGCGCCTTGAGGCGTTTCACGGACCAGTCGCCGAGGTCCTCGACCACCACGACGTCGTCCTCGGAGCCGGCGTCTACAACGTCGATCACCCCGGCCTCGACGACGCGCCGCACCAGGTCGCGCTTCTCCAACACGCCGACGTCCGAACTCCCCGAGGGCAGCAGCGCCCGTAACTCGGACATCGACTTGCGAAACAAGTCCCGCATCCGGCACCGCGGCCGCCGCTTGGACATGCGCTCGGCGCGCCCCTCTTCGAACACTATATCATCCGTGGGGAGTTCGTAGCGGCAGTTCGGGCACGTGCAGTGCCGCGCCAGCCAGGCCGTGACGCAGTGCGGGTGGTAGAGGTGGCCGCACGGGAGCTTGGCGACGGCATTACCCGGGCGCAGCGTCTCCAAACAGACGCAGCACGCCGAGTTCTCTTCACTCAATTCGTCGGCCCGGGCCGGCTGCACGGGCAGCGCCGCGAGCGTCACCGCCGCCGCGGGCGGCGGCCCCTTGGGCTCGTTCGCCTCGGCGAGGCGCCGCGCGGCCGCGGTGCGCTCCAGGGCCGCCTGCAGACGTATTTCCGAGGCCGCCAGGGCCGCCAGGATGGCCAGGGACGACCCCGCGTTGACGTGCAGGCCGTTCGTCGTGCCGTTCGTCGCGAGCAGGGTGCCGTTCCGCTGGATGATCATCTGCGGCCGTGCGTGCGCGCGGCCGTCCACGATGAGGAACTGGCCCCCCTGGCCCAGGCGGACGATGCGCGTCCGCAGCGGGGCGCGCTCGGCGGACGCGGCGGCGCCCATGTTGTGGCGGGGCCGTCCGCTGCGCCGGTTCCGGTGGCGGCGCTGTCCAAGAATCAGCCCGGGGACGCGGATCTTGTTGTGGCGGCGGTGCCGCCGGCGGTGCCCTGAGCTGTTCACGCCAGGCTGCCCACGCTGTACGCCGCTTCGGTTTCCGCCCGGCCTGGGGATCACTCAGCGCGCGGAGGCTGCTGCTCGACGCCGCCCGGGGCCTTATTTACGGTCAGGTAAGTTAAGGAGAGGCCCCTGCACTCGGAGAGCATGAGATGAGCATGGCCAAAAAAACTAGAAAAGCCTGCAGCGCGCTCTCACTCCGGCAAAACGCGCCCCTAACCTCACCTAGGGAAGCCTGCAACGCCGGAGCGGGAGCCGACGCGCACTCGACGCCGGTTGCGTAAGGGCGGGCAGCTTCGAGCGCCGCCATTCAGTCTCGGACAGCGCCATATAGATCCGCAATCTATCGGCAGCCTCGTGTGCCCCATCAATCTCAGACGGGTCATATAGATCGGCAGCCTCCGCCATCAGTCGCAGATCATCAATGTGGCGCGACAAGTATCCGTCGAAGCCGGCCGTCGCCGACGCGGCGCTCTGGTCGGACAAGTACCGGCAGCCGCTGCGGTCGAGCTCCGCGTTCCGGGCGTCGGTGGCGCAGCCGCGTCCCTGCAGCGTAAGAATCCGACGCCGCCGCCGCCGGCCGGCGCAGCGCGACGCGTCGACGGTCGGATCCTTCGACACGCTCTCCTACCATGATGGCGCGCGCACAATTGTGATGATGCACCGCGACGACATGTGGTGCCGCGAGCACCGCCGGGTCCCGGGCACGGACCCCTGGGTCGTGGGCATCTTCCAGCGGCCGGACTGCCGGTATCTTGAGTTAAGAGCGAAGCGCGAGGCGCCGCGCGGCCTTGAGCTCTCGCTCCGGATCTCGGACCGCCAGATTGCGGCGCGCGCGCTCGACTCGGACCTCCAGTTCTGGGCGACGCGCGTACTCCCGCACGCCATCGAGCTGTACTTTCACGGGGCGGAGCGACGACTGCCAAAACTCCGCTTGCGGCGGGAGTTCTTCAAGTACCTCTTGTACGAGGAGGACACACCAAACATGGTCGGGGCTACGCTGCACCAGTCGACGCTGTAACTCACACATTGTTTATGAACCTAGGCCGTCGAAGAAGGACTCGGACTGCTTCTTCTTCTTCCGCGGCTGTTCGTCGTCCGAGGAGTCGCTCGCCGAGCCGTCGGCCGCGGCGGCCAGCGCCCTGACGGCACAAGCATTCGTGGCGTCGAAGAACCGCACGACGCAGTCGTGGCTCAGCGAGGCTACGAGCGCGCCGTCGGACGTGGCCGTCAGTGCCTCGACGGGGAAGTCGTCGTGGGCGCCGATGGCCCCGATGTCCGTGAGCTTGCCGGGGGTATGCTCGTAGGCCCGCACGATGCCGTCGCCGGTGCCCGTAAGCACGAGGTCCTGCACGGCGACGAGTGCCTCCACGGAGTCGTGATCCGACGCGACCACGGCCGGTTCCGCGTCCAGGTCCCGGCGGCTCCAGACGAGGAGCGGCCCCGTCGCCGTGCCGGCGATGACGCTGAATGGCGTGACGCAGCAGGACAGGAGCTCGTCCTCGAAGGGGTCCGTTTCTCCCACGGACTTCATGTTCTTCCGCAAATCCAGCGCCGCGAGCACGCCGTCGGCGCCCGTCGACACAATGATGTCGTCTCGGATGGTGCAGAGGCCGGAGACGTAGTCTGAATGCGGCCGGGCGGTCGTCGAGGGGTTGCGGTCGCCGCTTATGCGCGCGTCTCGCAACGTGATGCGCCCGCCGTCGTCGCCCACGGTGAGCAGGTTTTGCGAAAATAGAGGGAGCATCGCCGTGACCGCGTCACCTTGGCCCTTGGCTTTCCACGCCTTGGCGCCGCCACCGCGCGCGTCCCAGCAGCAGACCGCGCCGTCGCCGTACCCGGCGTAGAGGCCGTGGCCGTGATCGCTCCACGCGACGGCCGCGGCCGCGCCGCGCGTGCCGTGCCAGACGCGCGCCAACGGCGCCACGCTCTTCGTGCTGTGGATCTCGACGCGGCCGTCGACGCAGCCGACCGCGAAGTTCCTTGTGGACTCCGTCGCCCAGGCGATGGCTACGGGCTGTGTCGTTATGGTCTTGGGCGGCGGTGCGGTCATCTTTATCGCTTCAGGAGCTGTTTTTTGGCGCTTAATGCAGCGCTCTGCAAGCAGTTTCGCCTTTGAGGTGAAAATGCAATCGAGAAAGATGATTTTTAACGGCAGGGTAGGCTGGCAGTGGTGAAACTGATGACGTAAAAGCCGCACTTCGGGCAAGACGGAGAGCGAAATACCCCCCCCTGAAAAACCCGTGCTGCAGAAAACCCGTCGTTTGAGGTCCTAGGATTAAATTTAAACGCTGCATACGCTCATCCAACCAAAAGCAGCCAACGAGGCCGCCCACTATCCTCTTATAGCGTCATTGGCCAGCAAGCCGCTTGTTTGGCAGCAAAAACTCCCTCACACTGAGTCACAGCGCAGTTAAGGTGTGACAGCGCAGAGCATAAATCGAGCAGTCAGCAGACTGGTGTTCACCCCAACCAACGGTCGCAACGCAGAACATACTACAGCGGTCGAAAATGGCCGAGCGAAGTGTACGCGGCAGCGTCGTCAAGGCCCTGGCCGCCGAAGCCACTCGCCGCAAGCGCGCGGCGGACGACACCGACACGCCGGCCGCCGAGGAGGGACCGCGCCGCGGCCGGCCGCGCCGCGC
>Ga0114994_10001756_pt1 | contig 15700 bp, 10 predicted proteins | sample ArcticOcean_MG_C_9_FD_87043 | JGI IMG/M metagenome (GOLD analysis project Ga0114994, IMG submission 87043) | Marine microbial communities from western Arctic Ocean - ArcticOcean_MG_CB2_152 | ecosystem: Environmental > Aquatic > Marine > Oceanic | place: Arctic Ocean: Canada Basin | collected...
CTTTTTGAGGCGGTACTCCGTGGATATTAGAGGGTGCGACGAAGACGACATGTACGCGGACCACGAGTGCGCCAAGTCGGCCGAGGACTGGCCTGCTAGGCGTAGATATCTGGCGGCCCTGTACTGGGCCATGTCCACCATGACCACGGTGGGTTATGGTGATATCACGCCGGATAGTGATGGCGAAAGGGCCTACGCTATTATTGGCATGGTCATTGGAGGCGGCTACTACGGCTACGTCATCGGTATTATTGCCACACTAGTGGCCGTAAGTGACGCAAACGCCCGGGCGTACAACGAGAAGATGGGCGTGGTCAATGCTTGGTTGGAATTTAACGACTTGCCGCGGGATTTGAGAAGAAAAGTCCGCGCCTACTTCAAGACGTTCCTAGCGGAGAAGTCGGCGTTGGATGAACAGGCCATCCTGAACGACCTGGACCCGGGCTTGCGGGCGGAGCTGGGGCAGCATTTGATCCCGGACGCGGTGCGGGCCTCGCATTTATTTTCGGGGCTGCCGCCCACGGTCTTAGCCAAACTGTCTTCACTATTACGACCGGTGCCCGCTGCCGTGGGTGATGTCCTCCAGGTCCGGGGCACGCACGGCGTCACGATGCACGTCGTTGTTGCCGGTGCGGTCGAATTAAGTTCGGACGAGGAGGCCGCCCGTCTACTAAGCACGGGCCAGGCCCAGCTCCGCGCTAGTAAAGCGCCGCCGGGGGCCTATTCGCCAGCACCACAACACACGCACCACAGCCCGCACGGCTGCTCCCAGCCGAACCCCGAGAGCCCGCGGCCCTCCGAAATAAGACCAAGGGTGGCCAGGGCGGGCGAGACCTTCGGCGAATTGGTGGTGTTGGACCTGGCCGCGTCCTACGCGGCCACGGCCGTCGCGTGTGAACCTACTGCTTTATACATGATCGAGCAGGCGTCCTTATATGAAAGATTCAGAGATACGCCCGAGGTCTTGAACAAGATGCGCCACCGCGCGGACCTGTACCACAAGGACGGGGTGTACGCCAAGCTGCCGGAGAAGGACGAGAACGGTGATATTCCGGTGCCGCCGCGCGCGAAGAACATGCGGTCTTCGTTAGTGGGCGGCGGGTCCTCCACCCTGCCGGCGGGCTTCGCGGACACGATGCTTACTTTACTCAGTGACGTGCAGCAGCGCCTGGGCACATTGGACCACCGCCTGGACGCCATGGATCATAGATTAGAGCACCCCGACGAGGTCGTGGAGGACCCCGTTAGCCCGAAGACGCCGGCGTCGCCTTACACGCCGCGCCGCAGTCTGCCGGCCGACGTTCTCAGTTCCTTCCCGGCTGCGGCCGCCTCGGCCGCGCCGTCCAGCGCGGCCTCGACGCCGGGGCCTTCATTGGCCGGCGCCGACGCGGAGCACTGGGCCGCCGCGCTGCGCACGCCCAGTACGACGCCGCGGCCGGGCCTCGCCCGCGCCGCGTCCAGCATCACCCACTCGTCGCGGCGCGCCGACGACCCGCGCGCGGGCGGGCTCCAGCGGGCCCAGTCCTACCCGCCCCGCCCGGCGGCGAAGGACTCGGTGCTCGGCGCCGCGGCGAAGCGGCTCTCGGGCATGCTCGGCGGCCGGCCCAAGTCGCCCCGGCCGCCGCCCGTGCCGGAGGAGGGGGAGGAGGAGGACGAGTAATCGCCGCGTTCGGTCCGGAGTTTTTGTGTGTGCGGTCCTATAGAACTCATCCTGTCTACACCTTCTTAGCTCCTGAACCTGGATAAAACCCGTAAGTTAAACCCGTAACACGGCAATTTGCGGCTTCTGTCGCGACGATTTACACAGTGCACGACCAGGTACAGAGGTTCTGGCGTGCTTCTTGAAATATCGCTTGAAACAGCCACCGGCGGAACCGCGAAACGCACTGCTTGCCCGAGCTCAACCTGTAAGCGCTGCCACTTGCAAGCGAGCACCGCCCGCACACCATGCGCGCCGTCCTCGCGGCCTGCATCGCGTTCGCCCTCGCCGCGGACCCGCCCGCGGCGGAACCGAAGCCCTGCGACCTCGAGCCCTACGGCCGCAAGGCCCTGCCGGCGGTCAAGAAGCTATTTGAAAAGCACCTCAAGCCCAAGCACGCGGCGCAGATGGTCGACCTGCTGCAGAAGCCCTGCGAGCCCGTGGCCCAGGGTCTGGTGATCAACACGTGCTTGATGCGTAACACGAACAAGGAGCTCGCGGAGTTCACGCGCGCCGCGTTACATGAATTGGACCCCATGCACGTCGCCGGCGTCTGGGCGCTGGTGCCCTCGCAGCCGCGGGTCTGGGCATTGAAGAGCTTCGTGGCGTCCTTGTCGTGCTCACCCAAGTCGGGCTCGCGCATGTTCCCCGAGGATGAGACCGGGTGTAGGGAGGAGGCGACGAACGAGATCCTCAAAAAGTTCCAGCTGGCCCGTTTGGCTTTCTCGGACTTGCAACTGTCGAAGATGGACATGGCGCCCTTCCCTAGGATCGAGGAGGAGGAGGACGCGGACGACGAATCGATGATCCAGGAGGAGCTGCGGGTGGCGCGCGCGCGGCGGGGCCTGAACGGCATCCGGCGCTACGCCCGGCGCCTCGCCCTGTCCCCGAAGCACGTGGAGTGGCTCGTGGCGGAGTTCGAGCCGTCCGCGGCCGACGTCATGACCCACCCGAACGCGACGACGTCGGAACCTAGCTGGTTCAAGCCCGTGGCGCGCTCGTGCCGGCGCCAGGCCAGCGTCAAGGCGCCGGGCCTCGAGGAGGCCGACGGCGCCAACCTGACGGACCTGGACCTGGCTGTGGCGACGCAGTTCTGGGCCTGGCACTACAAGACGTGCCACAAGTCCAGCGTCGAGTTCGCCTACGCGCAAAAGGACCGGGGCGAGCTCTGAGGGCCTAAACGACATTTCGGTAATGACTGAGAGGCGTTAGGAAAACCCGTATGATGTACCCGCACGATCGGCAAAAAAACCGCGCGGCCGCCGTTCAGTGCTCCGCAGCCAAGCTGGGTCGGTCACCGCGCGATTACTGACGCGGAACCAGTACTCCATCGGTAGAAACTGCGTTGCTCAGCTCTCAACAGTTGCTCGGCGCGAAGAACGCACCGTTGTTCAACGTCAGTTGCTCGGCACGCGAAGACACGCAGCAAAATTATGGCCGCCACCGCCGCCGCCGGCTCGCCGACGACGCTCAGCTACCTCGCGGACCGCAGCGCGGCCCTCGCCGCGTCGCTGCGCGAGGTCGAGGCCGAGATCCTCAAGGGCCAGGGCGCGACGTCGCTCGCGGACGCCTCGCGCGGCTCGCACGCGCGCGTCGCGCGGCTGCGCAGTGCCCTGCGCGAGACGCTGCGGCCGCTGCTCGACGAGGCCGTGAGCGAGGGTCTGCGGGGCGAGATCGGGACCATCGGGGACGAGGTCCGCGAGTCCGAGGCGCGCGTCGCGGCGCTGGAGAAGGTGGTGGAGACCGAGGCATCGGTGGACGGCGCCGAGGCGGAGCTCGGTGCGGGCCGCATCGCGGAGACTTGCGCGGCGCTCGCGAGCGCGTCCGTGTTTCTGGACGAGCTGGATCGGGACGCCCCCTACGCCGGCGAGCTCCGCCGGCGCTTCGACGCCGCCGCGACGAGCGCGGAGACGAGGCTGCGGGAACTCCTCGCGCGAGCCGTCCTCTCCGACGAGACGTCGATCACCATCGAAGACGCCGACGGGGTCGTGTGCGGCCGGCTCGCGGACCGGCCCGCGGCGCCGGCCGAACTGCTGACGGCGGCCCGGGCGCTCGGGGGCAGCGCCGAGGCGCGGGTCCTGGACGAGGTCGTCCAGCGGGTGGCGCCCTTCGTGGCGCGGGCATTGCAGCCGGGCAACCGCGACGCGCTCGCGGCCTCGGGCGGCGCGCGGCGCGTGCTCAAGGTGGACGTCGACTGCGTCACGGAGAACAGCGTGGACGCGGAGCTCGCGGCGGCGCGGGCCGCGCAGATCGTCGCGTTCCTGGACGAGGCGCTCGTCGGCGGAGACACTTATTTGCGCGCCACGTTCGAACAGGCGCTGGTGGCGCCGCTGGTGCTTCCGGCCGTCGAGAAGGCTTTGGTCCGAGACCCGCGCGACGTCGCGCCCACCGCGAAGCAGATGGCCGCCACGCGCAAAGCCGTCGAGGCCCTGGAGGCGGACCTTAGAAATCGCGGCTACGCCCGGTACGCGCTCGTGGCGGCCCTGGACGGGGCCGCGACGACGGCCGCCGAGGCTGCCCGCGCGCGCGTCCTCGACGAGGCGCGCGTGACGCTCCGGGGCGACTGGCACAACGCGACCGAGGCGGTGTGCGTGCCGCTCGTCGACTCCATTCCCGCCACCGAGGACCACGCGGAGGCGCCGCCGCCCACGTTACTGGTGTCGGCGGTCGTATTAGACCTGGCCGCGATCATCGAGCGCGCGGCGGACGAGGCGGTGCAGGCGCCCACGCCGGCCATGGCCGCGACCCTCTTCTCGGGCGTGCGCCTGACGTTCGAGCTCTTCCGCGGCTTCGCCTCGCTCCAGGACTGCTCGCGGTCGCCGCGCCTCGCCAAGCTACTCGCGAACGACTGCCTCTTCTGCGCGCGCCTCGCCGCGCGCGTCTCCGTGGATCGCGGGCCCGCGATCAGCCGCGCGGCGGCACAGCCGCACCTGAGCCTCGTGGACCAGATCGAGCCCCTCCGCGCGCTCGCGGACGGCTTCCGCGCGCGCGCCGGCGAGGACGGCGCCGCGCCGCCGCCGCCGCCGCTCCTCTCCGCAATCGCCGCCATCGCGGCGTGAGGCGTAAGTACTTCCAAAGGACTACTACAAAGTACTAGTACAGACGATTACACTGCGGCCGTCGCGACGGCCGGCCTGGGGGCGGGCGTCGCGAAATTGGGATGCGTGTCCAGCCGCCCCTCCTTCCGCTCGTTGTGGAGCAAATACGTCTGCTGAGCGATCCACGCCCCCATGAACAGCCACATGGCGCCGCCCCCGAGCGCAATGAGCTCGTAAAGCCCATAGCCGAAGATGAGCAATGCAAAAAAACACGAGGCGTAGATGCAGTACGCCGCGATCGTATCCCTCTCCTTGCCGCACATGAGGCCGACGCTGACCGCCATGACCGCGCCGTCCAGCGGCCAGCACGGCACGAGGGCGTTGAACACGAACATCATGGCATTCATGTTTATCATCGCCGTACTGACTTCTACAAACCAGGCCCACCCGTATTCCTCGGCCACCTTCCGCTGGTACCAGCCTTCACTAAGCTCGCCCTCGGCGTCAAACCCCATAAAGCACCACGCGAGGAAGACCCACAGCAGCGTCATCGGGATATGGGTCAACGGCCCGAAGAGTGCGATCAGGAAGCGCTCCCGGGGCGTCTGGCCGTTGATGGCAACGGACAACAACCCGCCGAGCGGCCAGAGCAGCAATTCGAGGGGCGCGGCGCCGCAGTGGCTCGCCATCCACGCGTGGCCGAGCTCGTGGACCATGACGGTGATCCAAAGAAACGGGCCGTAGACGCACAGAACGAGCAGGAAGGCCGCGAGGTCGCCGCGGGCCGAGAGTACGGCGAGGCAGGCCAATGCGGGAACGATCAAGAGGAGCACGTGGCCCTTGACGAGGATGACCTCGCCCCTGCCACCGATCTTGGGGGAGAGCGTGATGGTCGTGAGCTTGAGGTTCCAGTTGCCGAGCGGCACGCGGTCGACCTGAGAGGACATTCTCCTAATACTGCTCGGGCGCGCTTAATTGTGTCCGGGCTGCTTCTGCCGAGCACCGGGCGAGACAGCGTCCTGCGCTGTTATTCTTTTGTGTCTGGGCTGCCTCTACCGAGCAAGACAAGGAACAGCCAGGGCCGCGGGTGAAAACCCGTGCAATAAACCCGCACTTCGGTGTCAAAACCCGTCAGGTCAGGACAGGTCAAAAGTGCGCCGGGTCCAATCACTGCCAATCTACTGCTCCGTCTCGTCCTGCCACTCACCATAGACGCTCGGCAAGAGGTTCTATAGCCAGGCACCGCTGGCTCGGCCGGGAGGCCTTCGAGTCCCCAGCCAACACTAAGAATGGAGCCGGACCTCGAAGAATACAAACAGCTCGACGGAGACGACGCCTCGGAGGACTCGATCCACTCGGAGGAGGAAGTAAGCGATGCCGCGGAGGAGCCGAAGATTCTACTCGAGGTGCTCTCGCCGGGCGGCGCGCGGCTCGTGTTCCTCCTCGTCTACGCCTGCTGCGCCGTCGCCATCTGGCAGTACTACGCAGCGTCGAGGGCGACGGTGAAGCGGACGGTCCAAACCGTGGACGTCATCAGCTCCGACGATAATTACGTCTGGAGCGCGCGCTTCCCCGCGCTCGGCGACGTGCAGGGCACCGTCTCACTGCGCGCGAGCTACCAGAACCGGACCATGATTCGGGACGCGAACGCGACCATGGACGACGACGTTCATGACGACGACGACGCCGTGACCACGTCCACTCAGCCAATCACCTACGACATCGACGTCTGGGCCTCGAAGCTGGGCTGGGCCTCGCCCCTGAAGGGCGACGACTGGACCACGGTGCTCTGGCGGCGGCGCGAGACGGCCTGGCTGGCCCGCGCCGACGGCGACGTCCTCGCGTCGTCGACGCGCGTCGCGTCCTGGTACCAGCGCTCCGAGAGCGTGCCGTCCCGCTCGCGCGTCCACGGCTTCTTGGTGGAGCTCACGTACTGCGCGCCGCTAAACACGACGGCGCGGTGCGCCGGCGTGGACGCGACGACGCGCCAGACGCTCGCGGCCGGCGGCGACCTCGAGCTCAAATACAGCGACCTGCAGCCGCTGACCACCCCGGCCCGGTCCGCGGCGCGCATCCTGCTGCTGCTGGTGTGGGCCGTCTTGGCGTGTGCGTGGTCGCCATACGTCTTCAAGGACGGCGCGTTCCACCTGACGCTCTTGCTCGTGGGCTTGTTGTTGTTCGCGGACCCCGTCGACTGTGTCGTCGAAGCCCTTCCGCGCTCCACGAAGATCGCGCCTTTCATCGCTTTCTTCTCCCGCATCGGGCGGCGTTTAGGGGAGGCGACGCTCTTAGCCGCACTGTTGCTCGCCGCGGACGCGGACGGCCGGGCGGCGAGGAGTCTTGACCCACTGTGGAAGAGTGGTCGGCCATGGTTCCTCCTAGCGCCCGCGATCTACGGCTTTTGCGGCGTCTGGGCCGTCTACCTCCAGTTCCCGACGCTCTGGGCCTCCGATCGGGCCCCGACGCTCGCGCTGGCGTCGTGGCCGGCCGGCGCGCTGCGCGCCTTCGCGACGGCGGCCCTGGGCACGTGCGCGGCGGGCTTCGCCTGGGGCCTGCTCTTCGTCTTCCTGTCGGTGCGCGCGGGCCGGCGCCTCGCAAACGCCTCGTACGCGCGGACGCGCCGGCACCAGCTCGCCTTCCGCTTCTTCGCCCTGCAGGCGTCGCTCGTGGGCGCGTTTGTAGGCGCCTCGTTCGTCATTGGCTTCGTCGACCTGTGGCGGAGCTACCGTTCGGATTTGATGGCATTGTTTAAACACGGCGACACGCGGTCGGTGCGGGACCTGGCGGGCGCGCTGGAGGCGCTCGTAGCCGACGACGTGCGCGACCTGGCCGAGGCCTACTGCTTTGCGGTCTACGTCGCGCTGCTGCTCTACGTGAACCTGCCGCCCCCAAAGAACGACCTCCTCACGTCCCGCGAAGCCGTCCTCGACGAGCGCGCCGACAAGAGACGGCGGCGGCACCAGGCGAACGCGCGCCCGGCCTTCGTTGTGGAGACGGCGCGGTGGCTGGCGGACGTGTCCGACGCAGCCTACGGCGACGGCAGCCGGGATCAGGAGTGCGGCCTCGCGCGCGTCACGCGGCTGGCGGACGACGCGACGCGCTGCCTCGTAGCTGTGAGGGCGCGAGACCCGGCGCATTTGGTCGTGGCGTTTCGCGGCACGGCGACGGCGGGGAATTTCTCCACGAACGCCGACGTGCGCCTGAAGCGCATTGTGACGCCGTCCGAAGCGGAAGCGCCGCCGGCGCCGCCCGCGTTAGGTAGGGAACGGTCGCTTGATGATGAGGATGACGAGGCGCCCGCAAATGGGCGGCTCGGCCTGGACCTCCTCGTGCGGACCGCCGCGGTCGCGGTCAACGTCACTGCCCGGGGCGGCGACTTGCTGCAGGACATTGCTAGAGGAATGATCAACGCGTCCGGGGCCGTGGACGTGGCGCCGGGCCTGGCACGTGGACTCGAGCCATGCGTGCACAACGGATTCTTGGGCGCCTACGCGGGCGTGCGAGGACAACTCGAACAGGCGCTGTCCGCGGCGCTCGCGACCGGCGACGTCCGGCGCATCAGCTTCACAGGCCATTCGCTGGGCGGCGCCCTGGCACAGCTCGCGAGTGCGGACTTCGCCTCCGGGGCGCTCTGCCCGACGCAAGGCCGGCGCGTCGACTGCGTCACGTTCGGCGCGCCCCGCGTGGGCAACGCCGTCTGGGCGCGCGCGTTTTCGAAGCTCGTGCCCGAGGCGTGGCGCGTCGTCTGCGACGGAGACGTGATCGCTTCCTTGAAGGTGTGCGGATACGTCCATGCCGGAGTGGAAGTTGTGGTGGACGCGGGCGCCCAGGCGCCGGGTTTTGTCGTCGTCGACCCGACGTTCGTGGAGAAGCGCCTGCGCCTGACCTGCGGCCGGTCCCTGGCGCCGCACAAGCTGTCGGCCTACCGCAAGGGCCTGTGGGGCGCGGCCGGCGCGCGCGGCGACCCGCCGGCCCGCCGGGCCCGCCTGTCCGAGTCGCCAGCGCCGCCGCTCGATCATCCGCTGTACGGTACCTCCTGCTGCTGGCGGACGCGCGTCATCGACGTCGACTCGTCGCCGCTCATATAACTTGTCTCTGTTTTTGGTTTTTTACCAGTAAATAGTACTTCTAGTACTAAATTTTACTGCTGAAAGCGCCTCGATGGTATGTACAAATTGGGGGGTGGGGTGTGGTTTCCTTGGCCGAAAGTGCGGAGGTATAGAGCGAGCCGCCCATCAGCCGAAGGCGTTGCTATTATAGAGGCTCCCGTCGATGGAGTCGAGGCCCGCCGGGTTCGGACTGGTGGGCCTCGTGTAGAGCGACCTGTCCATCGTCGCGAGCGCGAGCGTCGGCTCGGCCCTCGCGCCGACGTCGAGCCCCGAGGCGCGGCGGGCGAGGTCCTCGTCCGCGTCCTCGACGGCGGCCCGCGCCACCGCCGAGCCGAGGCCGCCGGGCCCCCGGGATACCGTCTTCCGCCGGACGCCGTCCAAACTATCAGAGCCCGGGGGCCCCGAGGCCTCCTCCGCCTCCGCCATCGCCGCGAGGTTGTCCGACGACAGGCGCGACTTGGACCCTATCCTCCGCAGCTTCCGCCTGAAGCTGCGCGCCATGAACCAGGGGATCTTCTCGAGCGCGTAAATGGGAGGTAAAGATTTGATGCGCTCGAGCTGCGCCGCCCTTACTAATTTCCGTGACGCCTCGATGGCCTCCGGCGTCACGCCTTCTTCGGCCAGGATCTCCCGCCGCCGCTCCGGGTGGATCCAGGGCACGGGCCGCCGGGGGTAGAAGCGGGGGCGGAGCGGCTGGTGCTCGTCGATGCTCTGCACGATACAGCACGTTTCTTTGCGTCCTAAACCCAGCGCCACGCCCGACCGGACGGCGGGGTTGTCGGCGATGGCCATCGGAAAGATGTGGATCGAGACCTCGCCGAACGCGGCGCGTCTACCTTTGGTGGCCATGAGCGCGTCGTCGGCCCAATCCGATTGCGGGTTCACGCGCGCGTTGAAATTGCGCGGTTTTGGTTTATCCGCGCAGGAATTGATGAGCAGGGCGACTTTGTCGCGCGGCATGGATCCGTGCGCGTCCGCGGGCGCCGTCCAAATGTCAGTGAAGTTCCAGTACTACTGGTACCACAGGATTTTGTCACGATTCCTGAGGGAGACTCGCCAAGCGTTAGCGTCCGCAACTTGCCCAGGGTCAAACCCTGGACTGCAGCACTGATTTTGTCACCTGAGTCCTCGCCGCGGAGTTTCCTTCCTCGCGAGACGATAGGCGCGATGGTCGTCGACGATCGTCGTCCTTGGCCGGCGTCTACAAGCGCGCGGCGTCGCGGCGGCAATCAAAAAGTACAAGAGAGCGCCGTGGCGCAAAACCCGAGTCGACCGGAAGACTGCAAAGGAAATCGAGACCACGGACACTACTCTTAGACAACTCCACCGCACTAGCACCCATCCTAGTGCGCACAACCAAAATGCCTGAGCATCTCCGAGGCAACAATCGCACTGCCGCTGCCATCTTGGGATTAGCGCGAGGGAAGGACGCCCTGTGATTTGCCGTAGGCCGCCGTGACAACGCGCGCAGCCGAAAGTTGCGAAGCAGCGAGCGGGGCAGCCGACACAGGGTCAGCGCCGGGAGCGCCTTACGCCGTACGCCGTCGAGACCATGGGCAAGCTCTACTTCAACTACTCCACCATGAACGCGGGCAAGTCGACGGCCCTGTTGCAGGCGGCGTACAATTACGAAGAAAGGGGCATGCGGGTCCTCCTCTTGACGGCGGCGCTGGACGACCGGCGCGGCCGGGGCCGCATCGCGAGCCGCGTCGGTTTGGAGCGAGACGCGGAGACCTTTGACGGGGCCACGGACCTGTACGAGCGCGTGCGGGGCGCCAAGGACGCGGAGGCCGTGAGCTGCGTATTGGTTGACGAGGCCCAGTTCCTCTCGAAACCGCAGGTCTGGCAGCTGGCGCGGGCCGTGGACGATATTGGCGTGCCCGTGTTGTGCTATGGACTCCGGGTGGACTTCCGGGGGGAGCTCTTCCCCGGGTCGGCGGCTTTACTAGCTTGGGCCGACGAGTTAAGGGAAGTCCGCACGGTCTGCTTCTGCGGCAAGAAGGCGACGATGGTCGTGCGGAAGGGGGGCGACGGCCACGTTGTAAGAGACGGGCACCAGGTGGGCATCGGCGGCGAGGAGACCTACGTCAGTTCGTGTAGAAAGCACTACCGCGCCCAGACCGACGAGGGCACAAATCAGAGCGAGGCCATCCGCTTCATCGAGTCCGCGCTCGGCGCGCCCGCGCTGCCGCCGGGCCGCGCTCGGTCGCCGCCGCCGCCGCCCGCCACCGTGACGCCGGTCAAGGCGCGCGCGGCGTCGCCGACGATCCCTCTGAAGGGCGCCGGCCCGACGTCGGGCCTGCCCTGGCGCCCCCAGCCCCGCATCTTCTGCATCGGCGGGCTCGGCGCGGGGCTGGGGCCCGCGGACGACCCCATGTCGCCCGCTTAAGTACTCTTTTACTTTTCCATCATCGCTTCGATTTGCATTTGCACGCCGGCGTCCCCGCGCAGAGCCCCATGCGCCTAGGAGAGGCTGCTCGGGAATGGATGCTTACCTCACGGGTTTTACGCACGGGTTTCATCTCGTCACGTCCACAAATCGCCTCGCCTAAGCTCGCCGCCGACGCGTGGGCTCGACTCGGCTTCCAGCCGCTCTCGGCTCTTGGGCAGTCCCGCGCAGCCGGCGCACCCGACGCCGCCGCGGTCCCGCAGGAGCCATGGCCGGCATGTGCGTCCACAACCGAGATTTTGGTTTTACCGAGGCGATCGTGCGAGGCTTCCGCACGGGCTTCTTGAAGGACGCGGACTACCACCACCTCACACAGTGCGAGACGCTCGAGGACGTCAAGTTAAATTTGGCCGAGACCGACTACGATCAGTTCTTGGCGGACGCGTCGGCCGTCAACCCGGCCGTCATCCTGGAGAAGGCCACGAACAAGATGGTCACGGAGTTCCAGTTTCTGAGGTCCGAGGCCGTCGAGCCGTTGGCGACGTTCCTGGACTACATCACGTACGAGTACATGATCGACAACGTCATGCTTTTGTTAAAGGGCACTTTGTCCGGAAGGGACGTGGGCGAATCGATACAACAGTGCCATCCTTTAGGATTGTTTCGGGAGAGCACGATGCGTTCTATTCCTGCGTTTGAGAACTCGCCCAAGGGCTACGCGGACTTATATCAACTCGTGCTGGTGGACACGCCGGTGGGGCCCTACTTCTCGCAGTTCCTCGTGGAGAGCGCGGAGCGGATCGGATCGGCGTCGGAAGTCCGCCAGGTGCTGGAAGAAGTGGAGTTGGAGATCGTCAAGCACTCGCTCATGAAATTGTATTTGGAGGACTTTGCCGCGTTCTGCGCGCAAATCGGCGGGGACACGGCGGAGGTCATGGGCGAGATCCTGAACGCGCGGGCGGACCAGCGCGCCATCAACGTCACGCTGAATTCCTTCGGCACTCCTCTAAATGAACCGGCCATGCGTGCGAAGGAGCGGAAGCAGCTCTACCCCTCCATCGGCTTCTTATATCCGGCCGGGACCCAGAAGCTCTCCGAAGCGAGCGACGAGGCCGGGCTGGGCCAGGCGATCTGTCACCTACCCATGTACCGCGCGGTGTGGCAGGCGCACGTGAACGAAGGCGTAGACGACCGGTCCATCGACGACGCCTTTTATGAACGGGAGGTCAGGATGCTGGAACTCGCCTTCGAGGGGCAGATGCACTTCGGCGTCTACTACGCCTACGTCAAGTTGAAGGAGCAGGAGATCCGGAACTTAGTGTGGATCTCGGAGTGCATCGTGCAGCAGCAGAAGGACGAGATCCAGAAGTTCGTGCCGTGCTTCTCGCAGTCCGCGCCGTGGCGGGCCTAGCGACGTTCCTTGTGCTTAAGTATCATACAGTTATTTATGTCACAGTGCCTGCCGCTCGTGCGTCCACGCGCCGTCATCCCCGCGCGAGAAGAGGACGCGGTCGTGGAGGCGCGAGGCGCGGCCCTGCCAGAACTCCACGCGCCGAGGCGCGAGCCGGTAGCCGCCCCAGAAGTCGGGCACCGGAATGTCATCGCCGAAGCGGGCGTCGAGCGCCTTTTCGCGTTCGACCAACGCTTCTACAGTAACAGACGAACTTTGACGCGACACCCATGCGCCGATCTGTGATGCACGCGGCCGCGACGTGAAGTAGGCCGCCGTCTCGTCCGCCGCCACCTTCTCGACGGCGCCCTCCACCCTCACGGAGCGCTCCAGCGCGGGCCACCAGAACGTCAGCGCCGCTTTCGCGTTTTCGTTTTCGAGCTCCGAGGCCTTGCGGGACGTGTAGTTCGTGAACCACGTAAAGCCCGCGTCATCATAACCCTTCAGGAGCACTACTCTACAGGACGGCTGCAGCGTTTCCGGGTCGACGGTCGCGAGGCTCATCGCGTTCGCTTCCGCAATCTCCGGGTGCCTGACGGCCTTTTTGAACCAGTGCTTGAAGAGCGGCAGCGGCGCGTCGCCGGCGTCGGCCTCGTCGAGCGTCAAGCCACCGGCGCCGTGGTCGAGTCGCATGGCCGCCACGACCTTGTCCGACAGCGTGCGCGCGGCCGGCGCGCGGCGCGACAGCAGTGCGACGCGTGACAGCATCGCTTCGATCGATGCTGCTCTCTCTGCTGCCTTTGCTCTGGCTTTGGTGCCTTTCTGCTGCAGTTCGACGTGTAAAGCAACGCAGCGGATGTGTAAGTAATCGATGCAAAGCAATGTGCGCACTCGCTGCAAAACCGCTCTATATCGAGCCACGCACGTTTGGCAGCGGCGTCCTCGTCTGAATGAAGAAAGATGACTCTAGACGACGGGTTTTCTCGTCAAAAAGTGGTGTTGATAAACTTAGTGGGCCTTGTCACCATAAGACTTAGTAGTCACACACACAAAAATTACTCGGGGATTCTACTCGGGGGATCGGGGAACTGACAGGCCGTCGCCTGCGCTGGTACGGCGATGGCGTGGGGGAAAGCGTGCTTACGTTCACATACACTTATCACAGGGCGTAGGGAAACCCCACTCATCCCGCGGCCATCGCCTGCTCCTCCGCAAACACAGTCTCATCGATAGGCGCCTGTTTTTTCAGCTTCCGCGCCAGGTTGTACCGGTGCCAGTCCGACTTGAAGTGGAGGCGGTGCGCGGCCGCGTCCGCGAAGGCGCCGCCGCACGTGTTGCAGGCGAGCGCGTTCCGAGGCTTGGGCGCGACCGGGGCGGTCGGCTTCGGCTGCTGCTGCTGGGGCGGCGGCGGCGGGAGCGCCGCCGCCTCGACGTGCGCGGAGCGCTCCACCACCTCCACGGTGCCAAGGCCGCCCGTCGCCACGGCGACCGCCTCGACGATAGTCCGGTAGACGCGGGGCGGCACCAGGCACACGAGGGCCGCGTCTTTCATGGACGTGCTCACGTCGGCGTCGACCTTCCTCAACGCGTTCGCCACCTCCTCAAGGGACGTGGAGGCGCAGCCCACGCGGAGCTCCATGGGCGCCCTTTTCAAGCCGTGGTCCCGTTCCAGGACCTTCATGACGTCTAAAGCTTGGCGCTTGGCGCTCTTGGTCGTGGACGGTGTGAAGCCGGCGTCGTCCCGCAATAACCGGCCGACGGCGTCCGGCGCCAAGCGCGACCCGGTCTGGGCGTCCACGACCATACTTGCTACCAAATTGGTGACCTCCGCCATGAGCTTGTCCGTCTCCGCCTCCCGTTCCTTGGCGGAGACCTGGAGCTGGCCCCGCCTCAAAATCTCCTCGCAGATCTGCGCGACGCTCAATCCGGGGAACGCCTTCTGGAGCTGCTTTTTGGGGGCCACGACGCCATGGACCGTATTGCTGAACACCGACACGACCTGCAGGACCTCGTCCACGTCGCCTTCGACGCCCGCGCGGAAGTCGCGCACTTTGTTGGGGTAGGCCGCGACTTCGAACGACGCGCCCTTGCGCTTCAGGCGCACCACGGACACACTCGACAGCTCGACGCGGTTCTGCGGGCCCTCGCGGCGCTGCGACATCGCGTGGTGCGGTCGCCTGCCTTAGCAGTCGTGCTGCCTGACTGAGCTGCGTATGTGTTTGGTGCAGCAAGATGTTCGCAACTGCACAGCAGATATCACAGCGTTACGTCCAGTGATCGCTTGTAATGAATGCGGCAAGCCAGGGCAAAAAACGCCGCCATATCGTGGGAAAAACCCGTGTCTCACACTCTGAAGCTTAAAACTAGTGTGTGAAGGAACGTCGGCGCTATGCTCACTACTCGGGGGACAAGAGCCCGCCCGCGGACCGCCCCTCGACAGCGTCTAGAATGAAAAAACTTAATATCACCAGATGCTCTTGGTCTCCTGCCTGAACAATCCGCGCGTAACATTGAGTCACTTTTGGCCTCATCCGAGTAGAAGAATCACCGAGTACGGCCACCACGTCCCGTCCTTGATGTTGGGGCTCTTCTCGTCGTAAGCGTCGGGCTTCACGAGGACGTATGTCTCGTCATTGGAGTCGCACCCCTCGACGATGAAGTCGCAGCCGAGCGACGCCTCCCAGTCGTCGGGCTGCCCGAGGACGTCGTCTTGCGCCTCGAACGCGGCCAGCACGGCCTGGCGGTCGTCGACGACCCGGACGCGCGTGCCGCGCGTCAGCTGCTGGAACCGCGTAAGGCGGAAGCCGGCCGGCCGAGGGTGCGCGTCCGAGTGCCCTCTCGGCGTCCGCGGCTCGGCAAGGTTCGATATGTCGACGTTCTCTCCCCACAACTTGAGCGTTTTGTCGTGCGACCCGGAAACGACGCGCCGCCCGTCCGGAAACACCGCGACGCCCCGGACTCCACCCGAGTGTCCTTCCAGCGTCGCCACGCATTTACCAGTCGCCACGTCTCACACCTTGAGCGTGTTGTCGTTCGACCCAGACACGACGCGCCGCCCGTCCGGAAACACCGCGA
>Ga0114994_10001758_pt1 | contig 15688 bp, 12 predicted proteins | sample ArcticOcean_MG_C_9_FD_87043 | JGI IMG/M metagenome (GOLD analysis project Ga0114994, IMG submission 87043) | Marine microbial communities from western Arctic Ocean - ArcticOcean_MG_CB2_152 | ecosystem: Environmental > Aquatic > Marine > Oceanic | place: Arctic Ocean: Canada Basin | collected...
CGATCGAGCGGGACGTAATTCCCCTCGTGACGTTCTCCCACTTCTCGCCGCGGCACGAGTGTGTGCCCGAGAAGCGGTTTCTCCTCGAGCCGTGTTTGGCAAAGGTGAGCGGCTCCGACGACCTCGGTAGGCTTGTGGCATCATTGAGACCGGACATCCACGTGTTCGGGCACACGCACATCCCCATCGATCTTGACCTGGACGGCACGTACCACGTCCAGTGGCCGCTCGGCTCGCCCCGAGAACAATCGCGGCAGTGCGCGCGCGCAAAGGCCCTGGGACCGCTCGAGCTCTACAGCACCGCGACGGGCGTGCGACGCCTCGGCGAGGAAGGAGCGCCCGAGCGGACGGCGTGGGGCGCGTATTACAGCGAGAAGCCGCGGACGCCCAGCGTCACCGAACCGCCCCCCTGGGTGGCCTCGTATCGCAAACGTCGCGCGAGGAAAGTCAAGGCACGCGTGCCGAACCATGCGGGCTACGATTCCGAGGTCGCAGCGTTGTCGCGGCACGATTCCGAGGTCGCAGCGCTCTCGCGAAGATCAACTGTGGAGAGACTCGAGGGCTGGACGGACGACGGGTACGTGTCGGGCTACGATGGCGGGTATGTGAACTGAATTTGTGTGTTAAAACATGTTAATCTATTGCATCCGGATCAGCATTCCCCTCCGGCGGAGCGGGCGCCGGCGCCTCGGCCCCAGGAGATGGGGGCGGGTTCGCCTCCTTGGTCCCGAAGCCCGTCTGCGCCAGCCAGGCCCGGGCGCCCGCCGTGCGGAAGGACCGCGGCGCCAGCGGGATGGGCGGCGGGCCCGCGGCCGCGTCCTCCCGCGCCGCGCGCGCCAGCTCCGCGGCGGGGCCCGTCGTCCGCCGCTCCGCGAAGGGGTCCGGCGTCGGCGGCTCCGGCGGCGCGTCGTACCGCGCATTAGTCCGCGCCTCCCAGCGCTTCCAGGCCTTTTCGTCCTCCGTGACGCCCTCGTGCCAGCGCTCCTCGTCCGAGTCGGGCTCGTACTCAGAGATGCTGACGTCGAAGTCCGGCGGGCCCGCCGCCGGCGCGGGCGCCGCGACGGCCGGCGGATCGTACGTAATCTCACCCCGCGCGATCCGGTCCAGCCGCAGGTCCTCCGCCACGCGCGCGTCGGCTGTATCACACTCCGCCAGCATCTTTTCAATGAGTTCTCGGTTCGCCGCGTTGACCGCTAATTTCACTTGTTGGATGACGGGGTCGTTCAGCTTCTCGGACGCCCAGTCCTTATTAAAGTTCTCATAAGCCATGAGGCAGTCCAGCGCGACGCTCGCGCGCTGCCTCACGCCCGGATCGTCGCATTCGTGGGCCATCTTGACCAGGGGCGGGATGGCGCCCTTGGCCACGATTTCCTTCCGTATGCCGTCGTCGACGCCCAAGTTCCACAGGGCGGCCGCCGCGTGGCCTCTACAATTATCCGTCATGCCGTCCTTCACTAGTAGAATGAGCCTCGCTACAATATCCGCCCTGTGGACGGCGCCGCGAGTTTCACCCGCGGCGGCTAATGTCGAGAGCGCCCAGGCCGCCGACCCGGCGACGACGGCCGGCGCCGTCAACAAGGTCGCGAGGGCCGGGACGGCTCTCATTGCTACGATGTCCGTGGGGTAGTGGATGGCCAAAACAGCTAAAGCGCAGCACGCCTCGGCCTGGCTCTGGGGCGGGTCGTTCCGGCACACGCCCACCAGACTCTTGACGACGTTCGCGTTCAGGCACTTCTTGGCGTTGCCTTCGTCGTAGCAAGAGGTGTGGATGAGCGTGCACGCGCCCACCCGGTCGGCGTCCGCCGAGGCCTTGTCCGCCAGCACGGCCGCGAGGCGGTTGGCGCCCTTGCTCGTGAGGATGCTGCCCATCGGTGTGCGCGCGCCGAGGGCTGTTCGTGCGCGCGCGCGCGACGATGGGGCAGCCCTGGAGATGCTCCTTGCCAGGGGGGTGGGAGTAAAACCCGTGCACACGGTACGGGCTTTCTTTTTGCGCGGCGCGAGGGCATAAGCGTGCTCTCCGACAGCGCTTGAGCTCACCGTGGGCACAACGCGCCGCCCCGCACTGCGCTGACACGCTGCCCCCGCGAATGATGGCACCCTGCCACCGCTTAGGGCTGCTCGTCCTCTGCAACGCGGCGCTCGCGCTGCAGCCGTGCTCCACACCGCTGCTCATTGATGGCGAAGCCACGGTCGTCGAGTGCGGCGGGCCGCACGCCGTCGAGGCGGCCGTGTTCGGGTTTCTCGCCTCGCTGAACGACACGCAGACCGTGGGCTGCTCTACAAATGCATGTGTTGAGGCCGCGCGTCCGACCGCGAAGTGTGACGCATCCACATGCGTCTGCGGCGCGGCCGACTGGGCCTGCGCGCGCCTGGTCGTCGAGCACGCGGCGCTCGCGGCGCGCTGGCCGCCCGTCACGATTGCCAACGTCCAAGGACTGTGCGCGGGCCGGGCACCGGTCAACGGCGAGGCCGGCACGCGCGTCCTGATCGCGTCCGCGACGGACCGCGTGCGCGTCGCCGCGCACACGGTCACGAACCTCGCGGACGCGACGTGGGCCGCGTGGCGGGCGTATTGTAGGAAGCATGGCTATGCCTTCTTTCCGCTCGATTTGTCAAAAGAACGTGTCGCGGATAAGGCGGACGAGCTCCGCGGGGCGCCGAGCGCGCACGTCATGTCCTACGCCGCCGACCTGAAGGTGGAGCTGGACTACTACCTTAAAGTTAGAAGTGGCCACTGGCACAAGATCTTTCTGTTACGGCAATTGCTCGAGGCTCCATGCTTTGAATTTTACGTAGTTGTCGACGACGATGTAGTCGTGACCGACGTGGACCAGGAGTTAGCTTCGCTCCTCGGGGAACTGCCCCCGGATTATCTGGGTGCCGGGGCGGACCAGAACTACCACCAGCACTCGCAAGCGGCTGTGGCGAAGGGCTACTCGTTTAACACAGGCCTCTTAGCCACGCGCGGTGGCGAGTACGCCAAGCTCTTACTGGAGGCCAGTTGGTTGGAACCCTTCCGCGAAGACGGGAATACGTGCTGGCTTAAAGAATGTTTTGCGTGGGATCAAGCTGCCGTCGCATCCTTACATGGCCGAGTGGGCGCGGTGCACGTGTTCTCGTACCGAGTCCTGCAGTCGTTCTGGAACGCGCACGTCTGTGCGCCGGACTTTTTTGCTCAAGGTTGTTCGGTGGAGAACTCGCGATTGGCGTGGCGGCCCGGAGATTTTGCCGCCCACCTGTCGGGGGGGCACTACGTGGACCGGAGCCACCGGCTATCGTTGTTACGGGAATACATGGACGAGGGTACTATAGCTTTCGACAACGTGACCGTCGGGCTCGCGGTGCGTCGAACGGCTTTAATTGAGCTCGCCGTCGACGCGTGCGGTCGGGACCGCGTGGCGGACCCGGCGCGCCGGGCCGTGGACGAGGTCTGCGACAAAATCGACCGCACCGGGGGCTTCCCCTCGATGGCGCGGTCCGTGCTGTGGCCCACGGTCCAGCTCCAGGCCGCCGTCGCGGGGTTGTACGCGTCGCCCGGAGAGGCGGAGGCCGCCCTGGCGGACAACCTGCGCGCGCTCTTGACCGGCCTCCAAGGTATTGAGGTGGCGGTGGGGGGGGTTGGGTTCTATTCATAACGCATGTGATAAACTTGAGCAGATTGGGGCTAGTTACTCCTCCGCCGCCAGAAATACAGGTCCACTGTCGCGCCGGAGATGGACCCGGGGAGGCCATGTTCCGACTCGGCAAGCTCGAAATCAACCTCGCAGAGCCGCCGATCCGTGGTCACGACGACCGCGCCCGCCAAGAGTACCGGCGCAAGCGCGCCGGACAAGCGGCTGGCGACATCGTCGCCCTCCGCGTCCATCGCCGTCGAATACACAAAAACAACGTCGGCGCCCCCGAGCGCCGCGCGCGCTGTGGGGCCGTCGTGCAGGTTCCCCGCCACGAAGCGTGCGTTATCGAGGCCCGACGCGGCCAGCGCGGCGGTCGCCAGGTCGTGGAGCGGCTCCTGTATCTCGAGTCCCACAACTTTGTACTCGGGCCGCTGCCGCGCCAGACCCAGCACGAGCCGACCAGCGCCCGAGCCGACGTCGACAATCGCACGCGCAGGAGCCGACAATCGCCCGAGCCGGAGCGCGCACGCGTCGTCGATCGCGCGCAGGAAGTCGCGCAGTCGGAACTCGCCGTAGATAAGTTCGCTCTCAGAGACCGTCGGCGGGAGCTGCTCTGCCAGCGCGCCCTTCGACGACAAGGCGATCAAGTTGCGCCAGTCCGCTGTCTGCGCGCCGTAGAGGCCGTCGAGCCACGACTCGAGGTCCTCGACGTCGCCCTGGCTCTCGCAGAGCTCAGCCATGCCTGCTCGCAGCCTGAAACTCAGTGAGAGCAGGGCAGGCTCTCCCGTTTCCGCTGCCGCAGCGATTGGAACTCAGTCAAGATAAGTAACGCGTGGGTCATACACGCCCCAGAACTCAGCGTACGCCTAGCCTCGCAATTTTTAATTCGCATTTCGGCGTGCGGGTTTCCCACGTTAACCACCTTCCACGGCCTCAACCCTGCGCTGCAGTGTGCGCTGCAGGCCAACCAAGCGTTCCATCAGTGTAAAACTATACGAACGTCGGTCACAGTATGTCGAGACGACCGATGCGACGACCACGGCCACGCTTCGTCGTCGCTGCGGTGGCAGCCGCATGCATGAAGCAATGCGTGGCGCTGCGGACGCCCGGCGGGTTGCGGCTCCGACGGCGTCCAGCGACCGCGCGCGCCGCCGCCGCAGTCCTCGATGAGACACCGCTCGCCGTCGACGCGGCCGCCGCCGTCGACGTAGCGGCCGTCGGCGCGCCCGACGCCGCCGTCGCCGTCGTGCCCGTCGGTGCGCCCGCGAAGATACGGCGGCGGCCGGAGGCCCAGGGCCCCGTCCCGACCCTAGCATTACCGGGCGACACGTTAAATGACGAGGCGCACATGGCGCTGGCCGTGGGCACGTCGTGCCTCGCGTCGCTCTGGGGCCTTCTGCACAACGCACAATACGTCTCGCCCACGACGACGGCCTGCGCGGTCGTGGCGGGCCTGGTCGGCGCCGAGCTCTTCTCCGGCGTTTTTCACTGGGCGACGGACAACTACGGGTCCATAAACACGCCCGTCTTCGGCCAGGCCTGCGCCGCCTTCCAGGGCCACCACGGGGCGCCCTGGACGATCACCCATAGATCGACGATAAACAACGTGCACAAGATCTCGCGGGCGACCGGCGTGTTGTCGCTTCTCGCCGGCGTGCTTCTAAAGCCGTTCCACGCCATCGCGGCCTCGGTCCTCCTCTTCGGCCAGGTCTGCGCCCAGGAGGCCCACCGCTGGTCGCACGTGCCGCCGTCGTCGCAGCCGAAATTCATACGACGGCTCCAGACCTCGGGCCTGTTGCTGTCGTCGGTGGAGCACGGCAAGCACCACCGGTCGCCGTACGCGGAGCACTACTGCATCCTGTTCGGCGGCCTGAACGCGCTCCTGGACCGCAGTGGCGTCTTCCGGTGGATGGAGCGGCGCGTGTTTCGTTTTAATGGCGTGGAACCGAACTCTTGGAAAGATCCCATCGGCGGGCCGGCGGTGCGCGCCCAGGCGCTGCGGTAACTGGTTTGTTTAGTAATACATAACACTTAGTCGAGGTCCTCGGGCTCGGCGAGCAAGTCCTCGGCCGTGACGACCTCGAGGCCAACCAGCGACTCCTCCTCGGCAGCCTTATCGGCCAGCGCGGCGCCCGCGCGAGCGCAGGGCCTGGGCCCGCCCTTCTTCTTCCTCGGCTTTTTCTTTGGGGACACCGTCGCGTCGCGGACCTTGCCCGAGAAAAAGTCAGCCGCTAGCGACGCCGTCGCCGGCTCCGCTTTCTTTTTCTTCGACTTTTTGGGCGGCGGCGACGAGAGAGCTTTCGCCGAGCGCTTCTTCTTGTCGGGCGTCGTCGTGTCGCGGCCGCCGGCGAGAAACTTGGCCAGAGCCGCTGACTTCGTCGGGGTCGGCGGCGGCGCGGGCGGCGGCGGCGTCGGGGGCGGCGCGGCCGACAGTGGCGGCGCGGCCGTCGAAGGTTGCGTCGGCGTCGGCGTCGGCGTCGCCGCGGCCCGCGGCGGCGACGCCGGTCGCGCGGCCACGACGTTCCTACACTTCAGCGACAGTGTCTGGTCACCGACGGCCACAAGCACGCGGCCCCGGTCCACGATATCCGCGGGCATCTCCGCGACGACGCCGCCCCGCCCGTCGTATGCCGCGCGTGACGCGTTCGGGGCCCACGGGCCCACGAGCTCGACGGCGGCGCCGACGGCGAGCGGTTCCTCTCGGGCGGGCGGCGTAGGCGAGTGCGGGTACGCCGTCGTCCGGTCGCTGGACGACTCGTCGTCGCTCGACGACCCGCCCGCCGTGGGCGGCCCGACGTACTCCGACGCGGTGGGCGCGGCGACAGGCGGCGCCGGCGTCGGGACCGCCGGTGCAAAGTGAGGCGACGCGACCGGCGCCGCCTTGCGCGCTCCGGCCATAAAGTCGTCCATTCGTCGCTGCGGTTTCTTGGGCCTTACTTTCCGCAACCGTTTTATCATGGCCTCGACCCGCTCGCCGGAGAAGCCGTTTGCATCCACGAGGAAGGCGCGAAACCCGTCATAATCGGGCTCCGAGAACGCGACGGACACGGAAGTGTCGCCCTTCAGAATCTCTGTCGAGAACTACCGCCGCGCGCTCACAAAGTCCCAGCCCTCGGGCGCGAGAACTTTGCCTTTGGGAGATTTTGACGCGCCGCCGACGACCACGGCCCGCTCGAGCGTTTTGTGCGCCGCGAGGAGCTTCAGCGCAGTTTTCGGGCCCACACCACGCAGTTTCTGAGCATAGTCACAACCGCAAAAGTCCACGAAGGCGTCACGCGTCGGAAGCTCCTTCCGCAGCGAGGATAAGACGCGCTGGACATCAATTTCATACGCGGGGCGCTTCTCCTTCAAGCGCGCGCCTTCGGTGTCAAACAAATTCTTGACGATTCGGGGCGTGTTCTCGGTGTAAAAGGAGGCGAAGGTCGTGGCGTCCGTGTCGTCGGTGACGACGAAGTCGCACTTGCCCGCGTGCGTCAACGAACAACAAAAAGCCTCCGCTTCTCCGGGCGCCTCCACCATGGGGGCGCCCATCAATCGCAGTAGTCGCTTCACGTCATCATTGTGCTTCTTGGTCACGCGCGTCGCGGCGGACGCCGCTTTTTTTACCTCAGCGGGCGAGGCGTCGTCGTCCGCGCGTTTCATTGCCACTTTCTCTTCAGCCTTCTTCTTCGCGTCGCGGCGCTGCGCTAATTCCTGCGCTTTCAGCTCCGGGGGCTTCCCGTCGAAGACGAAGACGGGCCTTGCCCCCGCCTCCAGCAGGCGCAGGACGCGCGTTGCGAAGCCCTGTAAATGACTCGTGGCCTCGTTGTTCGAGTTCGTCAGGTTCTGGGCGTCGGGGCCCGTGCGGATGGCCGTCAGGAAGTGGTACAGCGACATGGACGCGTCGATGGCTAAGGTTCTACCGAGGTAATCCTTCAGGGAGCGCTCCTTGATGGCGTCCGGCGCCTTCTCCCGCAGGAACGGGAAGAGGCCCTTGATGCCCATGGTGTCTGACTTTGCGCGCGCCCGGTGTCTGGTGTACTGTCGCGGCTGCGGCGTGTGCGCTCTGCACTTATTCGCGCCGACGAGCGGGTGCCACGGGCGGCGTAGGCCACGCGAAGCAAAGTGACCGGCGCTGTTCCTCGGCTGCGGGGCGCCGATCACGCGTCAAACGCGTGTGCAACCGGTAGCGAAGATATGTCTTGCAGTGATGCTAAGCGCGCGATTGGCTGGGTCCGCGGTGGCGATGCCACGGGTACGTAATGAAAACGCTCTCCGGCGCCAGCGTGAGAATTTGTGTGGGTTTGCCGACACGGTCCCGACGCCTTCCAGTCATGCCGGACGCCGCCCGACCACCCCGGGCCCTGCGGGCGGACACGTCTCGGTGGCACGGAGACCCGCACCCTCTTATTTTGGCCTCTGCCTGAGTTCAGTACTGAGCCGCCTTTGGCTGCCCATAGCAGCACAATGAAGGCACTGCTGGTGCTTGCGGCGCTGGCGCATGCCGAGCTGAGCGTCATCGCACCGGCCGACCAAGCAGAGGTGGCGCTGCAGGAGGGCGCCCTCACGATGTCCTATGCGGTCTCCGGCATCACAACCCACCTGCGACTGTGCGCGCAGTTAACGAACAAGCGCGTGAGCTTCGAGAGCCACACGCACTGCGTCGCCGCCCAGGCGCCGGTCACGACCTTCCGATTAGGTGGTTTTTTACCAGGCGTGTGGAGAGCGCGGACCGTACTAAGGACAGGCCCGGACCCGCCCACTCTATGGAGAGGTGCAGCACCACATGGCATCGGTCCGTTCGTCGAGTCCTGGTTCCTGGTGGAGCGCGATACATGGCTGCGGGAGATCGGGGGAGACGGCCCCAACGCCACTGCGGCCAAACGCGTGCTACAATTCGCCTCGGCGGACGACGCCCTGCGCGAGGCGTTACGAGCCACCGCGGACCGGGGATCAATTGTAATAACAATGGCCAACCTCCCCCACGCGGAGCTGGCCCTGAACCTCGCCTTCTCCGTGGCTCGCTCCGGAGCCCCGCCGTTGTTCGTCATGGCCCTGTCGGACGCGACCCGGGCCAAGTTACGAGACCACGGTGTCGCCTGCGGCCGCCTCCCGACGCTCTTCGGGAAAGTGGACGGTCGAAAGGACGTGCAGTCTAGTGGCTTTTCCGAGATCGCCGTTTTGAAGCCCCTCGCCGTCGCCGTCGTATTACGTGCGGGGCTGGCCGAGGTGTGGTGGGTCGACACGGACGTCGTTGTCTTAAGGGACCTGCGCGAGTTAGGGACGAGCAGTGCCTTCGCCATCCAGGCCGGGGGCTTGCATAGTAGAGACTACGCCGTTGGGGAAGCCCAGTTCCACGCCGAGCAGTGCACGGGCGTCTTCCGGGCTACACAAAAAGCGGAGCCTTTACTCGTGCAGAGCGCGCTGGAGCTGGCACATATACGCGACGCGCACCCGGAGTATACTTGGGCCGGCGACCAAGCCGCCACGAACCTCGTGCTCCACGAGCGGTTTTTCCGGGACGCCTGCAACATCAGTGTCGAGGTCTGGGACCCGCTGGTCGTGCCGGGCGGCGGCCTCTTCTACGAGGGACCTTTAAACAACGACCGAGGACCCTTGATTCGCGCGGATCCGGTCTTGGCCCACAACAACTTTCTGGTGGGCGAGGCTAAGAAATTGGAGCGCTTCGAGGCCTTTGGCATGTGGTACGCGGCCTACCCCGCATCGTTTACGGATGCCTTGCGACGGAGCGCGCCCGCGCACGTCTGCAAAACGTTAGAGGTCCTGGGGGTAATTCCCGAGGCTAGGTCCATCGAGGACGTGGTCTTCGTCCAGGGCCGCACCGTGCTGCACGTGCACGACGCCTGCGCGCTCAAGGAGCGCGTCGTCGCCGTGGCGTCGCTGGGCGCGCGGCCGTGGGTCGCGACGCTCCTCCCGCGGGTCGCGCGGTACGCTAAACGAGTGGACGCGGACCTGCTGGTCGCGGGCGACGCGTCGCGCTGTTACGTCCACGACGAGGGCGACAACGGCTGCGCCAAGGCCTTCAAGTTGATCGTGCTCCGGAGCGCGCTGCGCCGGTACAAACGGGTGCTGCTGCTCGATGATACGGTCGTGGTGCGCACGCGGCGTCCTCAGTTTAATGCATCGATGGCGTCACGCGTCTCGGTGCGCGACCGCAGGTGCGCGGCGATTCCCCCAATGTTTTCGACCTCGTGCCCGTCGTCGCCCTGGGCGCGACGGTCGAGGACCTCCGGGTGCGCACGCCGACGGAGGCGCGCCAGTCGCTCTCCTTAAGCTGCCTACGGTACGGCGTGGCGCCGCCGGCCGAGGCGGGAAATGTCGTTTGGTTCAACTCGGGCGTGGTCGTGGCGAGCTGGCCCCACCTCGGGCTCATCGAGGCGCTGCCGCCCGCGCACACCTTCGAGCGCGTGCTCCACTGGGACCAGGGCTACCTGAACGCGATGGTCCTGAAGCTGCGCGTCCCGCTCGTGGATCTGGGCTACTTGTTCAACTGGGTCGGGTCCTTCGCGTCGACGAACGCCCCGAACGCACCGTTCCCGGCGCGGGAGGCGTTCTTCGTCCACGGCACGACGGGCCTGTTCCTGCCCCATCGCGAGCGGGGCGAGTACCTCGCGAATTTGTCGCGGGCGTGGAGTGACGTCGGGTTATGATTGTTGTGAGTAATGTTGTTTGACTTGTACCTGGTGGACTTGGGGCCGTGCTAGTCGTTCGCGTTCGCGCATCGCGCCAAAAAACGAACGGGTTTCTCCCAAAAAACGACGTTTAAGTCCCCTCTCGCGCTGTAAACGGCCGTTGTGTGTGACACCCGCGCTCGCCTGGACGCGCTGGAACCTCAGGGAGCCGTCGCTTCGTAAAAAGTGCCGCAGTTAGTCCGACACAAGGGAGCAGCACCGTTTGGCATCTGCAGCGTTACTCCAATCCGCGGTAGCTACAGGCGTCACCAGACGCCGCCGCCGCGGTCCCACGCACCGCGCCGGCCTAGCTACCGCGATGGGCAACTCCTGCTCCGGCACCAAGGGTGCGGCGTCACCGAGGGCGTCACCGGTCCGCCACCGCCGCACGACGTCGCCCCTCGCCGACGCGCGCCTCACCACGAAGCGCACGAGCGTCGTCACCAAGCGCATGAGCGACGTGTCGGCGCTCACCGAGAGCGATATCAGCGAGGCGAGCGAGTGGGACGCGTTATTAGCGCAGCCAACGGAAGAGACGGCCGTGCGCGTCGCGATCCGCAGCCGGCCGCAGATCGACGGCGTTTCATCGACGATGCTCCACAGCAATACCGTAAATGTGGCGGACACGGCCTTCGGGCCCTTTGATGCTACACTCGATGACCACGCGTCCCAGATGGACACGTACAACGCCGTCGCCCGCAACGTCGTGGAAAACGTGCTGCGGGGCTTCCACGGCTGCGTCATGGCGTATGGAGCGACGGGCTCGGGCAAAACCCACGCCATGGCGGGCGAACGCGGCGACGCGGGCCTCGTCGCGCGCGCCATCGCCCAGGTCTTCGCTGTGGCGGGCGCCGAGTCGGACGAGACGCACACCCGCGTCGAGTGCACGTACGTGGAAATCTACCGCGAGGCCGTGCGCGACCTGCTCGTGGGCGACGCCGGCGCGTCCGAGAACGCCCTGCCGGTGCCGCCGCCGCGGGGCCGCGCCCTGCAGGGCAACCGGTCGCCGCCGCGGGCGAAGACGCCACCGCGGGCGAAGACGCCGCCGCCGGCCTCCAAGGCGCCCCGCATCCGGGAGGACGAGCGGCGCGGCGTCTTCGTCGACGGCTGCGTCCGCGCGCGCTGCCGGTCAGCGGACGAGTGCGTCGACGCCTTCCGGGCGGGGTTGCGGCGGCGGGCCGTGCGGGGCACGGCCAAGAACGACCGGAGCTCCCGGAGCCACGCGGTCTTTACACTAGAACTCACGCGGACGACGACGCGGGGCGCGGCTACCGTGACGCAGACGGCTCGATTGCACCTGGTGGACCTGGCGGGCAGCGAGCGTGTCAAGGAGTCCAAGGTGATGGGCGACGGCGTCAAGGAAGCGGGCAACATCAACCTCTCGCTGATGACGCTCGGCAACGTCGTCACGGCCCTGGAAGCGAAGGCGCAGAAACGTCGTGGCGGCGACGTTGAGGGGGCGGCGCGGGTCCACGTGCCGTACCGTGATGCCAAGCTCACGCGTTTATTGCAGGACTCTCTCGGCGGCAACGCCTACGCGGCGATCCTCTGCTGCGTAAACCGCGCGGCCGCTGACGCGTCTATGACCACCTCGACGCTCCGCTTCGCGTCGCGGCTCAAGTCCGTGATGACCGCGCCGCGGAAGAACCTGGATCCGAAGGACACGGAGATCTTGCGACTGCGGCGCGAGAACGCGAAGTTGCGGGCGGCGCTCGTGGACGACGGCATGCGGCTCTGATGTGTAAGTACATTACTACAATACTACAAACCGACTACTTAAGACCGCGTCTTCTTGGGGCGCTTGCCCCGCATTTTCAGCGACCGTGCGTCGAGCTCATCGACGCCGCGCCGGCCCTCGGCCTCCATGCGGCGACCGATCGCCACGGCGGCCGCGAGGTCCGCGTCGCCGATCTGCGAGATCGCCGACCCCTTCTTCCGGTCGAGGCGCTCGTACCAGCACTTCCCGAACGCGCAGTCCAGCATGACCCTCATAAAACAGTGGTCGAAGCGGATCGGCCACTTCTCGGCTTTCGCAAGCGCCGGCAGTGCGACTTTCGTGAGGTGCGAGTACTCGGCGACGAGCGCGGCGCGGTCATGGCGCGGCGATGCGTCGCTCGTCTTGGCCACGCGGCCCAGCGAGCCGCGCGTGGACGGCGTCGGCGTCGGCGTCTTCTTGGGCGCCGGCTCCTCGGCAGTGGCCGCGCGTGCTCGCTTCGCCCGTGCGGGCGCTTGCGCGACGAGCTCGCCGTGGACCACGGCTAAGACGGTGTCCTTGCCCCGCGCGCGGCGGTACAACACCCAGCGGTCGCCGGCACACTTCGGGTAGACGTAGTCCGGGCCGAGCTCCGGCGGCGTCGCGTCCCAGTCCTTGGACCCGTAGTAGTCGGGCGCCTTCAGGAGGAGCTGGGCGCGCTGGGCCGCGTGGAACCGCTCATCCCCGAGCCACGGCGGCATCTCGACCTTGGAAGGCACGACGGCGCGTCCCATGGTCGGGCCGTTTTTGTAGCCGCGCGCCTCGTACGCGTCGAGGCACGCGTTATAATACGCGGCGACGGCGTCGCGGTAGCCCGTCCACATGCGCACCGCGCCGTACGCGCCCATGCCGCCGAAGCCTCGCTTCTCCAAATGTTCGATGACGAAACGCGCCTCGGTGCGCTGGTTCTGCAGGCGCTTCGTGTCCAGGGCCTCGGCGGATTCCTTGAAGCTCGAGAAGGGCAGAAATGTCATCATGTTGTCAGCAGCACTTATGTGCTGTCGAGGTGCACGCTTGTCCTCGTAGCTTATTGCTGGCGGAGCAGCTTGATTCGCCTTCGTGCTGTCCGTCGACCGGTTTTGCAACCGCGAACAATTCGTTACTGAAAGCAGTGTCCGTCAGCGCATTGCCATCTGCACGGGTTTTATCCACGTCTGGACCGCCCGGGCGCAGTTGCTACCCAGATGCTGTGGGCTCGTAAAACAAACCCGAGCACTAAACGCCAACCGCCGCGCCCCCGCCACGATCTAGGCACCCCTCCTTACTCACGAGTCGTCCTTCAGCATGTTCAGGTACTGGTGGAAGTAGACCCGCTCCAGGCCCCCGTCCGCGGCACCCGCCAGGGGCGCCGGCTTGCACTCGCGGATGAACGCGTCGGCCTCCTCGTCTGTCAGGCGCTCCGACATTGACGCGACGACCTTCCGCAGGTCGCGGGCGTAGATAAATAATTCGTCGATTCGCCGGTGCTTCGTGTCCGCCATGGCCCGCAGCTCGTCGTTCACGCCCTGGTCGTCGGGGTCCCGCAGCGCCTGCTCCGCGGCGCCCTCGACCAGCGCCCGGAAATGCTCAGCGGCTTCGCGCGGATCTACTGTTCTCGTGACGAACTTCGAGAAGTAGGCCACGAAGTCGTCCTTCGGCAGGGCCAGCGCGTTGCGCTGCGGGTTCGGCTCGACCACGTTCCGTTTGAGCAATCCCCGCTCGTCCCGCTCCGACGAGATGCCGAGGGTCGCTTTGTCCTCCGAAAACGCCAGGGTCTCGTCGAAAAACCGGTCGGTTTCCTCCTTGGAGAACACTCTACCCATCATGGCGACCTACGCGTTTATTGTGAGATAAGGCGTACACTCGTCTCGAGTCGCGTTCCGCCTCCACGCCATCGACGCGACCAGAAGGACGTTCAAACGCGGTCACGCACCGCTTTGCGGAACTCGGGCGCCTTCATCGCGTCCGGCCGGTCCGAAGTACCGGCCGTCGCCACATCATACGCCAAAGCGAGCCGCGCCTCGAGGCGGTCGTCCTTGAGGCCCTCCTCGGCGAGGAGCTCCTCCTCGTCGAGCTCGGGCTCCTCGTCGTCGCCGGAGTCGTAGGACTCGTCCGGCTCCGGCTCCGGTTCCCCTTCAAAATCGTAGGCGTAGTCGTCCTTCGGGGGCTTGGTTTCCTGGCCCAGGCCGAGGTAGCCCAGCAGGCCGGCGCCGGCCATCTTGGCCGAGGGGTCGTCGTCCTCGTCGCCGCCGAGGTCCGGCACGATAGACTCGCCGCTGCTTTCGCTCGTGCCGCGGGAGTAGCTCCCGTCGTCCTCGTCCTCGTCGTCCTCATCGGGCATGGCGGCCACCGCCCGGTCGTGGGGCAGCTGGTAGGGCTCCGGCTCCTTGGACTCCTCGGACGCCTCGGAGCTGCTCGAGAGCGAGCTCGCGTCGTCGTCCGCCGGGCTCCGGCTCGACGTCGCGTAGGAGGAGGACGTGGCGAGGGAGGCGCTGCCCTGGCTGGAGAGGCTCTGCTGTGAATCGAGGGCGGCCATGGTTTGCGCGTCGTCCTTTGCGCTGTGATTTGTGAGCAGTCCTGGTTGGCAGCTCCTAGCTTATTTTGTGCCGGGAGAACGCGTGCGATGTTTTGGGTGGCAACGCTTGATGACGTAGCGAGGCCTTGGGAGCGGCGGTAGGTGCGAGGGTGTTCGATCTGGCCGGCCGCGTCGCGCTTGCGGGCTCCCCTTGCTAACTCGCGGGTTTCCTACTACCTTACTTCAATATAAACTAGGCGGAAGTGTATTATATGTTATACCTATGAATCTACAGTAAAGTAACTCGTAGAATTCTTTACATTCTTTTGTTGCAAATTACTTCATCATAGAGGATGAACCATACCTGCGCGACGGAATTTCGAGGTCGAACATTTGTGTTCACGATGAAACACTTGTCGTGGCTGGTGTCAGATGTGTTATATTTTTTTTGCAAAACTCATCCGGCGCGTCCAGACTTGCGTTAGACGGGTTTTGGATGCGTCGCAAACCCGCACGAAAAACCCGCACGTTCGTGTATTGGAGGCTAGCTTGTCCTCAGCACTGTTTTCTACGGCCGCCTCTAGGACGGTGCGCGGAGACCGCCACGCGTCTAGACGCGACTTGAGTAGAGTGGGTCGGGTGGGCCTCGGGGGCTACGTTCCGTGAACGCGGCGAGCCCCCAAGGTCTACAACTGGTGCGGGAGCCCGAGATCCGGTTGGTTAGGGCGTCAGTCTTTAAGGCGAACCGCGCGCGGAGTCCGCGGAGACTCGGACGGGCGGCTGGAGCAGGATGGGCCCGGGGGCTAGGCTAGGTAGATGCGGGTGTCTCTACGTAAAGGGCTATTCGCACGGAGAATCCCGTTTACGTACTCCCTGGCGCCGGCGTCTCGCGGGCGCGGAGCGCTGCTCGCGCGTTTCGCAGGGAGAGCCCAATTTCAAACACGGTCGGGTGCGCGCCGCCGAGCACACGCCGCGCGATCCGTGCCGTGTCCTCGAGCGTCGTCTCAGCCTCGCGGAGATCGTCGAGCGTCGTGCCGGCGTCCCTGCAGAGCGCCTCCGCGTAATACCACCGCATCTTGAGCGTGAGATCATCACTCTCCCCGAGACTTCGTTGTGTCGCGGGGATTGCTTTCAGCAGCAGTGACTTGGCCTCTTC
>Ga0114994_10001763_pt1 | contig 15668 bp, 15 predicted proteins | sample ArcticOcean_MG_C_9_FD_87043 | JGI IMG/M metagenome (GOLD analysis project Ga0114994, IMG submission 87043) | Marine microbial communities from western Arctic Ocean - ArcticOcean_MG_CB2_152 | ecosystem: Environmental > Aquatic > Marine > Oceanic | place: Arctic Ocean: Canada Basin | collected...
ATGTATGCCAAATCTAAAAATCTGTGATACATTTGTGACCCCATGGACCCCAACAACAGGATTAAAACATGAAACCGCGCATTGCCATTACCCACGGAGAACCGGCTGGAATTGGCCCTGAATTGGTCGCCAAGTTACTCTCTGAGCCTGATCTCCATGAATTGGCAGATATTGTTTTGATTGGTGACCGGCATGTGTTCGAGCTTGGGCAGCAACACGCCGGAACAGATTGGAAAATGCGTGAAGTTGACCCCGATTACCCTGCGGACTGGTGGCAAGGGGAGAATTTCGCGTGGTTGCCCATGGAAACCATTGCATCTGAAGACATTCAAATTGCCCAAGTCAGCGAAGCCGGTGGGCGAGCAAGCCTGCGTGGTCTGGATTGCGCCGTCGATTTGACAACAGCCGGTATCGTCGATGCGATCTTATTTGGCCCCTTTAATAAATCATCGTTGCATTTGGGCGGCATGGACGTTGAAGACGAACACCGCTACATAGCCAAATATCTTGGCTTCACCGGCTACCATTCCGAAATCAATATGTTGGACGAATTGATTACTACCCGGGTTACCAGCCATATCGCACTGAAAGATGTTGTCGCCAACATTAATCAAGATAATGTGATTGACGCGATAAACTTGGCTAACGATACGTTGAAATCGATGGGTCTAGCCCGGCCGCGGATCGGTGTTGCGGCGATTAATCCGCATGCGGGTGATACTGGAAATTTTGGTACTGAAGAAATTGATATTCTGACCCCGGCGGTAAAACGTGCCAGCGATCTGCAAATTGATGTAAATGGTCCCTGGCCTTCAGATACAGTTTTCCTAAGAGCGCGCGATGGGCTTTTAGATGCCGTCGTTACCATGTATCACGATCAGGGCCAGATCGCCATGAAGTTAATGGGTTTCGAGCGGGGCGTCACAATAGCTGCCGGTCTTCCCATTGCCGTCGCAACACCTGCCCATGGCACGGCGTTTGATATTGCCGGCGAAGGGATTGCAAACCTTGGTGCCATGCGAAAAGCCTTTGATATTCTTTGCCGCATGGCACCGAACTTTCGAGATATCAAATTATAACGTATGACGAATTAAGTGTCGTCGTGATTTGAGTTTACAGATTATAATGTTGGCATCTGATAGCGGTCTTCAGGGTCGAGCTGGCCCTTAAAGTTGAGTTTGGGCTTTTCTGAGAAGGCAGGGCGGGACACCATTAGGTCATTCTTATCGCCATGGTCATGCAACGCTGTCGCCAAACGGCTCAAATTCGGGGCGATTTGTGGCCGCATCAGGCGCTTCATTTGACCCGTGATGACACGTGATGCCGTTGGCAATGTAAGCATGTTCCGGCATTTCATATTCAGTTGGGATCAAATCGTCGGGATCCACAAGCCTGTTCAAGAAACCAACTTCATAAATCTGTTCTACTGTAAATTGAAAGCCAAGCACCAACTCCGTTGCTATATGATGAGGGAGGCCCACCAAATGGCCATGGCTGTATCCGCCAAGCAGTCACTGTTTTGATTCGGATACTTCAAATACAGCACCGCGTAGCGCAACTCGCAGATACGTAAGTTCAACTATCATAAATCCACCACCCATAGCAAAACTGAATATGGCAGAAATCACAGGTTTTGAAGTGTGCTGGTCATGAAGGGGGCTTCTAGCTGCACGCCACCGCCTGGGTTTCCGCGTTCAAGCGATTTTTTCATATCTTCGCCTGCACAAAATGCCTGCCCGGTGCTGCTCAATAAGGCAACTTCCAGATCTGGGTCCTGATCAAATATTGAAAAAGCTTCGACCTTTCATTGGCGCAATTCAATCCCCATTGCGTTGATTCTTTCTGGGCGGTTCAAGCAATTTTAAAAAATTGTCCCCTCTCTTTTGGTTTCGACGACAGCCATGTTTTCTCACCATAATATTTACGTTTTAAAGCCTGGGTTCTGGTGAATAGGAGCGTTGTCCCATGCTAATTAAACAGCACCCCCGTTCCGCAGGTCCTTTATTTCGGCCTCGGAATAACCCAAGTTGCTCAAGATATTATCCGTGCTTTCGCCAAGCTTTGGCGCTATCCCGATTTGTGCAGGTGTTTCTGAAAACTTCCATGGCGAGCCATGAACTTTTACTTTTTTATTATGTTCTGGATATTCAACTTCCGTAATGTAGCCGTTTGCCAACACATCCGGATCGCGTGACGCTTCAAGCATTGTATTGACTGGAGCCGTTACAATATCGGCCTCACGCAAAATACCGACCCACTGATCGCGTTGACCGCGAGCAAAGCAGCCATCCAATGTCGACAACATCGTTTCGCGCATTTCCTCAGAAGTGACAATGACACCTAGATCAGCAAGCCCAACAGCTATCAGTTCTTCATAAAAACCAAGAGCCATCATAGCCGCTTGCCACGTTTTTCCATTCAGCTGAAAGACAAAAGGTTTTCCATTTTGATCTGCAAAATTGGCGCTGATTGCAGGCTTATCGGTAGTTCCGGCTACTCGAACCTGGCCCGTCACCGGATTTTGATCTTTCCACATGGTGGTGGTCAACGTCCAACCCATCAACCTAATTTGCCCACCCAACAACGAGGTTTCAACTTTTTGGCCAACACCCGTTTTCTCGGCGCTATGCAAGGCTGCAAGAATTCCACCAAACGTCAAATAGGCGCAGGTCTCATCAGCCACCGACACAACCCCAGTTCGAAGCGGCTGACCTGGTGTTGCATACGCCTCGGCAATGCCGCCCAGCGCTTGCCCCATTGCATCTGTTCCCGGCAATGCAGCATTTGGCCCATCTGGCCCATAACCAGAAATTGATGCATAGACGAGTTTCGGGTTGATTTTTTTCAAAGCCTCATACCCAAAACCGTTTTTATCAGCTGCTCCAGGCCTAAAGTTTTGGCCGAAAACATCAGCTTGGGCCACTAGTTTATAAAGAATTTCAAGTGCGCGTGGGTCTTTCAGATTGAGTGTCAGGCTTTTTACGCCGCGATTATTTGTCTCAAAAAATGTACTGGGGAGACCCGGCAATACGCTTTGGGTTCGAGAATTATCACCAATCCCCGGAATCTCAACTTTAATGACCTCAGCACCCAAATCAGCCATCAAACTATATGGAACCGTGCCCGCTTGCGCCGTTGAACAAGATACCACTTTCACACCATCTAGCGGGCCTTTATTTTGTTTCATGATTTACACTTTTCTATTTCTGCTAATTTCACGCCTTATACTGAATAACATAAATATTGTCTTTTTTAAACTCTGCGAAGCCTCAATTTTGGTATTATGTCCACCGCTATACCTTTGGAACATAGAACTTCCTGATATAAACGAATATCTGGCTCATCTGATTCAAGATATTAAGAGGAGTATTTGTTTTGTTAGAAAGGTGGCAAAAAGTATCAGTTTCTTTCAAGGTAGTTACGGTTTTCTGTTGGTCAATATTCATCAAGGGCAATGCTGTTTACATGATGCCATGTGGGAGCTTGGGCTTTAGCCCTTGCCGTTTTTGAGACATCAATCAAGGTAATTGTTAAGGTTTTTAACTTTTCAAACCCTCAATGGTCCGGCCAACCGGATCGTCTACTCTTTTGCCGATCCGCAATAATGGGCATTAATTTCCATTTTTGTATATGTTGGAAAATCTGTATATTCGAGTTGAGTTCAGGTAAATTAGCAGCAGGGTTAAAGTGTTCGCGGAATGTCTCTCTGACGTCCGTATCTGAGATTGGTTCTGCTATATCAGATGGGTTAGTTTGTTTTCCAATTACTTGCTAATCCCTTTAGACGGTCATAACTCATCGCAGTGTTTGGGAATGCTATTTCTGGTCGGACTGAATATTGAGGCAGGGAGCGATCTTCCCCAAATCAAAAAGCATACTCAGTATGACCAATCGTTTGTGTTGTCATTTTGAGTTCATACGGGGTCCCGACATTAGCCGCCACATTACCCATCGGATGCAAGCAATTCAGCTATGTCTCAATTCCACTTTTCTGCGGCTCCCTTTCAGACTATGAATTTCAAGAACGAGACCGTTCTAACACCAATATAACTGATGACGGCGTTAATTATAGGAGCTATAGGCCTGACGGGTACCCGCGGCAATCACATTTGATTTGCGCTCAATAACAGCTTCAAATGCGGCTTGGGGAATACCATAGTCTAATTGCCCAGACGCAGATCATATGCGCAGAGGCGTCAAGTAAGATTGACCATAAAATTTAGATTCTAATTTCCCAATAGTGCTCATAATTCAAGGTCCAATAAGAGACCGTGCTGCTGGGCTCCATAGACATCCCGGTCGCCGGGTGTTCCGGCAATGACGATACGGTCCATAACAGTGTTTAGGGCATATGCGGGTAGATAAGGAATGATCTGCAACTGTTCAGCTCGAAGGCCATGCAGCTTAGCAATATGGGTATTTGTCAGGTTTTTTTATCGCAAGCCGATTTGAATGCTGCATTTTCATCAAACAAGATATCGATGGCCAAGTGTGTTGGACGGGCATTTTTACTGCAAATAATGCGAGCACTATCAACCAGCTTCATGGACGGCCGCCTGATGGATCAAATCGCTAAGGGGTGTGATGGATGGCGATGTATCTATGGCCATAACGGCATCATAAATATGACTTGAGTGCTCTGCTGACCACGCGCAGGCCGTTAAACTGTTATATTTTTCGATTATTTCATCAACACTATACGGGTCGCGCCAGTCTCCTCGGTTTGTTTCAGTCTTAGCTTCTAAAACCCGGCCACTCTTCAATGTAATTGTGACGGAAGCCGGACGTAAATCAGGCAACTTTTTTGACATTTCAGGATTATCGCTGACGGTTATTTTATCAGCTAAAGATTGAATAGATGGGTTGCGGATCGCGTCCCAAGTGAAGCTGTTAACACCGCTTGATTTGTTGATCAAAGTTGTTGCGATAGCAAACGGTAAACTGAATTTTCCTGCTAAGGTGTTTTGTGGGTTTTGATCATCAAGCTCTGCAGCCAAAAAATAAGTGTCGACATGAATGGATGCAATCTCATCAATAACCAATATGCTCTGATGAGATTGAACAATTTCATTTAGCGCATCTAATGCGGCGTGGTTAAACCTGCAACACGAATGCATTTTGAAATAATTGCGGGTGATTTCCCAATGGGTCCCTAAATTTTCCGTCATTGCATCTGAATTAAATTCATCAGATACCACTTTGCCGAAAACGTTACCAATGCCATCGTGTTCACCGGTAAAGCCAGACAAAACCAAATCACACGCCAGAACCCCCATTTGGTTGCTAACGCCGGTGAAGAGGTTTCGTACTGTTCCACCTTCCAGCATAGTTCGCCGGCTTGTTGCTAAACTCATGTTTGAGCTGACATTGAGCAGTGTTTTCATTTGTTCCGTATTAAACCCGGCTAAACGTGCAACTCCAACTGCGGCACATATCGTCCCCCACGTTCCATGTGGATGCATCGACATGCGCAGGTTTGTAGCTATTCCAACGCGGGCGCCTACTTCATACCCAATGGCAATCGCCGTAATTAAATCTTTACCACTGGTCCCGTGGGTTTGGGAATAAGCGAAGGCTGCGGGAAAGGTGTGCATGCCCGGATGGCCTTTGCAAAACTGATTACCCTCATCCATTTCTAAAAAGGTTCCAGCGGTACCATTTAAAAGCGCTGCTTTTGCGGGGTCCGTTTTCAAAGGAGTGCCAATAACCAAAACTGTTCCAACCCCAGACTGGGAGGTTAAGCGGGTTGAAAGCTCTTTCATTTCCGGTTCAACCGACCCACCCACAATTGCAGCTATACAATCAGCGATAACGTATTTTGTGCGTTCAATGACGGGCGCAGGCAAATCTTCAAATTTCGTTGTTGCCGCAAATTCAGCAACTTGATCCAGATAAAAGGTCATATAAAACTCCAACTTATTAGAATTACGAATTAATGCTTTCCCGATAATGAGCCACTATTTAGCCCGGTGTTGTTTGCCAAACATCTTTAAACGCCGTGATGTCTGATAATGCTTGTTCCAAATATTTAATCCGTTGCTGCTGCTGATGACCCACTGGTGGAGTGTTACGTGGTTTTATAATTAATTTTATGTCCTCTATTGAACTTAAGGCAAATGATATGCCACTATACCAACTGAGATCAATTAAATTTATATGGACTAAGAATAATAGAACTGGGATAACGTGATGGGTATCATTGAAGCATCAAATAAAACATTCGATATCAATGTACCAGTTCTTGTTATTGGCGCTGGCGCTTGCGGTTGTTGTGCGGCCTTAGCTGCCCATGATGTCGGTGCCGAAGTTATGATTTTGGAGCGCGATGCAAAGCCCAGCGGTAGCACTTCGTTGTCAGGAGGTCAGGTCCCTGGTGCCGCTTCTCACTTGCAAATCAAGGCTGGAGTTAATGATCGGCCGGACATTCTTGCAAATGATTTGATAAAAAAAGCCAAAAATCAAAACGATCCAGAAATGGCCCGCCATATTGCAGGAGAATCTGGAACGACGATCAATTGGTTATCCGAACAACACAATATCCCATTTTCTGTCCAAAATATATTCCTTTACCCTGGGCATTCTGAACAACATATGCATGTGACGCCTGAGTTAAGTGGAGGCGAGCTGTTAACCTGCCTTCATAATGCCGTTACCGCCAAAGACATTGACGTTGTGGTTTCTGCCCATGTTACAGACCTCTTTGCAGATGCCGATGGTCGCGTTGTTGGTGTACAGATAAAACGGCCTGATCAAACTTTGGAGACCGTTGGATGCCAGGCTTTGATTTTGGCCTGTAATGGGTATGGCGGTAGCCCTGAAATGCTAGAGCGATATATGCCCGAAGTAGCCAAAATCCATTATCATGGGCATGTTGGGAACCAAGGTGACGCTGTGAATTGGGGGCTCGAGCTGGGGGCTAGCGTCTCAGACATGGGTAGTTATCAAGGCTTCGGCGCTGTCGTCACTCCTTTAATGATCCATTTGACGTGGGCCAGTATCACCGAAGGCGGTTTTCAAGTTAATAAATATGGCGTTCGGTTTTCGCATGAAAACCAAGGGTACTCTGAACAAGCACGGAAGGTGTTATCTCAAGAAGATGGTATCGCTTGGACGATTATGGACCAGCGTGTGCAAGACGTCGCAATGGGGTTACAAACGCAGCGTGATGCGTTTAAACTCGGTGGAATTAAGCATGCCGAAAACATTCAAGAGTTAGCTGATATTACGGGCTGCGACTTGGATACGTTAACCACAACACTAAACGGTGTGGCCGCCATGACGCGGGGCGAAAAGGATGACCCGTTTGGGCGTGATTTTTCAACCCATCCTGCTTTGTCAGCTCCTTATTATGTGGCGAAAGTAACCGGCGCACTCTTCCACACACAAGGTGGGTTAGATGTTGATTTAAATGGTCGTGTGCTGCGCGAAGACGGTGCCCCTTTACCTAATTTGTTTGCCGGAGGTGGTGCAGCGCGCGGACTGTCGGGCCCTTCTGATTGGGGGTATTTATCTGGAAGCGGATTAATGATGGCAACAACACTTGGGCGGCTGGCTGGAAGAAAGGCAGGTGAAAGTATAGAGCGCTGATTATGAATTCTATGTCCACAGGCTTGCTTGCCTACTAGGCAGCTAATATATAGTTTTCAAATGAAGTTTTATATAGGGTACGATTAATACTGAATACAAATTATAAAAACGTAACAATTCAAAACATAAATAGGAGAGTAACATGTCTAAAATAACTACATACGTAAAGCAGGCCGCTCTTGCAACTTGCTTAGGATTTTCTAGTGTCAGCATCGCCAACGCTGAAACCGTTAAAGTTGCTGTTGATGTGGGCTATGCGCCGCATGTTATGGCAAAAGCATCTGGTGGAGTTGAAGGCTACAACGTCGACTTGATGGCTGCTTTGGGTAAAGAAATGGGCATTGAGTACGAAATTATCGATCAGGCATGGTCGGGCATTTTTGCGGGCCTGAACTCAGGAAAATTTGACGCCATTATCGTACCAACCACAATCACCAAAGAGCGCGCTGCAAAATTGTTATTCAGTGAAGGATATCAAAACGTATCTTACCAATTTTTGCTTAAGCGGGGAAATCCACAGATTGCAAAGCTAGAAGACCTTCGGGGCAAAGTGATTTCTGTCAACAAGGGCAACTATTTTGATAAGTGGGTTTCTGCACGGTCTGAGAAATATGGCTGGGAAGTTCTTCGGTTTGGCAAAAACTCAGAAGCCATCTTAGCTGTTACAACGGGCCGTGCTTATGCCAGCATAGCTGGAAGCACTGTTGCTGGTTGGACTTCTAAAAAGAACCCTAATGTGGTTGGATCAAAGCTAATTGTAAACTCAGGGCAATCTGCGGGATTTGTTTTCCGGACTAAAGATAAAGCAAATCGCAAACGGTTTGAAGTGGCTATCGAATGCCTAAAAAAATCAGGTGTTATTGCCAAAATTCATGAAAAATGGACCGGTAATATGCCTGCCAAAGATAGCGCATCATTTAAGATTCGTGTAGGGCTAGGTGAGCCTGGATTCAACGGACATGACGCGACCCCACATGGTGGTAGCTGCTCATAAAACGGTACTTCGGATAAAACACTATATAACCGGGCTGAGGGCTTCAGTCCGGTTATTTCCGAATACCAAATTCAGGATACACACATTTGAATGAGTAATTCTCCGCTGCTTGAAGTAGTTGATCTTAGAAAATCTTTTGCAACTCTTGAGGTGCTTAAAGGTGTGGACTTTACAGTCTTACCACAAGAGCTGGTCTTTATTATTGGCCCGTCAGGATCAGGTAAAAGCACGATGCTTAGGTGTTGTAATCTTTTGGAAAAGCCAACTGCGGGAAGCGTTTTATTCAAAGGTCAGGAAATTAGTAAGCCCGACGTCGATATTGACACCATACGCCAACACATTGGCATGGTTTTCCAGTCGTTCAATCTTTACCCCCACATGACGGCGCTTCAAAATATTACATTGGCTTTAAGAAAAGTTAAAAAAGTTCCAACCTCTGAAGCCCAAGACCGTGCGATGAGCGCACTAGAGCAAGTAGGCCTTGCCGAAAAACATGATTCATATCCCAATCAGTTATCGGGCGGTCAACAACAACGCGTTGCCATCGCGCGTTCCATCGCAATGGAACCCGACGTCATGTTGTTCGATGAACCCACATCAGCGCTTGATCCAGAACTGGTTGGTGGCGTTTTAAACGTTATGCATAAATTACGAAATGACGGCATGACGATGATTGTCGTTAGCCATGAAATGCGGTTTGCTCAAGAGGCCGCAGACCGGGTTTTGTTTGTCGATGGTGGATTAATAGTTGAACAAAATACGCCAGAAGAAATTTTTAACAACCCGCAACATCAGCGGACACGTGAGTTCTTATCACGCGTCAGTGACCATTAGGGCGCCGAGTTATGGACGCGTTCGCAGAAGAATTCCTGAACTGGGAAGTTATGGTCAAGTACTTCCCAGATATTGTTGCTGGATTATGGGTGACGATGGGCCTTGCCCTTATGGTTATTGTCACAGGGTTGATACTTGGCCTTGTATTAGCTGTCATCAGGGCTTTTCAAATTAACCCTATCAATTTGTTTATTATCGCCTTTGTTGATATCTTCCGGTCTTTGCCGCCGCTTGTGATCATCATTCTTCTTTATTTTAGCATACCAATGTTTGGCCTGAATTGGTCTGGCTTTATATGTTCTTGGATTGCGCTATCACTTGTTCTAGCTTCTTTTGTCGAGGAAATTTATTGGGCCGGAATCACATCCGTTCATAAAGGTCAGTGGGAAGCCGCTCGCTCAACTGGTTTGAGCTTTTTTGAAACGTTGATCTATGTTGTGTTACCGCAAGTGATTAGAATGACGATCCCCCCGTTGACCAACAGAACTATTGTTATTGCTAAAAATACGGCCCTTGCTTCTGTTGTCGCGGTTCAGGAAATGTTGACCGTCGCACAAACTTCACTGGCCTATGCCGCCAATTCCTCACCCCTTACTTTGGCAGCGCTTGGTTATCTTTTGATGTTCTTGCCCTTGGTTATACTGAGCCGCTACATCGAATCCCGTTTTGCGTGGAAGCGTTAGGAGAGAACAGATGGATTTAGAACTCTTACGCTTTAACTTTTTCAATATTGATTCAGTCATCAATGTGTATCCTTTGATATTAAAGGGGCTTTGGATGACCATTAAACTTTGCCTTTTGGTGGGTCCAATTGGCTTTATTTCTGGTATGACCTTAGCTGGAGTTTATAGCCTTCATATTCGGAGCTTAAATTGGTTCTTGATGGTTTATGTCGACTTTTTCCGCTCAGTCCCTCCTCTTGTTTTGCTGATTTATGTGTATTATGGATTGCCATTCTTCGGTATAGAAATACCTGCATTCTTAGCCGTTCTTATTTCGTTTACGCTCAACAGTTCTTCTTATTATGGGGAAGTGGTGCGGGCCGGGATCGAGAGCATTCCGGCGGGTCAAATGGAAGCCGCGCGCTCAAGCGGTTTAAGCCGTACCCAAGCTATGATTTACGTAATCTTGCCTCAAGCTCTAAGGAACGTTGCACCGGATTTGATTTCAAACACGGTTGAGCTGATCAAAGCGACTTCTATCGCCAGCGTTGTCGCCCTGCCAGAGCTTTTACGGATGGCACGAGTTGGTCAAGATCTCGAATATAATGCAACGCCGTTAGTGGCTGCCGCATTAATTTATTTAATTATGTTATGGCCTGTCGTTCGGCTGCTTAGCCGTTTGGAACGACGCATGATGTCTTCACATTGAGGTTTTTTCATGCATAAAGTTCTTGTAATCGTTCCGTTCCCCATGAGCGAAGAAAACCGTGACCAGCGCCGTGATCAATTGAAAGGAGTGCAATTAGGGCCCGATATTTCTTTCGAATTTGAATCCGTTCGCGTTGCACCCAGAAATTATGTTAGTCAATATGACATGGTTTTGGCAGATGTAGGTATTATGGAGGCGGGGTTAAATGCTCAGGAAAGAGGCTTTAGTGCCGTTTGTATAGATACCATGAGCGATTCAGGTGTTGCTGCTTTACGTTCTGTTCTTGATATCCCAGTTATCGGCCCCTGCCGTGCATCTGTGTTGACCGCTTTAATGTTTGGCGACCGGTTCTCGATTATAGCCATGTGGGGGCATTGGAACCACTTGTACGCCAAAACGTTGAAGGACTTAAGGCTTTCAGACCATTGTGCTTCCGTCCGATCAATAGACATGCAGCCCGATAACCAAGGGCTTTTGGGCGGTAAGGAAGAAGATGTGTTTCCACTTCTCCTTAGCGCAGCCAAGCAATGCATTGAAGAAGATGGAGCTCAAGTTATTTTGCTCGGGTCAACAACTATGCATCAAGCTCACTTTTATTTATCTGAACATCTGAACGTTCCTGTTATTAATCCTGGGCCGCTTACATACAAGCTGGCTGAAGCCGCATTGGGGTTAGGGCTCACACATAGTCGACAAGCGTACCCATCACCGCCAGCCCCAAAAAACGATGTTGTACAAGCGATGCTAGATACAGCTAGCAAGTTTGATCACTAGCATTTATTCATTTTTTAAGGTGTTCTGGCCGGTCATATAAACCGCGACACGATTGAATTTTTCGCCGTCTACTTCAAAAAAGTTACAATTTGATTTGTGAACTTTTTGCCCATCCAGAAGGATGTTGTCAATCTCAAACCGAACCGCAATTCGATCCTCATCAGGGCATGGAACATAAACAAATTTATGGTGTTTTAGGGTATCATGATTGTCCCAAAGGCGCTTAAACATGCTCTCGATCTGATTATGCCCCTGAAGTTCAACGCTGTGTGTTTCAACCGAAAAAATACAATCTGGTGTTAATGCCTCTTTGATTATGGAGATATCTCTTCCGTCTACTCCGGCAAAATATTTATTTACTAAATCTATCATCTGTTGGCGCGTCATTTGTCTTTCCTCATGTTTTATCAGGCTCCTTATTGGGAGCGCATTTCTGCCATATCATTCCATACCCGCTGGGATTTCAGTTTGCCATCTACAATTTCAAAACGGTCAACAAACCGAATGCCTTCGAATAATCGGCCATCGTTGCCTTGCCCTGATAGGGTGCCAAAACAATAGACGACGGATTTGTCTTCATTGGACATGTTATCAAATTTTTCAAACGTTTTACCTATCGATTTGTACCTAGACTTGGACCAATCTATCAACTGCTCCAATTCATGGAAGACTGCACCTCCGGGAAACGTCATTTCGAAATTATGAGCGAGCATTTCCTTTGCCTTTACAATATCTCGAGCTTCCATCGCATTTAAAAATTGGCGAACAATATCGATGGGAAAGATAGGCATATTTATATGAACTCCAACAGATAAATATTTGATGTTAAAAATAAGTGTAAATGGTATACATAGGATATAGTTTTACTTCTTTTCATCAAGTGCCAAGTTTTGGCTGAAAGAATTACGCAAGTGTCCGTCATATCTTCAGGCCATCACATAAACCAAAAAACCGATAATAAACTACCAACCCCTCTTTATCACCAAATCTACGTCATACTACGTAATAAGATTATTGATCAGGAGTTTGCATTAGGCGATTTTTTGCCAAGCGAAGATGAAACAGCTCAAGCCTTTGGTGTTTCACGGATCACATCGAAACGCGCCCTCAATGAACTCGCCGATGAGGGTCTTGTTGTTCGCGAACGCGGGCGTGGAACCCGCGTCATCCATAAAGACCCAACAGCACCTCAAGGGGCTAATATAGAAGGCATGCTTGAAAATGTCATGGCAATGGGTTTGAAAACAGAAGCTACGTTGCTCGAGTTTGGTTATGTCAAACCAACAGACCGCGTTGTTCAGGCATTAAAATGTTCACCAAATTCTCGCGTTCAGCGGGCCGTACGATTGCGCTCACACGAAGGACAAGCCTTTTCTCATTTGCTTACATTTGTTCCCGAACCTGTCGCCAGCACTTATACTCAAGAAGACTTAGCAAATACGCCATTACTTGTTTTGCTTGAGCGTGGGGGGATTGCTGTCTCTCGAGCAGAGCAATCCCTAACCGCAACTTTGGCTGATGCAAACGTTGCCCCATTGTTGAACTTAGACATCGGCGCACCATTGCTTAGAATTCGACGAGTCGTTTATGATCAGAATAACCAGCCCGTTGAATTTATTACGGGATTATATCGGCCAGATAGATATCAATATCGGATGAATTTATCACGTGTGTTAACCGAACATTCTAATACTTGGGCACCAACCAGTTAACTCCTTTTTTCTGCGTTTCTAACGTAGACATCTGAAATACATATGATATATGTCTATATCATTTGTATTTTGACCAGTTGGAATTCGCAATTATGAAAACACTTAGTCTTAAAGCTCAATTAGAGAGCGGTAACACCGTTGTCGCTCCAGGTGTCTTTGATGCCTTTAGCGCATCAAGCGCAGAAAAAGCAGGTTTCAGTGCCGCCTATATATCAGGGGCTAGTGTTTCTTATTCCCACTTTGGGCTTCCAGATATTGGCCTTGTAAGCATGAGAGAAGTCGCTGACACGCTTTCTAATATTCGCGAACGCGTCGACATTCCGCTGATTGTTGATGCGGACACAGGGTTTGGCAATGCGATTAATGTGCAACGAACCGTTAAATTATTCGAGCGCAATGGAGCTAATTGCATTCAGCTCGAAGATCAAACAATGCCGAAACGGTGCGGTCATTTAAAAGGCAAGGGACTTGTGAGCACGGCCGAAGCTGTAGGCAAAATCAAAGCTGCCGTTGATGCACGGGCCAGCGAAGAAACATTGATTATGTCGCGTACCGATGCGATTGCGGTTGAAGGCTTTGATGCAGCTTTAGAGCGCGCTGAACGCTACCTAGAGGCGGGGGCCGACATTCTATTTATTGAAGCCCCTAACAATGAAGAAGAAATGCGAACCCTAACTGGGCAATTCAAAGCCCGTGTCCCGTTGTTGGCAAACATGGTCGAAGGGGGCTTTACCCCCATGTTTGACGCAGAAAAGTTGACCGAAATTGGCTACCAAATTGTGATTTTTCCGGGTGGATTATTTAGGGCTAGGTCGTTTATGGAACAAGAGTATTTCACCAGCTTAAAAAAGCATGGCTGGAACAAGCCATATCAAGACAGAATGCTTGATTTTAAACAAATGAACGAAGCTCTAGGCACTCAAGACATACTTGATGCGGGAGCAAAATATGATGCAGAGAACTTTGATGATTGATCCCGTAACCCTAGCCGTTCTTAAGGGCCGACTTGAGCAAATCGCAGATGAAATGGATGCTACCTTATTTCGAAGTGCCTTCAACCCAATCATTGCTGAAGCCCACGATGCTTCTCATGGTATTTACGATGCCATAACTGGTAAAACATTAGTGCAAGGTAAATCCGGCCTTCCAGTTTTTGTAGGTGCTATGGCATTTGCGGTAAAAGCTGTAATCGATAAAGCCGCAAAAGATGGTAACCTTTCAGAAGGCGATGTTTATATTTTCAACGACCCGTATGATGGCGGCACGCACTTATCTGACTTTAAACTCGTGAGCCCTTATTACCGGGACGGTGAGCTGTATTGTTATTTGGCATCGGTTGGTCACTGGCATGATGTGGGCGGTAATGTGCCTGGTAATTATAATCCAGAAGCAACTGAATGTTTTCAGGAAGGCATGCTTATCCCACCGGTTAAACTCATTGAAGCCGGTAAATTTAGACAAGATATTGTCGATATTATGCAGGCAAACTCTCGTCAACCGATCAGTCTATATGGTGACCTGAGCGGCCAAATTAACGCCCTTGAATTGGGTGAGCGCCGCTTAACCGCATTGTTGGACGAATATGGTGACGCCACCGTTCAAGACGCATTTGTCGAGCTGCAAGCTCGTGCCGCACAGTTGATGCGAATGAACATTGCCGAACTTCCCGATGGTACATACTCGTGCGACGACTGGCTGGATAACGATGGCATTGTTGATGAGCCGCTCAAAATTGCACTCGATCTGACCATTTCAGGCGAGATCATGAAACTTGATTTTTCACGATCATCCCCGGCTTGCGCTGGACCGGTTAATATTTCTCTTTCGACGGCGGTTGCTTCTGTTTATGTGGCAATCAAGCACGTATTTAACGATGTTCCGGCAAATTCTGGCGTTCTTGATCCCATTGAAATTGTTATTCCAGAGCATACGATGCTTGCCGTTAAAGCCCCTAAACCTGTGGGTGGTTATACAGAAACAATTTTGCGGCTGATCGATGTTGTTTTTGGGGCGATGGCAAAAGTAGCTCCTGAACGGAGCAACGGATGTGCGTATGGAACCATTAATGCGTTGTCTTTAGCGGGGCACCGCCGGGATGGGCGACGCTGGGTGATGTTTAGCTTTTTCGGCGGTGGTCATGGTGGACACCCAGAAGGGGATGGCCTTAATCATGGCAACGCACCGATTTCAACAGCAACCATTCCCCCGTTGGAAATTTTGGAATCCGCATACCCTATGTTCTGCACTAAATGGGCATTGCGCCCCGATAGCGGTGGAGCCGGACAGAACCGGGGCGGCTTAGGTGCTATTTACGAAATAGAATTGTTAGAAGAAAACGCTGACGTTTTTTTGTTTGGGGAACGCGGGCGTTATGCGCCAGCGGGTGTTAATGGGGG
>Ga0114994_10001766_pt1 | contig 15651 bp, 10 predicted proteins | sample ArcticOcean_MG_C_9_FD_87043 | JGI IMG/M metagenome (GOLD analysis project Ga0114994, IMG submission 87043) | Marine microbial communities from western Arctic Ocean - ArcticOcean_MG_CB2_152 | ecosystem: Environmental > Aquatic > Marine > Oceanic | place: Arctic Ocean: Canada Basin | collected...
CCCCCGGGGCGGGGCGGGGGGGGGGGGGGGGGGGGGGGGGCGGGGGGGGGGGGGGGGGGGGGGGGGGGGGGGGGGGGGGGGGGGGGGGGGGGGGGGGGGGGGGGGGGGGGGGGGGGGGGGGGGGGGCGCTCTCATGTAACTTTTGCGTGTTCGATCGTGCTTTCCACGTGATATTCGGCGCGCGCGCGCGAGGCCACGCGCGGCCTTCGACGCGGGCGCTTCACGATCGTGCCACGCGGCGCGCGCGGTGAGGACGACACGGCGCACGCACGTCTTGCCATGCAGCTCTTTTTTGCCGAAGCTGAAAAAAACCCGTGGCGAATTGGACGGCACGCGACGAATCAAACTTAAACGGAGCAACTTACGCATCACACTCAGGACCAAAGCTCCTGGACGTAGCGCCCGCCGTCGTGCATCGACTGCACGTACTTCTCGGCCTGCGCGCGGTCCTTCAGGCGCGTGTAGAGCGCGTCCTTCACGGCCTCCATGACCTGTGTCCCCATGGCCGTGCCGCCGCACACGTAGACCGAGCCCCCTCCGTCGATCAACGCAGTAACTAAGGCCGCCGCATTCTCCTTCTTCCGCATGAGGTCCTGCACGTAGACCTTTTTCTTCTGCTCCCGCGAGTACGCCACGTGCAAGGCATCGAGCGGCCAGTCCTCCATCTCCTCCTTGTACAGGTGGTCCTCGTCGCGCCGCTTGCAGCCGAAGTACAAGATCGCGGAGGAGACCCGCGCCGGCCCCCACGGGTAGTCCGTGCCTTGCGAAGCCTTTCGCTCGCGCAGGATCGCCCGGAAGGGCGCGATTCCGGTCCCGGGGCCGATTAGGACAACCGGCGCCGTGGTCATCGGCGCCCGGAACTGCGACGGCTTCACGATGCCCCTGACGACGTCGCCGATCTGCAAGTCGGCCAAATACGCCGAGCAAATGCCCCGCTGGCCGTGCGGCAACGTCGCGATCGCACAGACCACGTGTAACGTAGAGTCCGCCTTGGAGGACGAGCAGATCGTGTACGCCCGCGGCTGCAGGCGCGGCCCCTTCTCCAGTAAGGCCGCGAAGACATCGGTCGTGTCCTCGCAGGAGGCGAAGAGCGGCCGGAGCTTCGTGAGCGCCCGGGCTAAGGTTTGAGCGTCCACGCACCACTTGGCGAAGACGTCCCGCTCGTCTATCTTTTTCGGCGCTAAGGCAACGTCGCCACCGGCCTTCAGCGCCGCCCGCACCAGAGCGACAATAGTTCCTCTCTTAGGAGAAGCCGTCAGGTCGCAGTAGGCACTTAGAGCCTCTCTAACGGTGCACGGCGTGGGGAAGGGGACCCGGTCCTCGTCCGTATCTAGGGAGAACGGCGACGCCGCGGCCAGATTTAACGCGTAGGAGACCTGGTCCACATCCTCCACGCAGTTCCGCGGTAAGATGCTCAAATTGTCCGCGGTGTCGTAAGGAGACGACGTCTCGAACTCGACGTGGACCGTGGACCCGCCGTCCTTGGCCGTGCGGAGCTCCCGTTTGGCTGTGACCACAAACGTCTGTTGAGTAGAATAAAAGGCCGTGGACGATAACAAAGGCTTCGTGTCCGTCTTCCCGGCCCACTTCACGCGCAGCGAGGCCTGGACGTCCCCCTTGGCTTCAACCACGCCCAGCGTCGTCCACAGGGCCTCGCGCCAGGCGTCGAAGTCCGCTTCGAGGTCCGCGTCATCATCACCTAATCCCACTTCGATGACGCGCGACGCGCCCGCCAACGCCAGGTACTTGTCCGTGACCTTGCCCATGGAGTTGAAGTGCTGGTACTGCCGATTGCCCAGACCGAACACGGCGAACTTCTTCCCATCGAGCAACCCGGAGTCCTCGGACGCTTTTAACCAGTCGATGAATTGGTGCGCGTTGTCCGTCGGTTCCCCTTCCCCGTACGTGGCCATGGCGAAGAGCTGTAAGGGCGCGGTCATGTTCTCGTCGTCGAAGTCCTCCAGGTCCACGACCTCGGGGTCGAAGCCTCGCCGCGACGCTTCGTCGGCGATGGTCTTGGCGTAGCCCTCGGCCGTGCCGGTCTGGGACCCGAAGTAGATCTGCACCTTGCCGTTGGGCGCCGGGGGCTTCTCGCGCTTCATGGCCACGGGCGTGACCGCCTCCCGCTCGCCGCTGCGCAGGACGTAGATGGCCGCGAGGAGGAAGACGATGCTGGCCACGCCGAAGACGTGCGTGAGCTCCATCGTGTTCTGGTTTATCGCTGCGGCGTCGACGGCGTGTCAGGCGGCTCTGCGCTTGTGCGGCCTATTTCTCTAACAGAGCGCGGTTTTGCGTTGCGCTTGGACCGTGGCTGAAAGCAGGGGTGCGCGTGGGAGTGCTTCGCAACCGGAGATGTTACCACGTCCACCGCTGCGGCATTACGCGGCGAGAGACTGCCAAAACGTCACCGCCTAAAATTGTTAAACTGGCGCGTGTGCCCTAAAACTCCTATTTATTGCGGGCCATGGGGGGAAACGACTATGGACCGTCGTTCGTCGACCGTCGAGTTCAAATGAATCAGAGTAGCAAATACAATCGGAAAAACCGCAGCGGGGGCCGCGTCTTCACTCCGCTCCACGCCGCTGAAGCGACCCGTCGTTGGGGTATCTTACAAAGGATATATTACTGCCCCGCCACCCGATAGGAGAGGTCGATCAAACCCTCGATCTTCGCGTCGTGCGCCGGCGCCGGGAAGGTCCACTTCTTGGTCACGGGGTACGCTTTCTGGAGCGGTATCTTCTTCCGCTTCCCCTGCTTCGACGGGTCCGCGATGGACGCCCCGCGCTGCCCCGCCTGCAGCGCACTGTAGCACTGGCGCAGCAACGCCTTGACAGTCAGGCCCCGATAGTCCAGGTCTTGCGACGGCGCGCCGTCCGCGTCACTGAGAGCTTGCCTTCGTGCACCCAGCACGTCCAGCAGATCCTCTAACGCAGCACCTTTCATGGGCTTCGTCATGGCGTAGTCCGCGATGGACGCTACATGTGAAGGGAGGACGACGTCGACGTCTTTTGTCAATCCTTGCCTCTTGCTCGTGAAGCGGGCTCTGGCCACGGCCTTGGCGCCCTCTGTACCTTTCAAAGCAGCGAGACCAATCACCAAAGCGTCCTGCTTGAAGAGGCGTTGCAGGGGTGCGGCGTCGCCTTCCGACAAAGAGTCCGCGACCAATACCACATCATACGCCGCTTTTCTCTCACCTTTGGCCACCGCGGCCCGGTCCGCGACCGCTTTCAACGAGCCCGCCTCGGCCGCGGACGAGCACAGGTCCCAGGAGAACCGCAGTTTCCTGAGAAGTTTCTCGCCGTACCTCATGTCGGAAAAAGTCGGTTCGACGTAGAGCATCTTGTACGGCTTGAACTCCGAGGCTACTCTAATCTTCTCGCCACCCAATTGACCGGCGTAGACTAATTGCCCTTGGTAGAACATCAAGAATGCCGGTAACGCATAAACGTTGTACCTATCAGCAATGACCCGACTCGCGGACATCTCCACCTTGACGAGGTCGTACTTCGCACTGTCCCGAATTTCCTTCCGTGAAATGGCACCGCGCGCACTTTGAGCGACGGCCTCGGCCTTGCAGCACGTGGGGTCGTCGTGCCGGACGCAAGCTACGCACACTAAAGAATCTCCCGAAGAGGCCGCGTACGCCTCCAAGGCGTCGGGCGCGATCACCGGTAAAGCGACCCGTCCACTTTCGGCCTTGCCCGTCGGGTTCGTGACCGTTGGGACACCACCGTAGACGGGAATTTGGTCGGAGAAGCGCCCTGATGCTCCTCTTATCATCTGGCTCCGTTTTAGCGTCGGGTTCATGCGATTCAGCTCGAACTGCAGGTCGAAGCCCGTTAGCTTTAACGTGGTCGCCGGCTCCATCAGACTCGCGCCGTAGATGGTATCGCCCAAACCGTGCGTCGGTCTGGTCTCGGCGCCCGTTAGAGAAATGCGGGGCACCTCACTTCGCGTCATCATCTGTGAATTGAGGTGGGCCTCGTGGCCGCGGAACGTGGCGCCCGGGTTGTGCGTCCGGTCGTAGTCGTCAAAACCCGCTTCCAGGGCCGCGACTATTGATCTTGTCCCCGCGTTTGTTAAGACTCCAGACTTAGGATGCATCGTGTTCCGTAGCGCCTGGGACTTCAGGCCGACCTCCGCCACTCTCTGACTTAGGGAGACCCGAGTGATCTGCGGGTCCAGGGCGCCGCCTACTCTGCGCGTGCACGTATCTAAGTAGCTCCCCTTCCTTTTTTCTTTCAAACTGACGTCGAAGTCGCGGCCTGTTGTCCCGGCGAAGCGTAACCGGACTTCGCACGCGTCCCTATCAGCAAATTCCAGAGTTAATGCGTCGTTGATTTTGAGTGTAACGAGCGGCGGTTTGTTGCCTTCGCCCCACGTCCACTCCCTTTTAATGGTGCCGTCGCCGTCGCTATGGATCCCGCCCTTCTTCGAGAGCACGAAGCGCGAACCGTCCTTGCCGTCCGCGAAGCCGCACGCTTTATCGTCAATAGTACACAGCGGCGTGTTCTTCCTGTCATCTTTATAGAAGTAGAAGCAGCTCGAGTACGGCGTCGCGGCGCAGACGCAGGCCGCGACGCGGCCGCTGGCATAGTAGGCCATGCCCCGGCCGTCGTCGTCGAAGGCGAGGCGCGGGGCACCCATCGTGCGGCGCTTTGTCTATGCCACTGGTGGCGTGCGAGTGCACTGGCCTTTGGCTGCAGAGAGTGCAGGCTGCCCCGCTGCAGAGTGCCGGCTGCCCGGGCGCAAAGAGGCGATTAGTTCTGGCTCGGAGAGGTGTCCGCCCACCCGTGATGCGAGCTTTCTTACTGCACAGCTGTAGCACACGCAGGCCTTCCCAATCCCACGGAGATGGCGCTGATCAGCTGAGCTCGAGGGCTAGTAGCGGTCTAGTGGGTTTCGCGGGTCGCGATGTCAGGACATACACATCTTAGCACATTCGTGCCTATGGGCCACACTGTCTGGCGGCCGCCAAGAGCGCGAGACCCCGGCGCGTCGGCGCGCCGCGCGGCGTTAGGAGCGCCCGCTTCCGCGGCGCGGGTCGATCGCGCGACCACGCCACGACGCGACGCACTGGCGGCGACGGGACTGGTGTCCGTGACCGCGGCCGCGGCTCGGGCGGCGTCGCGGTCGGCTCCAGCCGTGCAGAGACCTCCGCCAATGCGGCGATGAGATCCGCCACACGTCGTCCCTTCGGTGCCGCTTCCGGCGTGGTTGGTGTGGTGGGTGCCGCCGCCGCCGCGGCTGGTCCGGGCGCCGCCGCGGCAGCTTCCGATGCCGCTGTGGCTTCGGGTCGAGTGGCCGCGGGTTCCTGCGTCGCCGCCGCGACCGCACAGCGTCTCGCGGCGACAGGCTCCGGCGCCGCCGCGACAGCGTCCCGTCTCGCGGCGATCACCGCCGCGACCGCGCCCTGTCTTGCATTGACAGGGTCCGGCGTCGGCCTGGCCGGCACCGCCTCGGAGGCGGCCTTGGCCAGCGGCGCGCCGCGGCCGATCCACGACGCGTCGGCGGCGCGGCGCGGTGGTGGTGGCGGTGTGGCGGCCGCTGCGTCGTCCCTGCGGTTGGTCTTTAGCGCGTCCACGACCGGCGTCGCCGCGTAAGATGCCGCCGTTGCTTGCGAAGAATTGCCGCCAGGCGGCGTCCAGGAGACTTCGAACGAGCGTCGATTGGCGTAGTACGCTGCACCGGTCGCGTCGTCACGGCACATGACCCATTCATTAGCATCCTGCTGTGGCGCTTCCACCGGTGGCGCACCGCTGCGCCGCACCGCGCCGAAGTAATCGCTCTTCCGGCGTCGATGCCTGGGACTTGCGCGGCCGTGCGACATGGGTGCGCATCGGTTGGGCTGCCTTTCTTGCCATGCAGGCTCCAATTGGCTCAAATTGGCAGAGGAGCCGGCCAAACTGAAGGCTACCAGCGCTCAGAGGAGCCTTAAACACGCAAGGGCGGAATTCAGGCTCCTTAGGACGAGTCCGAAAAAAAAAGTGCGGGTATTTTTCGCTGATCGCGCTTTTACTAATCAGCAATTGACTGTTCGAGACTGCGCCCAAAACCGCTGCATATCACGCCGTCGCGTTACCAGAGGCCTCTAATTACTCTCAGTCAACGGCAGCTCGAAGCGCAGTACCCTGACGGCCGTCTACGGGCCGCTAGCGACTCTGAGGCAAAACACCTCGCTGGACCGCCTGCGGCCGTCGGCGCGGCGCGGCAGGCCCAGCGAGCGCGTTCAGCATCGCTGGCGGCCGCTGGCGTAAGCTGCCGCGCGCGGGCGCTGAAAGGCCCTACACACGAGACACGAGCGCCGCCGGTGGAAGCGGCGCTCACTGCCGGCCCTACAAAAGAGACGAGAGCGCCACGGCTGAACACAGCGCTCACCGTCACCCCTCCGCAGGTAACAAAACGCAAAGATGGGCAAACGCACGAAGAAGGTCGGCATCTGCGGCAAGTACGGCATCCGGTATGGCGCGTCCATCCGTAAGAACATCAAGAAGATGGAGGTCTCGCAGCACTCGAAGTACAACTGCGTCTTCTGCGGCAAGGACAACGTGAAGCGCGTGGCGACGGGCATCTGGAAGTGCGGCTCGTGCCGCAAGGTCATCGCGGGCGGCGCGTACATGCTCAACACGCCGCCGGCCGTGACGGCGAAGACGACGATCGGCCGCATGCGCAAGATGCTCGAGGCGCAGTCTTAAATTGTTTCTTTAAAAACGCACGGCTCGAACGCACCACACGACGGCGCGCCTGCCGGAGTCCCCACCGCCCCGAAGGCGTACCTGCCGGGGAGCCCCGCCGCTCCTAGCAGTGAGCCTGGTCGCCACTAGCTCCGGCGACCCCCGTTCCCGACCGCAGCTCACGTGCAAGGGGGGGGTAATGGTTCAAGAAAAGCAAGAAAGCTGCCAGCCGCTCGTTAACGCCAGATTCAGGACCAGACTGCCGGAAGCTGGCCGACGAGAGGCACGGGCAGCCCCACCACACACCATGTCCACCACCCAGCCCTGCGACAGCGACCCGCCCTGCACGGCCACCGTAGAAACTTTATATGGTATGGGCACCGAGCCGGCGAATGCGGACGTGGTCATAGGGGAAGAGGGCAGTTATCCCAATGACATGGGCCAGCTCATGGTGACAGTGATCGCCATCGCTGTTATACTGCTGGTGGTCCACGCCTTGTATAGATTGTCGCTGTGCTGCCGCCACTGCTTCTGCCGGCCGGGTACCAAGAAGGGCGAGAAGTGCTGCTGCTGCATCGAAACGAGCACGAGAGGCAAGAAAACAGCGTTGGCGTTCAAGGTCGGTCTTGCCGTTATACTCGCAGGTGTTGTAGCGAGTCTACTGAGCTACACGGCGGGCCAGGCCATGATCTCGGAGGCCGTCGCGGACATCGCGGACTCCCTGGATCAGTTGTCCGATTTTTTGGGCCGACTCCAACAAATCCTGGGGGAGATGGTCACTAGTGTCACGGCCATGACCCACGGCCTGGGCGACATCGCGTGCAACGCCGACGCCCTGACCATGGTTTCGAAGGAGGACCCCGTGCCCGGCTACGTTGCCGACCTGACGGACACGAACACCACCATCGCGGCCATGAAGCAGGCGATTCACGACATGAAGAAGACCGTGGATGGCTACAAGGACAAGGTCCGTGACTCAGCGTATGTTGAAGCTGCTTCGACTTGGAGGACGGGCTCCGTGCACGCCATCGAGGCGACGCCGGTCTCTCGCTCGTCTCGAGGCGCGCGCGGCTCACCCGTCTTCATCAACACAGGTCGAGAGCGGCCAGGTGGAGTCGGCCATCGCCTTGGGCGTGCCGTTACTTGTTACGTTACCCTTCGCGTACTACATCTTCCACACGTTGTTGGGTATATTGTTCACGGCGTGTAGAAGTGTCATTCCCGAAGGGCGGGTGAAGAAAATGAGCAAGTGGTGCGCCTGGTGCCAACTGAACCTGGGCGCGGCCTGGGCCGGCGGGCCCGGGCTGGTCATGGCGTTGGTTATTTTCGTGGCGCTGTTTGTCGTGTCTATAGCTCTGGCGGATTTCTGCTACATCGGTCCCGGACCGATGTTGACGGCGATCGCAGAACAAAGAAACATCACGGGCATCGGTTATTATTTAGAATGCGAGGGAGTAAACCCGATGACGGCGCAAGTGGACGCCATGGCCAAGGCCGTGTCCAATTTGACGGACGTCTCCACGTCTCTAGCGGCGCTGCCCCAGTGCGACACGAATCTGCAGAACGCCATGGTGGCCTCGTCATATACAGCGTGTACTCTTGGACCGGTATGCGCCAACACGGACACCGCCGCCACGGCCATCACCACGGGCGTCAACGCCCTACTCGCATCCACGGTCAACATCAAGACCGACGTTTTGGATTGCACCAAGTTCAAGCCCATCCTGAAGACGGCTTTTTACGACGGGGTGTGCACCGAGACGGTCGCGGGCATCTACTACATCTGGCAGGTCGTGGTGGCCGCCGGCGTCTTCACGTTTCTTGGGATCATGGTCGTGCCCTTCGCCACGGCGGCCTTCAAGCAGGAGGGCAAGGATTTTCAGAAGGTGGGCACGGACCCCGAGAAGGGCATCTTCGGCGACGAGAGTGCCTACGACGCCACGGGCCAAATGGAGCAGCCAGTCACCGACGAGCCGAAGGAGGAGCCGGTCCTCTAGATACCCTAACTATGACTTACCCCGACAGGCGCGCCACGGCGGCCAGCCGCGCCCCACTCCTCAACGAACACAAATTCTGGCCCGTGGGCTGCGTCGCGCACCCGTCGCCGCACGCGGCTTGACTCCCGTAGCGCTTGTGCCAGCGGTGGGGGGTTAAAACGGCGTCCGGGACCACTCGGAACAATGACGCGGCCGCTGTACCCGCTTCGACGGACGCGAAGCGCCACGTTAAATCGGCTTCCCCAAAGGCCAGGAAGTCTTTTTCAGCAAACGCCGCCACGGCGTCATCCAACGCGAGGAAGGGCAGGTGCTTGGGCTTGCTTTTGCACGGTACTTCGATAACGGTCGCCAGGTCCCCGAGGACCTCCTGAACCGCTGCCCGGTCCCCCGCGATATCATCACAAACAACCACGCGGACTTCAGAAGCCACGTCTCTCAGTAAGCCACAAACACTCGCCTTCAGCGCCCGCGCTTTGATCGACCGCGGCTGCAGGGAGTGGGCGTTGCCCGTGTCCACCGTGGACTTTTGGGCGTCCGCGGAATCGATGTACCGCTGGCGCGCGACGCCCCCAAAAAAAGGAACGACGGCGCCCGTTTTTGTGTAATGAGGCCACCGTCTCGCAAGGGTCCCGCACAGGTCCCGCAACTGCCACGCGACCACCGCGTCCACCCTCCTCATAGCCTCCGCGAAACTGTTGCGCGCGACGACCGAGTGCTCGTAGGCGCTGAGGTGCATGACCTTGAAAGATTCCGGCAGAGCGCTCCGCCAGATGCTCGCCGCCTCGCGGAAGACGCCGTAGGACGCGGCCTCGAGTTCGTAGCCCACTAAACCGTGCCAGTCCACTTTCTGTGAAACGTTATAGGGCGCCAGCCACGCGCCCGAGTAGACGCTGCGCATGTGCTGCGATCGGGCAACCTTCTCCTGCGTGAGGTTCGCCTCGCGCTGGTGTTGTGGTGCATTGCATTCGCAGGCCCCGGGCGCGGGCCGCCCCTTTGCCGCACAGGACACAAAGCACGCATGTCTCTCATCGCAGGCGGCGATGGCTTTGCGGGGCCGCTTTAGGGTCGCGCCCTTACTTGCATGCTCGACCCAGCAGCAGTCCTCGGCGGTTGTGAGGGCCAGTGCTGCGAGCCACCACAACATTCGTTAGTGGTACTGCTTAGCAGGCGGAGCAGTCCGGTGCCTCATCGACGCCAGCGTACCGTGCCGCCCTGCGGGCAGCGTCTTGCATCTCTGCGACGCAGCCCAGTGCTGCCATATTTTGGCTGGGCTCCCAGCTTTTGATGATGGCCATTATTGGTCGAAATTTGTCGCTGGGAGGCGTCGTCCGACGTCTCCGGTTACGTCTCCTGTGCCCAGGGCTGTCCCGGACCGTCACATAATGTGCGGGTTTCTCCTTCGATCCAGCGCCTTGAACGCGGAGGACCGATCAAAAGCGCACCGATCTCAGCGCTGCCCCACAAACCATGGGCTTCCTCCGCCGCCTCCAGGACAACACGGACGACGGGGGCCGGACGGCCACGGTCGACCTGCTCTGGGAGATGGGGCCCCAGCCTCGGGTGGAGGACTGGGGCGAGGGCGACCACTACGGCAGGGACATTGCGGAACTGGCGATCGTGTGCGGCGCCGTCGGCCTGGTTTTGATCGTCTTCTACGCCCTGTACCGCTGCGTATTGCATTGCCGCGCGTGCTGCTGCAAGGCCTCGTGCTGCACGTGCGTCGAGACGTCCACGAAGGGCAAGGGCGTGGCGTTTCGCCTCGTACTCATCTTCCTGCTGATGGGTTGCCTCGCCTCCATCCTCAGCTACACGCGGGGCCAGGCCTTGATAGAAGACGCGGTGCACTCCATCGCCCAGGCCCTGGCCAAGATAAGCCGGATCATCGGGAGTCTGCAAGGCATCCTGGGCTCCATGACGGGCGCCGTGGGGGGCGTCACGACGGCGGTGAGCGCCATCCAGTGCAACGATGAACTCATAGATTATCTCACGTTCCAGGGTGGTATGAGTAGTGATCCGCGCGTGGTGATCGACGGCGCCCTCGCCATGCTGAATGCGACGAACCGGACCCTCTCCCAACTCGCGCCGAGCCTCGCCGACTTCAAGGAGCCGGTCGACGACTTGGAGCGAGAGCTCACGAATACGGGCCCCAACTCGGTGCAGTACTGGCTAAAGGTAGGCGTGCCGGCCTTCGTGAGCGCCCCGTTCGCCATCTTCCTGCTGCTCTCGTTACTGGGGCTCGTGTTCTCTATATGTAAGCTTAAGACGCCCACGAGCTGCTGCCTGAACCTGGGCGCGTGCTGGGCCGGCGGGCCCGGGCTGACCATGGCCCTCGTCATTTTCGTGGCGCTGTTCATCGTCTCGATCACGCTCGCGGACTTTTGCTACCTCGGCCCGGCCGCGGTGCTCACGCAGAAGGCGGGGGGCGACGAGCAGATCGGTTATTACTTGGGCGGGTGTCATGGAGTGAACCCGCTCGAACAAGAGGTGGATGTCGTGGCCGCTGCGGTGACGAACCTCACTTCGATTTCCCAGGGGCTGGGGGACATGTGCACGCCGGACATGGAGAATCTATTTAGGTGCGTTGCAGGCAACCCCACTTTTGACGGTTATGACGACGACGTAGTATATATTTGCAACGGCGTGGACGAGGCGACCGCGGCCCTGGACGCGGGCGTCGCCACGCTCAATGAAGCCGTCGCCTCCCTGAAGGCGGACGTCCTGAACTGCTCCAAGTTCGAGCCCATCATGGAGCACGTCTTCTACGACGGCGTCTGCGCCGAGGCCGTGGAGGGGCTGTATTCGATCTGGGTCGTGGTCGTCGCGGCCGCGGTCTGCACCTACATGGCGCTCTTGATCCTGCCGTTCGCCACGGCCGCCTTCGACCAGGAGGGTCTAGCACTGGACGAGGAGCGGCCCAAGGAGCTGTACAAGGGGACCTCGGGCATCACGCTGCAGCCGTCGCCCCGGAAGAAGCTGGACAAGGGCTGGTCGAGCTTCACGGGCATCTAGGGCTCCCTCGCCGCCCCGCCGCGGCCCTGAATTCGTTTACTAGATGTGGTTTTACCTCTGCCCCGGTGGTATTATACGCAGTTGTTGTTACAGGACTAGTGGGTGGAGCCGCGCCCCGGCACGCTACGCTATGGGTTTTACTCCCCCCCTCGCCCACAAACTAGCGCGTGCGTACGGGTATCTTGAAGTTATCTCGCGTGGATTTAGCGCGCAAAACGGCAAAACGTTAAACGGCGAAAAGGGCGGTAAAGTCATATACACGGGTTTTCAGCACAGCAAATTTAAGCAGGCTCGCAGCCATATTCTGCCTTACAGGTGTTGAACGTGCACACGCGTGGTTTATATTGACCGCTGCGCAAACCTCGTTGCGAGAACGCACGCGTGCGGGCTCCAGTGGACACATGGCGACACCGGCCGCCGCCGCCGCACCCGCCGCCGCCGCCGCACCCGCCGCCGCCGCCGCACCCGCCGCCGCCGCCGCACCCGCCGCCGCGCCGGCCGACGCCTGGATGTACTCGACCGACGGCCGGCCCAAGGGCCCGCTCCCGGGCTTCTCCCTCTTAAGGCTGTTGGAGCGGGGCGTCGTGCCGCCGGAGGCGACCGTCTGGGCGCCCCACTTAAAAGAGTGGGCGCCGATCACGGAGGCCAGCGGGCTGGCGGTCCGCGCGAAGCTTTGTAGAGCACGGTTCTACGTCGCGGGCGAGGACGCGGCACGGCAGGGCCCTTTTCCTCTGATGGAGCTGCGGCGGCGCTTCGAGGATGGGCTGGTCGACGGGCTCACGGCAACTTTTGTGGAGGGCGGGGACGCGTGGCGGCCGCTTGGGGAAATAACGGGGCTGCGGGCTCTTCTCGCGCCGCCGCAAGTGCAGCAGACCGAGGAAGTCCAGGCCTACGTGCCGGACCCGACCGAGTCCATGCCCAAAGAAAAGACGCGGTCCTTCAAGGGTGACGACGGGCTCAGCTACGTCTTTCGGGACGGGGACTGGGTGCCGGGCGAGGCGTCCGAGGAGGAGGAGGCGGAGGAGGAGAAGGAACAAGCCCCCCTCCCATCTGAGCCGAAGAAGAAGAAGCGCAGGAAGAAAAATGGCTGGGACGCGAAGACGACCAAGTGCTGGATCTACGTGACCGGCTTGCCGGCCGACGTCTCCGCGGAGGAGTTGAGCGAGCACTTCGGGAAGTGCGGCGCGATAGCGCGGGACCCCGAGAGCAACGCGTGCAAAATCAAGTTCTACCGGGACCCCAAGGGCCAGGCGAAGGGCGACGCGTCTTTGTGTTACGCCAACGCGTCCTCCGTCGAAGTGGCGATCAGTATTTTGGACGGCGGCTCGCTGCGCTTCGACGTGCCTCTGAAAGTAGCTAAAGCGGACTTCGGGAGCTCCAGGTACGGCGCGTTTGACACCGCAAAGGTAAAAAAGGTCAACCCGCAAAAGGCGCACGTGGCAAGGAGAGCGCAAAGGCAGGCCCAGTCCTGGGCCCACGACGCCGATTCCGGCGCCGACCCCAACAATGCGCTTAGAATTGTGGTGGTCGAGCACTGTTTTGCCTTGGAGGAGGCGCCGCCCGTGGAAGTCTTACAGGAAGAGAAAAAATCGAAGTACGATTTGTTCGCCGAGGAAGTCCAGCAGGCTTTGTTAGCCTTGCTCGAGGGCGGCGGCGCTCCTCTAGATAGAGCCGTCGTGCACCGCCACGGCGCCGTGGTCTTCAAGTTCAAATTACCGGCCGACGCGAAGTTGGCGGTGGACGTGTGGGACGGGCGCGCGTTCCGAACTGGAACGCTGAAAGCCGCCTTCTGGGACGGCGTCACGGACTTCAAGCAAACGGCCAGGGACGCCGAGGAGGCCGTCGCGGGCGAAAGTGGACGCATCGACGCCTTCGGGGACTGGCTCGAGGACCAGGGGGACCTGCCGCCGGAGCTGCAGTTAAGGGTGGAGGAGTAATTTTGTGTGTCTGTTGCAAATTCACATACTACTTACGCCTGGCCAGTCCGCAGCGAGGCCTCCCAGTCGGCCGCGAACAGCTTGTACAGGTCCATCGCGGCCGTCGCGTCCTCCACGGACCCGTGCTCGCCCTCCTGGATCTTGCGATCCAAATGCTCCGCGACGAGATCCCGCAGTTTGCGCGGCCGCCGCTTCCCGTGCCGCGTCGTCCGCATCAACGGCGGCCACCGCGCCGTGTCTCGCGTCTGGTGCCGCGGGTGCGGCAATAACAAAACCTTCAGGTCGTTGTTCAAAGCGTGGCCGACCAATACCTTGCCGTCGAGGAGGGCGGCCACGCTCGTCTGGCACTGGCGGAAGGTGACGGAGTTCGTTTTTAGGTCCTTGGCGCGCACGCCCGAGTACTTAGTGCGGAAGTCCGTCACGCGCTCGCCGACCTGGACGTGGCGGTCGTAGAGGACGTTGCCCGCCTCGTCGACCACCGAACAGCGCGCGAGCACGGACTCCTTGCCGCTCGCGCCTACGCCGACCATCTCGCAATCGAGGCCCACGTACGTGTCTGTTGCAATAGCGTGGGGCTTCTTCGTGACCTTTTTCGTGGTCTTCGCCTCGTGGAGCGCGGCCTTCAGGTCGCTCGCCGCGTGCTTGCTGCCTTTTTTCTTGGCGCTCTTGGTAAGCTGGGGTTTTAATCGCTCCCAGTTGGACGTGGCGGCCGCCTTCTTCTTGGCGGGGCGCTTGGGTTTGGCCATGATGTCGCGGCGGGCGCGAGGCGCTCGCGTGTCGGCGGGCGTGAGGCGGCGTTGGCGTGAGGCTGTGTGCAGGCGGTTCTGCGGCTAGTTGAGCGCGGAAACGCGGCGCGGATGATGAGTGGTGATATGAGTCCACGAATCAAGAGCTCGAGGTTCGCCTGCTTCGCGTGCTGCGCTGTAATCGGCTCCTCTTCGCCCGTGCGTGCGGGTTTCAGCAAGTGTGCATAACGGGTTTGCAACTTTATACGTCACGCATTCGCAGCATTGCAGCACATCTCGTCTATCTAAGGGAAGCTCCTTACAGTGCAGCATCGCAGCAAGCGAATAGATTGCGCGTAGAGGACCCCCATAGGCACTCAGCAGCAACAAACACTATCTACAGCCCGCCGCCGCGCGAGTCGACGCGCGCGCACGCCGTCGACGCTCAGCACACCAATGGGCCTCGTCAAAACGAGTGCAGTGCTCGTCGCATTGTTCTCCGTAGGCGTCCAGTGGCTCGACCAGTCCGGCCAGAGCGACCACATAGCGGGCGGCGTCTTCGCGACACCGGCGCACGCGGCCCGCCTCACGCGCTTCTACCTCCAGCACGCACCCGACAAGGTGCACTCGGTCCCGGACGTGCTCGGACGCTACGCCGGCCGCGAGGACGAGCTCTACCGGAAGCTCGCGGGGAAGTACGGAGTCAGCGAGCAGTTGCGCGTCGATGCGCTCTCGGCGTTGCGGGCGGCGCTGGAGCTGCTGGCCCACCGAGCGACGCTCCTCTCGCCCTTCGCGGCTGATGGCATCGGGCGGCTGCGGAGCGAGACGAAAGGAGCGCGGGCGTGGCGCACCTGCATCGTGATCGCCACCCTAGCGTTCCTCGCCGTGCCCCCGCCGGGGTCGCCGCGAGCGAGGCTGCGGACGCTGTGCTACATCGTGCCGTTAGTGACTGCCGCTTTCCACGGCCCGGCCCCGTCGTCGTTCTCGATCAAGGCTGCTATCGATGGTGTCGCCGATCTGATGAGAAGGAACGACGCCACGGGCCGGCTGTGCCTCGTCGGCGCGGCGACGGCGTTCGGCGCCTGCCTGCGGCCGCGGGCCGCGCCGGTCCTCGCGCTCGGGGCGATGGCCGCGCTCGCGGTTTCTAACCCGGCCATTGAAGTCTCAAACGACGTCGACGCGGGCCTCCTGGTCGCCGCCGGCGTCGCGGCGTCGCGGCGGGCCGCCTCATCCATCCTCGCCGCGACGCCGGACCAATTCCGCCTCCACGACTTCAGTCTCCTGTCCGCCGTCGTGCACTCGCCCCACG
>Ga0114994_10001768_pt1 | contig 15644 bp, 7 predicted proteins | sample ArcticOcean_MG_C_9_FD_87043 | JGI IMG/M metagenome (GOLD analysis project Ga0114994, IMG submission 87043) | Marine microbial communities from western Arctic Ocean - ArcticOcean_MG_CB2_152 | ecosystem: Environmental > Aquatic > Marine > Oceanic | place: Arctic Ocean: Canada Basin | collected...
ATGGACGCAGCGCGAGGCCGAAAAACAGCGCGACGACGCCGTGGCCGAAGCTCAGCGCTGGCAGGACTGCGCCGAAGACGCCGAGGCGCGTTGTGCGGCTAGTGAGGAGGTGGCGGGCAAGTCGGCCGCGGCGGCGGCCGAGGCCATCTCCAAGGCAAGATACGCCGCCAAGGACCTCGAGCACACCCGGAACGAACTCGCGGCCGTCGCTCAAGTAGCGGCGTCGCGAAACGAGCTCGAGAATGAGTTAGCCGCGAAGAATGCGGAGCTGGAGGAGGCCGGCCGCCTCGCCGGGGAAGTCGAGCGATTACGACGCGAGGTCCAGGCTGCCAAATCTGAGGCCTCGACGGCGTTGAAGGAGGAGCTCGCCGCGGCGCGGTGCGCCGTCGAGAAGAAGGATTCGGAGCTCGCGCAGCTCCGGGCGAACCACATCACGCGGTTACGCGAGGCCGAGGAGCAGTTGGCGGCGCAGACGAAGTTGGCCGCCGAAAAATGCGCGGACGCAATCTACGCGCGTGCCGAGGCGCAAGCGGCGCAGCAGCGGCCGTCGCCCGGGGCGTTGAAAAGGACCGAGGGTCGGTGCGAGGCCTTGCAAAGGGATTTGGAAGTGGCCCAGAACGACTGGGTGGCGGAGCGCGATCGCTTAAGGGATGCGCGCGACGCTCAGAGAGATAGATACGAAGAGTTAAAACAGCGTATCGACGAAGGGGACGAGGCGCAAGCCATTGCGCTTGAGCATGCCGAGCGCCGGGCGGACGCGGCGAGCGGCGAGCTCGAGGAAAAAGACTCGAAACTAGGCGAGGCGTTGGCGAAAGTTAGGAAAATGACCGAGAAGGCCGGCACACACGAGGCGCGAGACGAGCGCCACGCTAGTGCGCTCGAGGATGTGTCCAGGCAATTGGTCGTTGCGCACGAGAAGCTTCGACGGGCCGAGGCGCAGACGGCCCTGGCGGCGGAGAGTTCAGACATCTCGACGAGTACGACGGCGCTCCCAGACCCCCTGAACGACATCTACAAGCAGGTACGCAAGCACGAGAGGCGGTGGCAAGCAGAAAGGGCGCGGGCCGACGCCGCGACGGAAGAACTTGAAAAATTGAGGTCGGCCCACGGCAAAATGTCGGTCGACTTTGACGCCGCAAGAAGGCGGAACCGGTCGCCGGCGCCGGCGATCGCGTCCTCGCCCGACAAGGCATTGGACGTTGCGAGCCCGACGATCAGGCGTACGCGTTCGCCGCCGCCGGCGATCGCGTTCTCTCTCGACAATGAGCCGGCGAGTCCGATTAGCCCGTCGCGGCGACCACTCCAACCGCATGCGCCTGCAGCGTCTCGGTTTGCGTAGTAAGGTTGAATTTTACTAACACTAGCCTCGCAGGACTGGTATTGCGCGGCGGAGGACTTTCCGCAGACCCCGCATCGCCGTGTTCGATAGGCCCGCCCGTGCCAAGAAGCCGCCGATCTTTCGCAGGACCGGCCGGGAGGAAAAGAATTTGACTACTGGCCCGAGGATGGGCTTCGCGGCGGCACCGGCGACTAGTAGGCCGGGTCGCCCGATCTTCAGGCCGCGTCGTTCTTCTCGATTTCGTCGTCGCCCTGCGAGCCGGCCAAACGGCGCGAATCGTCGCCGCCGGGGCCCAACGAATGGTGGAGGTGACACATCGACTGTTGTGGGAAACGGGATTGCGACGACGGGCGCCTTGACACGACCCGCGCGTAGAGAGACGGCGACGAGAGCCAGGCATAAGCACGCCAAGACTCGTGCCCGCGGCCCAAACTGTGTAGTCTGCGGAACCTCGGCGTCGGGCGGCACAGCCTCGTCCTCCTCCACGACCGACGGTGATAGGTGTGTCGACTGCTTCGGAGACGGAGAAACGAGAGGCGCGCTCGCTGCCGGCCGGAGCTTCACCCGTAAGGCGGCGACCTCAAGCGCACGCTCGCTTTCGTAGGTACGGCGCTGTCGCTCCGCGCGCTTGAGAAGTTCTGTCGTCGGGATGGAGCTCCGGCACCCTCGCGGCGTCGGCGACCGGCCGCGGCGCCGCGAGCTTCCGCGACGCGCGACGGCCCGCGCGGTGCGCGGCGGCGACCGCGGGTCCGGTCCGTTGCGCGGCGGCGACCGTTTCGTCCGCGGTGGCGTCGTCTGTGAAACCCCGACCGTCAATGTCGGCGCTGGCGACGTCGGGGCTCGATCCATGGCCGCCGACAGTAGCCGTTCATTCTCACTCCGCAGCGCGGCTTCGCTCGTGCGTCGCGCCTCGGCGTCGGCCTGTGCCGTTTCTGCGGCGCTTTTGAGGCGAAGGCGCTCCACGGTTGCCTCGGCATGTGCCCGCTCCGCGGCACTTTTGAGCTTAGAGAGCTCCACCTCCGATGCGGCGCGGTGCATTGCGAGGGCGTCTCGCTCCCGACGGAATGCCTCTCGCTCGTCGGAAAGGCGGCTATGCTCCTCAGTCGCGGCGAGAGCCGCCAGCTCGAAGGTAGACGCCCTCGTGGTGGCATCAAGTAGCGCTGCATCACGGGCGGCCGCCTCGCGTTCCGCTCGCGCCGCGCGATCTGTCGCGTCGAGAAGTGCCGCATCGCGGGCGGCCGCTGCTTCCTCACTCTCAAATGCGGCGGCCGCCGCGGACTCGGCTAGGCGAGCAACTTCTGAGTTTGCCGCTTCCAGTTGCAACTCGAGGGCCTCGGCTTCGGCTTACATCGAGGCCGTGGCATCGGTCATGGCATCGTTCGCGAGGAGCGCGCCAGTCAATCGTTCGACTTCGGCCGCCGCGTCTACCAATTCTGCTTCCAAGCGTGCGGCGTAAGCCCGTACCACGGTCGCGGCGGCGTCGTTGGCAGCGCTCTGGGCAGTCGCGTCTTTGCGGGCGGCGGCCATATCTGACGCGTGACGCCGCACGACCTCAGCATCAGCGCGGGCGGCGTCACGCTCGCGGCGCGCCGCGACGGCGGTGGCCTCCGCCTCTTGACACGCCGTCGTCGCGGCCTCAAGTGCGGTCGTGACGTGTCGCCGCTCGCTTGATAACCTCTTGGCCTCACTCGCCGCTAACGCCTCCTCCTTTGCGCACCGATCCTTCGCGGCGTCGCGATCCCGCTCGGCCTTTGCCAGCGCCGCCAAGAGGGCGTCCTCGTCGCACTTTGGCGCCTCGGCCAACTGCGCCTCGAGGCGTTCAGTCTCGGCGCGCGCCGCGGCCGCTTCGGCATGTGCGTTTTCAAGCGCTGTTGTTGCCGCACCCAGACTATTCGACGCGACCGCCGCCGTCGCCTTGACGCGCGCGAGGTCCTCCGCGAGCCTCGTCGCGCGCGCTTGTTCGACTTCTATGGCTTCAAGATTTATCGCCGCGCCCGTAGCCGTCGCCTTGATGCGAACCGCGTCAGCCAGGGCCGTGGCGAGGTCCTGCTCGAGCTTCGCAGCACGCGTCCTTTCTACTTCTACGGCCTCCTCCGCCAGCCTTGCCCGCGCCCGATGGAGCCGCTCCGCCGCGTACCTGGCTTCGAGTCTCGCCGAGGCAACGGCGGTGCGTTCCTCGTCTAGCGACGTCGCGAACGGGACCCGCTCCTCGGCCTCGATGGCGGCGCGAACCTTATTTTTCTTCGTCGTCGTCTGCGCGACGGGAGAGTTCCGCGAGATGGGTCGCAGCACCGGCCGCGAATTCGTCGACTTAGGTTTCTTGCGCGCCGAGCCCCTCGTCGACGCGGCGGACCGCGGCGTGCTCTGGCGGCGCTCCACGAGCTGCTTCCCATACTTCTTCGCCAACATGAGCACCAGCACGTGAGTGCGCCCGCGGTAACCGCTCAGAATCTCCTCCGCCTTGGCTTCCGTCGCGAGGCCGGGGTTGTGTACCCGGTAGAATGCCAGCAACGACGCCCGGTCGATGCTGACACCGGCAGTTTGCGGGTTCTCGGGGCACCGGTAGGCCTGTTCGACCAGTTGCTCCATTGCAAGGAGTCTATAGCGCCCCAGCCGGGCTCCAAAGTCCGCCGTTCGCTCCATTGGCGCTGCCCCGCGGCAAAGGCAGCCGCGTTTGTGTGCTCAATTCCGCCGCGACGGGTGCTGGTCCATACAAACGCGCAGCAACGGGCCGCCAGCGCGCGGAAACCCGGCGCTTGTGAGCAGGAAGTGATCGAGGCCACTGCCAAGGCCTCCTCCCAGCCTTGCCACGACTCCCAGCGATCGGAAGCAGCTCGGGCAATTTGGCACTTTTTGTCTTTTCAGCGCTGTGCTCTCGCAACACGCTGCCAGGCTGATCAGGAGAGCGGGCAGCCCAAGACCACCATGGGCCGCTTCGGCGACCAGAACACGCTGCTCGCGTCGCAAGCGATCGTCAAAACGCCCGGGGCGCCCCGGCCGAGCACACCAAAACTCTACAGCTTCGACGAGGACGGTTCCTATGGCTTGGACGCGACGCCCTACCCGTACGGCGACGACGACGTCAGCTACATGTCGCTGGAAGCCACGAGATTGCCGCCGCGCTCGGCGTCCGAGACCTTTTTGCCGCGCCGCGGCGGGACTTCGCGCTTCGTGCAGCGCAGTGGCACCCTGCCCCTCGGCGCGATCACGGTCGACATCCGGAAGGGCGGCCGCGCGGTGAAGCGGGTCGTGCCCGCGCGGGCGGCCATTCTGAACGCGTTCCGCGCGCCGCCGGCGGTCACGAATTCGTTCGCGCGGATGTCGCTGGAGGACCCGCGGGGCGAGTCGGCGTCGTTCGCGTCGGCGGACCGGCCGCCGGCCCGGGCGTCGCCGCCCCGGAGGAGCCTGATTGACGTCGTGATCCCGCCGACGGTCTCAGAGGTCGAGAGGCGCCGGAGCGTCGACTCCGCAACGTTCGTGAGAGACACGCGACCGCTCCCGGCGCGGTCGCCGATGCGCGTCGAGGTCGCGGCGGTCCGGACGTCCGTCGACCCGGACGCGCCCGGCTGGCCCCAGGGCGGTCCGGGGGGCGGGAAAGCGACGCCCGAGGAGGTCTCAGCTCTGAGACAAGCGGGTGCGCCGCCGGACCGGCCCGGCGACGGTCCGGGAGCCGCGCCGCCCGCGCGCGTTGGTGCCAAGGCGGCCATCGGGCGGCGGGAGCACAAGTGCAACCCCGCGCTCCTAATCCACTGCGGCGGGACGCGGCTCCCGGCGCCCGAGCTGCTGGGCGACGGCCAGACCTGGTCCCAGACGCCGCGCGTCGAGCCTAGTCTAGTGGGCCTCCCGGCCTACGAGGGCTGGCCCCGGCCGGGCCCGACGCCGGCTTGGTGCCTGTCGTTGTTTGCATTAAGTTACCTCCACGGGAAGGACGCCGTCGATTTACACAAGCCGGTCGGCCCGCCGACGGCGGCGGACGCGCGCTCGCTGGGTTGTCGGGACCTGGAGCCCGTGGTGCAGGCCCTGCGGCGGCTCCAGCAAGACGGGCACCTGCCGACGGACCCCTCGACGCGCCTCCACTTCTCCTGCGATGAACTACAGGAGTACCTCGCGTCGGAGGACGGCCAGGGGCGAGCGGCCCGGACGCGGCCGCAGTGGGCGACCCTGTTGGAGACGCCGACTTTGTTCGTCGTCGCGCTCCGGCGTGGGCACCGCGTCGCGAAGCTCGGGCCGCGGTCGCCCGACTGGCTGTCGGACGAACTCGTGTACGGGTCGTTATTGGATCTGCGGTCGCAGCGCCTGGCGCAGCTGGCGGCGCACCTCGAACGGGCGGAGCACGAGCTCGACCCGGCGCTCCGGAACCGGGCGCAGCGGCGCCGGACCTTCTACAACGAGGGCATGCGATTAAAAGACGCGACGCAAGTCAGTTGCATGGTCCACGCGCAGCACGCGCGCGCCCGCGAGGCCGCGCGGCGCGCGAACGCGGCGAACCGGAGCTTTGACGAACGGCGGCACGAGGAGAGCCGCGTGCAGCACGCGGAGACGGTGCGGCGGCGCCGGCAGCTGGAGAACCTTTTGACACGAACCGACGAGAAGAACATGGCCACCATCGGCCGGCAGCTGGCCGAGGCGACGCTCCGCATAGACCAGTGCGCCGCCGACGCGGCCTTCGCGCGCGCGAAAGCCGACGCCTCCGCCAAGCGATACCGGGCGCCGGCGCCGGTCGGGCCCCTGGACAAGGTGCCCGTGGAGCTCGACCCCCAGATGCACCACCTGGTGGCCGTGGACGAGCCCTACTCCTACCACGGGGACATGGTCGACGCGCGGAGCTCGACGCAGTCCGCCTACCGCGAGCCGGACGTGTCCGTCTTCCGGAACCGGGACGGCACGTGGCACGAGGCCGGCGCGCTGCGGTCCTCCGCGTCCATCGGGCACGAGCTCTCGACCGCGGAGCACGTGCTCCAGAGTCTCCAGGCGCCAGCAACAGCGTTGCCGCGGCCGGGCGGGCCCGAGCCCCGGGACGACGCGGGAACGTATACGAAGCCCTACACGGGCCCCCTGGCCGTGGGGGACTGGTCGTGGATGAATGAAGGCGCCCCGCCCAAATCCCAGACCGGCCCGCGGCATACTTTACAGCGCATGCCGCCGCACGCCCACGGATCGCTGGACGCGCCGGAGCAGAGGACCTACTTCGCGCCGCGGCCACACTTGAAAGTTCGGGCGGGCTACTGGCCCGGCCTCGGGACGCCGCACAAGAGCCTAACATAGCAAATTAGAGGTTCGCCGCGCGGTGCGTCCACCGCCCTTGGCGGTAGCCGTCGTCGTCGTACAGGTCCTCGTCCGAGTCCCCGGACGACTCGGACAGCTCGTCCGAGGCGTACCGGTACTCCTCGGGTAGCGACGACGCGACGGTAACATCGTCCTTCGCGGCCGCGGGCGGCGGCGGCGGCCGGTCCACCACGAGCGGCGTGAGGGGCCGGCGCGCGATGCGCGTATGGGGCGGCCGCACGCCCCTGGCCGACACGACGTAGTGGCTCTCCGCCGGCATACGGTTCTCGACGTCCACGCACTTGAGCCAGGCGTCGTCCGCCGCCGGCGTCGCCACGGCCGCGTCCGCCACGTCCAGACGGCGCGTCCGGTGGTCCACGGTGCCCGCGGCGTTCGTCGAGTCCCGCCGGTGCTTCCTCGCTAAAGTATGGGCGTCCCAGCGGTGGTCCACGTTCCGGTAGGCGTCGCGCTCGGCGTTCGGGTCCATGGGGTGCTGGGGGTACTCCGGCGGCACGGTCCTTGAATTGTGGTCCTGGAGGACGTCGTACAAGGGCACAGGTTTTCTTTTACCATGTAAACCGACGTGGCGGTACCGGTACGCTTCGATGCATCGCACGATCAACGTGCTGATCAAGACGTGGTCCGGGTCCTCCTGGGTCGTCAGACTGTTGAAGAGGCGGCCTAATCTATTCCGCTGCGCGTCCCGACAAATGCAGGCCCCGCAGGCCTTGAAGGTCTTGGCGAAGCCGCTCCACGTCAACCGCGGCGCCGGTTCCTTCGGTTCGATGGGCGAATCTTTTCTTCGTTTCTTCTTTTTGGTAATGGTGAACCGTCTTACTGTAGCGACGTCCCGGATGCACTTATCGACCTGGCCCTCGATGCCCCGACAGTACGGCGCGCCGTTTATCGCCGCCTGCGCCAGGTCGGCTAACTGGCACTGCTGCACGTCCGTCTCCGTTTTGCCCAGATCGCGGTCGTTCTGGAACCGCCGGCACATGGGCCGACACCGCTTGTCGGACGGGACGTGGTACTCGACCAAATCCAAGTTCTCCCGCGCGATGCGGGTTCTATCTTCCTTCAAACACGTCCTTAGTAACCGCTCCAAGTCGAAGACTGGCGCCACGGGCTTCGGCCGCGTGACCTTATTTTTGGTGGCGCCGAGCAAGTGGAGGACCTTGTGCCGCGCATGGTGCGCGACACCATACAACGGTAAATGACGATGCGGCACCTTATCGACGCCCGCCGCCGCGTTGAGGATGAACCCATCGACGTCCAACACGGGCGCGTAGATCTGCAGCGCGTCCTTGCACGACGAGAAAGTGACGTCCTGGGCCGCCCCCACCTTTCTCCGGAACATGTGGCCGCCTAATAAAAAGCGCAGGAGCGCGGTCAATAGCCCCCAGCTCAACCTCAAAACCACGACCGCGAGGGACGTGTAGAGGGCGTACTTGTACAATTGCAGAGACTTCCGCTGGTCCCGCGCCATGAACGGCCGCCGGTGCGGCGCGCCCCGGCCCAGCTCGTTCAAGAGTCGCAGGAAGTCCGCCTGCCAGCTGGAACCGCGCACTTTGTGGTGCAGGGGTATGCCCTTGTCGACCCGCGTGTACGCGCCGCGTTCGACCATCACATTATCAAAAGGCCACGAGTAGGCTAGTAATAAAGCGTAGCCGAACTTGAGGACCGGCGCGAGGCATAGGACATCTAACGCTGCCGCGATAACGATGGAGGGGTCGCGCGCCTTCGGCGGGCGCAGGCGCCTCAAATGCTGGTACTTGTCGAGGGCGTACGTTAGTACCAACGCCCCGACGTGGAAGAAGTAGCCCGCCGGGAACAGTAAAGAATACAGCGACGCGTTCAGGACGATCTTGACCGCGTCCGCTAGTCTATCAGCCAGGTCGCCGTCGGCTAACTTGTGGGACGCATCCGCCTCCTGAAACACCGTTTTAAGACCAGCGAACGCCCGGGTGTCGTCGACGAACGTGTCCGGGGCCTTCGTTCCCAGGAAGTTATCCCTTAGTCTTGTTTGCCAGACGGCTAATTTGATATTCAGCTTCGTGGAGACTTGGACCAAATCGCACCGGAAGTAGACCTCGGCCGTCAGCAACCGTAGCAAGGGCGCCACGGCCAATTCCGACAATACGAGATTGAAGAGCCGCCTTAATGTCCTTCTATGAAGCGCCTGGGGCCAGGTCGGTTCATAGGTCTCCTTGTGCATCAGGACCACCTGGATGCCGTTTAAGACTCTCGCAACGTATAACTTGCGGAACATGGACATTTGTCTTGAGGACTCCGTCCGATGGACCTCCACTAACGACGCCCATAATCTAAACAAGTAGGGCAACAGCGCGTTCAGGAAGGCCACGACCAAGCCGTCGGTGGAGGCCGGCAGGCCCAGGTGGTGCCGGAAGTGGCCGAAGAGCACGATGAGGGCCATCACGCCCGTGAGCGCGGCCGCCGTGGTGAGTAAGGACAAGACCTTCTGCAGTAAGTTGCGCCATCTTGAAGCCTTACCGATACTACGCCAGTCCACGTCCACGGGCTCGGGCGCCTCCTTGACCCTCAGGACGTTGCGCCCGCGAAACAAATCTCTGGACCACAACTTCGATGACGAGTCCTTCGAGGCGTCCCGGGCCGAGACGCTGCCGAGGCGTTTCAGGGCCTTTTGCGCGTCGTGCTCCCGCTCAAAGGTCACGTAGATCGTGGCCGCCGGCTTCCGCCCCACTAAAGCGCGCACGCGCTCCCTTGCTAATTCAGCGTGGCGCTCCAGGTCCTTGGCATCGATGGCATCGTCCAAAAACGCCTGCCGCGCCAAGATGCGCCACAGCTCCGTTAACGCGTCGAGGAGCCGGCCGTTGCTCCGCGCGACCGTGACGCACCGGACGCGCCCGTACGTCTGGAAGAACTCGCGCCACTCGCGCGGGTCGTCCGCGTCGCCGTCCGGGTCCAGGACCGTTAATGTATAATCCTGCGGCGTCTGCACGGCCTCGTCCAGCCGCCGGTACGCCTCCGCGGTCCACTGCACGTAGATGAAGACCACTACACACAATAAGGCGGTGGCTAGCACGTCCCAGAGCACGACGTTCATATAATCTAAATGGCACCGCTCCGCCACCGTCGCCTGGCAGGAATGCAACGACTCGTGGCGCCGGAAGGACCCGTCCTCCCGGCCGCCGCACCCGCGCGACGCGTTCACGACGGCGTAGTCGGGGCACCAGGCGCTCGTTGCGAGCCACGACGCCTCTCTGCGGGAGCGCGTCCCGAAGTGGCCCTTCTGGTACCGCCGCATGATTCTTAGGGAGCACAGGCCCGCCGCCAAACACGCCACCAACAACGCCTTCAGAAAGGTCGTGTAGAAGTACGTGGACATGCCTAGGGTCCGGCCCATGGCGAAGTCGTCCGTGGCCACCAGCTCCTTGAGGCCCTGGTGCAGGTCCTCCATGTCCTCGTAGCGGCCGTCGTCGTCCTTCGACGCGCGGGGGTCGTCGGCGTCGTCGTCGGAGTCCGCGTGTGTCCGCCCTTCGTCGTCGCTGTCGGCGTGCTTCTCCTCGTAGCGCGCTTGGGCCTCCGGCGTGCGCGCGGTGCGCGGCGCGGCCGCGTAGGCGTCGGCGGCGTCCGGCGTGCGCGCGGTCCGCGGCGCGGCCGCATAGACGGCGGCCGGTGTGCGTGCGGGGTCCGCGGCGGGGTCCGCTCGGCTGCTTTCCTCGTCGCTGCTGCTCCGCGGGGGCGGTTCGCGGCGGCGCGCGGCCTTGCCGCGAGGCGGCTCGTCGTCCGAGTCCGATTCGATCGCGCCCGCACTGCTACCGTCGCTGCGTGCCGCGGTACGGAGCGGCTGCGGTGTTGCGGTTGCTGCGGTCGTGCTGCCAGGCTGCCAGGCTGCGGAGGACGTGCTGCGGTTGCTGCTGCCAGCGTCGTCATCGAACACCTCCTGCACCTCGAATTGGGGGCGGCTAGTCGCGCCCTCCGCGAGGACCGGCGGCGATTCCACCATTGGGTTCATCGGGGCTGCCCAATTTGTACAGCCAGTTAACCTTTGAATGTCCAAATCGAAAGGTGCGGGTTTTTGGCGCTCCCGGTGAGACTTCATTTGCCGACGTGGAAGCGTCTTTGCTCAGAGGATTTTAGTGGCTCGCATTAAAATGATTTAGACGACGGGGTTTTTGTGGCCGAGGCGGACGCGAGATGCTCCGAGGGGAAGTCAAGACACCGAGGAGATCTCGAACGCCACCGACGCGAGGACTTAACAAGAAATCCATTACCCGGCAGAGAACCCCTAGCGGTCCGAGAGCCCGAGGAGCAGGTTGGAGCCCCCGCCGCCGCCCGACGGCAAATAGGTGACGCCGCGCGCGCGCGACAGCGATTCCGCGACCTCCTTGGCGGCGTCAATGCGCCGCACCTCGATGAGGCCCGTGCCGCACTCCTTCAGGGCCTTGGAGATAATTGTCGCGGCCTCGGCCTCGCCCTCGGCCCGGATGATGGCCGCCTTCTTCTCCTGCTCGGCTTTAGCGACCACGTAGGTCTGGCGCTCGGCCTCCTGCTGCGCGACCTGCTTCTGCTCGATGGCTCCCGAAAACTCCTTGCCGAAGACGAGGTGCGTGATCGACACGTCATCTAGGATGATGTCGAAGTTGTCGGCGCGCTTGGTTAGTGTGGAGCGGATCTGGGCCCTGCGTGTAGAGAGTGAGGAGGTTCTCAAGGTCGCGTTGGGAACGAAACGACGGTGAGGGTCGCTCGGTCGAAAGATGGTGATATTGTTGATCCTCATCCAAGAAGTAGGAGTGAACTATGTATCGGTCGTCATCGCGGGGGGGGGGTTCAAGGGAGACGCCGGTGTACGCACGAGATCTTCTCGCGCATGCTTAGTAATTGCTCCGCGTTGTACTGGGCCACGACACTCTTAAGGACCTCGTTGCCGATGGAGGGGATGACGCGCTCCTCCCAGTTCGTGTTGTACTTCTGGTAGATCACGCTCAGCTTCTCCTCGCGCGGCCGCGACAAAACGCGGAGATAAATATTTACCATCTGCAAGTCTTTAGTGCCCGTGATGGAGCGGATCTCCTTGGGCCGTGATCGGATGTCCATAATAATGGGCTGCTGGAGGATGGGGATCTTGAAGCTCGTGCCCTCGCCGATGGCCTTCGGCAAAACACCCCGGATTTGGTCGAACATGACGGCGCGCTGGCCGCCCTCCACGTTGTAGAGGCAGTTCCCGCCGATAAAACTGACGCCGGCAACGCCGGCGCCCAGGCGGGCCACGCCCGTGAGGAGGCGCTCCATTACTGGTGCGGCGCGCTACTAGCGGCGCTGCGTGTACCGATTGAGGCGATGCGCTGGCGTGTTACGGGGACACGCGGCGGCGGCTGCTAGGCCTTGAGTTTTTGAGACGTGCGTCGCTGACGTCGTCAGTTTAAGCACGTTGTCGTTGGCGCGTCTCCTCCAGCAAGACGACAGCGTTTTGTTTTGCAGCGAGAGGTGTAAAGACCCGTTAAGCGATATTAGCTAAAAAAACCTAAAAGACGCTATCGGGGAGTAAGCGAATAGACGCCACCCGAAGGCTGGGAACTAGACCCTTGGGTGTACAGGATGCGTCTGACTCGTCTCCGACACGGCAATTTAATTAATATTTTCCAAAGGTGACGGCGCCGCCGCTGCTCCAAAGTTGGCCAGCGCGTCGTCGATCTCGAGCAAGGCCGCGATCAGGGCCTCCTGGGCCTCCTGCTCCCCCCTCTTATCGTCCTCCGGCTCGAAGGTCCACCTCCTCCGCTTCTGCGGATCGGCGAGCATCTCCCCGATGCGCGGCGCGAACTCCCGGGCCGCGAACTTTGCGGCCCGGTCGCCGCCGTGGCCGTCAACGACAGCTAAGACCGTGGCCCCGCGGACCACGACGGGGTCCACGACGTGCGCGTCCTCCATGGTCGGCCGCCAGCCGCGCGCCGCCGCGACGCCCGCGCCCGGGGCCGTGGAGGACACCACAATGTCCAACAGGTCGTCCAGCGAGCGGCCCTCCGGCAGCGCTACTTCGGAGGTCGGCGTGGGCCCGCCTCTTGACACGGGAGGCGCCTCGACGTCGGGCGCGCGCGCCTTCCGTTTCGCGCGTTTTTCTTCCTTCTTAACCTCGTTCCGGTAGCAGAAGAAGCTCGCGCAGAGGCAGGCGCCGAAGGCGAGGCACGCGATGATGACGTCGAAGATGATCCCAATCCCCGTCGCGCCCGCGTTCTTGTCCTTCCCCTTGCTGCTCCCTTTCTTCCGCCCCGGCGTGGACTCGACCGTGGGAACGGCCGTCGGCGTTTCCGATTCGGTCGGTCTTAGAGTGGGCGCGGCCGACGGCGTCCCGGTGGGCCGCGTCGACGGCGTCAGCGTGGGGCAAACCGTGGGCACGAGGGTCGGCGCTAACGTAGGATTTTGCGTCGCGTTTGTCACTGGCGTCGTCGGCAAGGCCGGCGCCGCCGTCACGAGGGTCGTGGGCGGTGCGCTCGCATTCTGGGCGCGCGCCGCGGCCGCGAGGCATACTATTGCGGCGAGAGGCGATGTGGGACGCATCTCACGCCGTCTTGTCCTCTGTGCAATTCAGTGATATGTTTTTGGACCGCTTCAAAATGAGCTTGTTGCCTACGCGAGCCGTCAGGACGTATAGAAACGAGGCCTGCGAGACTCGCCGTGCACGGCGGAGCTAAGTTGGCAGCTTTAACGCTCGCTGGACGTCTGCGTCCAAGTTATTGCCCGGAAACCCGAATTAGCATCGGCGCGCCGCCGATGTATCGGCGAAGCACGGTGTCAACCTTCCGGGGGGGCCGCCCACTAGTCCTAGCACCGTAACAAAAATTGAGGCGCGCTAGCGACGACGTGATAACATACGACCCATACCTTAGGCCGGCTTCAGCGACCCCACCACCTCCGCGAACCGCGGCAGCAACCGCCGCAGGACACGCCGGTAGCCGTCCGAGTGGTCCGCGCCCGCGCCCGCCGCCTCGAGGCTCGCTAATAACGCCGGCCCGGCCGTCGCAAAGTGCGCGACGACGACGCCCCGGAGGGGCTTCGGCGGCCGCTTACAGCACGCCGTCGTGGCCTGCAGCGCCAGCAGCCGCGCGTTCTCGTTGTAGAGCATAGACTGCTGCTCGCCCTCGACCGTCCCGGCGTGCGTGTCGTTGCCCGGCTCGTTGTAGTAGGGCTTGTCGACCAACACTAGCCCCTGCACGGAGACGAGCAGTTGTAGTAAAGTGGAGCTCTCGGGGTCCCAGCCCGGCCCGCTCCAGGTCCCTAATAAACTCAGGCAGACCTTGCCGTTCTCGTAGAGGTTCGGGTTCAGCCGTTCCGACAGGTTCCAGGCGTGGTAGTGCATCGCGGGCGGGTCCGAGGGGTACGTCTCGGGCAGCTGCAGATCGAACCAGAACAAGAAGCCGTCGTAGGGCGTGCCCGCGGGGCCGACGATGACCGCCCTTAGTAGATCCGTGCGCTTCTCAAACGCGCGCACGTGCACGCCGGGGGGCAGGTGCTTCCCCAGCTGGGACCAGAGCTTCCGGACCTGCTTCAGGGGCACCTGGCGCGCGGGCTTGTGGCCGTAGGCGTGGTCCGCGGGCGGCGCCTGGTCGACGACGGCGAAGGGGCTCAGGTCGTCGTCGTCGCTATCGTCCGACGGGTCCTCCTCTGCTGCGGCTGGAGCTTGCACGCTCGCGAGTTCCGCATGCTCCTGGGGCGGCTCCGTCGTCTCCGTGCGCTCGTCGTCCGACTCGTCGTCGTCGTCCGGCGGCTCGTCCAGCTGCGCGTCCGGCACCAACAATAAATCGGTGGGCGCGACCTCCTCGCGCGTCTCGTCGACCCACAAGACGCGCATGCGGCCGTCCGCCAGGCTCAAAACCTGGCCGACCCAGCGCGCGTCGCCCGGCTGGACAGGCGGCCTAGACGTTTCGGGCGCGGCGGGCGCCGGCGCCGACGCCTCCTCCAGCGACCGCCGGATCGCCTCGGCGAGCTCCGCCGACTCCGTATCCTCGTCACCGTGGAGCTCGGACGCGGACTGCACGGTGCCCGCGGTCGCCCGGGTCGGGCCGGTCCCGCCCGCGGCCTCCGTGAGCCGCAACACCAGATCTCCCGCCGAGAAGTTGTGGGCCCCGTGCAACGCCAATTCGTAGGCCGACAGCGTCTCCACCTTATCATCGTTGGTCCACCTTACACTACACGTGCGCTCCTTGGCGTCGACGCCTCGGATAACACCTAAATCCGTCGAGTCTTCCTCGAAGCGCTTCACCACGAAGTCGCAAGGTAGAAAATCGTGCTCGCCCAGGTGTTGCCGCGGCACCAGCTCCAGAGAAGACACCTCCGCCGCTGCGTCGTCGCCGGCGAGCGAGGACCACCGCACGGCGCACCGCGTCTCCGTCCGGATCACTTGCGCGCAGGCGCCCTCCGGCAACTCCGAATGAGTACGACTCGCGACGTGGTCCCCAACTCTTGTTAATCCCGCGAACGCGTGCAGCACGTCGACCTCCTTGATGGAGGCCCAGGCCGGCGGCGGGTCCCGCGAGGCCCCGACGCCCCAGGCCAACCACTTCACGCCGGCCTGGGCCACTTCCACCTTCTCGACCGTGCCCGTCCGTCGCCGTCGCCCCTGCGGCGCGCGCGCCCCGTTCCGCCAGGTGGCGCGGCGCCAGACGCTCGGCGGGGCACTCACTCGCTGGCCGGGGAAGAAGGGGCACAGTTCGTCGAAGCCGTAGTCCGCGTCGTCGACGGGCTCGAGCGTCTGCTCCGGCTCGGCGTCGTTGTCCCCGAGCCCCTTCACGACGCATAAGGCGCCGCCGTTGCACCGCACGGTCACGTCGTACGTCGCGCCGACGACGCGCCCGACCCACCTTCCTCTTGTTCTATGCGCGACGGGGTCGCCCATCCGCAGGCCGGTGGCCGGCGCGAGGGCCGTGGCTTCAATACTGCGCAGCGTGCCCGCGCTCTTCGGCGGCGCGGGCTTCGGCGACGGCTCCCTTCTGTTGGAAGCGGGGGTCCGGCTCCGCCGGCCGCGGACCTGGTTCGTGCGGGGCGGCGGCGGCGGCGGGACCAC
>Ga0114994_10001770_pt1 | contig 15636 bp, 18 predicted proteins | sample ArcticOcean_MG_C_9_FD_87043 | JGI IMG/M metagenome (GOLD analysis project Ga0114994, IMG submission 87043) | Marine microbial communities from western Arctic Ocean - ArcticOcean_MG_CB2_152 | ecosystem: Environmental > Aquatic > Marine > Oceanic | place: Arctic Ocean: Canada Basin | collected...
AGAGAGCCTGGAGGCTCTAAACTTAGCGAAGGAATAAGGAAACTTTTACTAAGCCATGATTAGAACGTTGATCCAACTGCAGAGGCACTTCTTTTTAGCGCAAGTCGAGCACAATTAATTCACAAGGTTGTGAAACCATCAATCAAAAAGGGGCAAGTGGTCATCACCGATAGGTCTGCATATTCATCTGTTGCATACCAAGGGGTTGGAAGAGGACTAGGATACCAAAAGATTTATGAATTAAATGATTTTGCACTAAGCGGTTACTGGCCTGAAAAAGTAGTTCTTCTTGACATTGATCCAAAAATATCTTTATCCAGACAAAAGATTGCTGACAGAATTGGAGGCGATGAAGTTAGTTTTTTTAACAAAGTTAGAGATGGATATTTGCAATTAGCGCACGAGTTCAGTGATAAATTTCTTGTAATAAATGCCGAAGATTCCCAACACGAAAACTTTAATAAAGTTTCCGAGTGGTTAGATTTTGCAAAATCTTAATTTTGAGCTTGAGAGTGAGAGCAAAGGACCTTTTCATGCATATTTACTATTATCTGATTCATCTAAATATGTATTAGATCAAGCAATCCAATTTGCCTTCAGAATTAGCCTTTTAGAGAATCGTGAGCAAGATCATCCTGATATAAGAATTGTTGAATCAGAAAATATAAATACCATTGGCATTGAAGATGTGAGAGAAGTCCTTAACAAAGATAATTTATCTCCTATTTCTGGACAATATAAAGTAATAATCTTCCCACCCTACAAGTCGCTAACAGAAGAAGCTTCAAATGCACTATTAAAGACATTGGAAGAACCATCTGATTCAAGTATTTTTATTCTTACCTCTACTGGTAACTTTTGGTCCCACGCAAAAGACGATGCAAATAGAGGAATTATTAATACGATTAAGAGCCGATGTAGAACAGTTTTTGTGGAATCTGAAATAATAACAAATTATGATTTTACTTTTAATGACTTCTCAAACTTTATTGATATAAAAGATTTTATACCTATAGTTGATAAGGAGAAGGTTAATATCTTGTTAGACAACTTAGAAAAATTAACAAAGATAGAGTCCACTTCCAGTAAAAACATGTTTAAGTTTCAAAGCTTACTAAAGAATGTAAAAAATATTCAGGTAGAGTTTGAAGATTCAACAGCAACTTTTGGAAGCAAACTTACTACTCGATCGCTTGAATATGTGGTGAGAGCATTACTAACAACTAACCAAATTGATAAATCGAAATATAGATATTGTGAGCTAATTCAGAATGCTATAGAGGAAATTCAACAAGGGATGAGAGATAGTATTGTTATCAACAACTTATCAGTAGAGCTGGTAGAACTGTGAGTACCCTAAAACTTTTAGGAACAGGTTGTCCAAGTCCAAGTAGTTTAAGATTTGGTCCAAGTACTTTATTTATCCAGAGAGGAAAGAATTATTTATTTGACTGTGGATCGGGAGTCACTCAAAGATTGAATGCTGCAGGGATCAAGTCATCAGAAATAGAAATTCTTTTTATAACCCATATACATTCAGATCATGTGATGGATCTTTATCAGTTATATATATCAGGTTGGCACCAGGGAAGAAATACAAAGTTTAAGGTAGTTGGTCCGAAGGGAACAAAATTATTTTTTCAGAACATTCTTAAAGCTTTCAATGAAGAACTTGAGGGAAGAATTAAATGGGAGCAAAGACCAAACATAGAAGGACTAGATTATGAAGTTACAGAAATTGATGAAACTTTTGAATTCAAAAATGATGATTTAGAAGTAAAACCCTTTGAGGTAGACCACTATCCTGTAGAGCCTGCATTCGGATACCAGATAAAACTTTCAGATAAAGGGAAAGAAAAAAAAGTAGTAATCTCTGGAGATACAAGAAAAAGTGAAAATTTAATAAAGCATGCTCTTAATGCTGATGTCTTAGTACATGAAGTTTTTGTCAATTTAGAATTTGATGATAGGAGAATGTCTGAAAAGACTCTTTTAAATGTTAGTGACTATCATACAAGTCCAAAAGAAATCGGAGAGATTGCAAATATCGCAGAAGTTAAGAAATTAATACTAACCCATTTCGTACCTCCCATTTTTGATGAAAGTGAGCTCATTTATAAAATTGCAGAATCTTATAAGGGAGAGATAATCATTGGAGAGGACTTAATGTCCATTGAAATTTAACCAATGGTTTGTTCTAATTTAGTAAACTTTCTTATACTTAACAACAAGAAAGCTCCTAAAAGTAATCCAAAATAAACAAGTCCGTTATATCCAATATTTAAATAGGTGAACCCAAGGCTTATATGAGCAATAGAACTACCAACAAATACTATGCTGTCACTTTTAATATTTAGATTTACTGAATTCTTAATTGAATACTTAGAAATAGCAGAGCTGATTGCGATATAAGTAAAATTCCAACCCAGCCCAAGAAGATAAAGCCCTATTTTTAAAAATAGTATGTCTTTATTAAATAGTGAAACAATACAACTGATAATGAGAATAAGACTACCAATAATTGCGAATAGATTATTTCCATATTTATCAACCAAGTTTCCAAGAATTGGAGACAGTAAGAACATACCTAATGTGTGATAGCTTATAATTGCACCTACCAGTTTTATAGTTTCTCCAATATCCTGAACATGCAAGGGTGTCGCAGACATAATCAGGACCATAATAAAGTGATTTAATACGAGAATTCTGGTTAATAATTTCGCGGTACTATCTAGTTCTGAAATTTTAACTGATTTTTGGATAACGAGCTTTTTGTTTAGAGAACTATCCTTTTGAGAGAATAACGAGACAGATATTCCTGCAAGAAACATACCCAGTGTAGCAATAAAATAACCAACTATTAGGTCAGAGCCAAACCACTCATCAAAAATAGCAGAGTACTCTCCGACCAACCGAGGACCAAAGATAGATCCAAACACTGAAAACCATACAGCTAGTGACAAAGCTGTTGCTTTAAAACTTTCTGTCGCAACAAAAGAAGCAACGTACCTAGTTTGAAGTGAGGCTGACTGGCCAATACCTAAAATGAATGCTCCAATTAACAAAAGAATGAATGAATCAATTACTAAAGAATATATTAGAACTAATCCACCCAAGCTACCTATGAGAAAAGTATTAGATAGAGCTCTATTTCTGGAATATTTTTGAGAAAGTCGATCAAATATTTGAGTTCCTAGTACTGCACCTCCAACACCAACAGCATTTGGAAATCCTACGAAATATGGATTCGATGAAACTTCTCTAGCAGCTAATACTGTTACAGTTATTGCCGCTATGAAGCCAATAGAGGAAAATGCAACTGAAAGCAATAGATGAAGGATTTTTTTAATTTCTAAAAGCATAAATTATAGAATAATAATAGTAACTAATTAAAAATTATTTTCCTGAAGTAATTGTAAAAAATTTTACTCCAGTTAGCATTATAAAGCATGAAGAGAGGGTGACCTCAGCAACCTAGAAAGCAAACAAAGGTGCTAAAGATGTGGTTTTTAAAACAAAAAATATGCTATCTATCTTCATCATCAGATAAGGAGATAAAATGTATAATTTAACAACTGCTGAAACAGTATCGCCTGGACATCCAGATAAAATTGCTGATTTAATTTCTGATTATGTTCTTACACGAGCATTAAAAAATAATAATGCATCGAAAGTTGCTGTAGAAACATTTTTAACAGGAACAAAAAATGGAGGATTAGTGCTTGTTGGTGGGGAGATAAGTGAAATTGCCAATATCTCTTCAGAAGATATTAAGGAAATTGTCACGTTAGCTCTAAGCAAAACTATTAAAACAAGCTTTCAAGATTTTGATTTAGAGAAGTTATCCATATATAACGAACTTACTCCACAATCTGAAGAGATCAGAGCTGCTGTCGGAGATGAAAAAAATCAAGGAGCGGGAGACCAGGGAATAATGATTGGTTATGCCACAAATAAAACTAAATCATTTATGCCTATTACTTTCGATAAATCTAGAAATATTCAGAAAAGCTTATGGGATCTTCAGAACTCGGATCCAATGCTCGATTTAGATTCAAAAGTACAAGTCACGAGTGGCGGAGAAAAGACTAAAGTTGTTTTTTCGACACAACACAAGCAAGATATTGATTTAGAAAAATTAAAAGCACAAGTAGTTGAAATTGTTTCCGAACATATTACTGAAGATTTTGTTCTTGATTTAAATCCATCTGGTTCTTTTGTAAAAGGTGGTCCCGCAGGAGACACTGGTCTTACAGGGAGAAAAATTGTTGTTGACGCATATGGACCTTCGATACCCGTCGGTGGAGGAGCATTCTCAGGAAAAGATCCAAGCAAAGTTGATAGGTCTGCCGCATATGCAGCAAGACATCTTGCTAAAAATATTGTGGCACATGAGTTATCCGATAGATGCCAGGTCAGAGTTGCTTACGCTATAGGAAAAGCAGATCCTTATGAGCTATCTGTTGATACCTTTGGAACTGAAAAAAAGGATAAAAATGTTTTACAAGATTTTATTGATAAGTTTGACATGAGGCCAGCAGCGATTATTGATAGATTGAGCTTACTTTCTGTAGACTACAGAAAAGATACACTTTTCTCCCACTTTGGTCATGATGACCGAAATTGGGAAAAAATTGAAAATTTCTAAAAACAATTATTTATACTGCTATACTTGAAATATACATAAAGAGAAGGTTAAGACCTCAGCAACCTGGAAGACTATCCAAGGTGCTAGAAAATGTGGCAGAAATGCAACTAAATAGTCAGAACTCTTCTCCAAATTAAAGGAAAAACTTATGAAATATGATTCAAAATTATTACATGCAGGATGGGATTCTGATGCAGATCCTCAAGGGTCTATTACTGTTCCAATATATAAAACCACGGCGTATCAATTTAACAACACTGAACATGCAGCTAATTTATTTGCATTAAAAGAATTTGGTAATATTTATTCCAGACTTGGTAATCCAACAGTAGGAGCTTTGGAAGCAAGACTTACAGCATTAGAAGACGGTGCAATGTGTGTAGCTCTTTCATCTGGAACTTCAGCAGTAATGTACTCTTTGATCAATATCATGAGTCAGGGTGATAATTTCGTTGCAGCTAACCAGCTATATGGTGGTACATACACAATGTTCGACAATATTCTGCCAGAATATGGAATTGATGCAAAAAAAGTAGATATAACAGACCTAAAAGCAGTCGAAGATAGTATTGACGATAAAACAAGAGCAATTTATTGTGAAACAGTCACAAATCCAGGACTTGTTGTTGCGGACGTAACAGCACTTTCAGAGATTGCTCACAAGCACGGCATTCCTTTAATTGTCGATGCTACCTTTACAACTTCTGCTATTCAAAAATCATTTGAGTTTGGAGCAGATATAGTTGTATATTCTCTAACGAAATGGATGTCTGGACATGGAAGAGTCATTGCTGGAGCAGTAATTGAAAAAGGTGGTTTTGATTGGGGAAATGGTAATTTCCCACTTTATGATAAGCCCGACAGTAGCTACGGAGGTATGCGTTGGGGTCACGATCTTGGAGATCTTGGGAATGTAGCTTATTCATTGAGATTAAGGACTGTACCATTAAGAAACCTTGGTGCAAATATGTCACCTGACACAGCTTTTGAAGTTATGTCTGGACTTGAAACCCTTAGCCTTAGAATGGAAAGACACTGTCTCAATGCAAAAAAGGCTGCGGAGTTTTTGTCTAACCACGATTCAGTTGAGTGGGTTAGGTTTCCTGGTCTAGAGGGAGATCCATCATACGAACTATCAGAAAAATATCTAAATGGAACTGGTGGAACCATGGTAGTTTTTGGAATAAAAGGTGGGAAAGATTCTGGACAAAAATTTATTGATAACTTAAAAATGTTTAGGCATGTTGCAAATGTTGGAGATACAAGATCACTAGCAATTCATCCTGCGTCAACAACTCATTCCCAATTAGACGACGATGCTTTGATAGCCGCTGGATCACCACCAGAGCTCGTAAGGCTGTCTATAGGAATCGAGAATATAGATGATATTATTGAAGATCTTACACAGGCTCTTGAAAGTACAAAATAACAATATATCTAAATTCCAGATACAGCAATTTAAATTAGACTCTGGTGAAGTGTTGGATAAAGTTGAAATTGCCTATACAACGTATGGGCAACTTTCTAAGTCTGCTGATAATGCAATACTTATATTCCATGCTTTAACAGGGAGTCATCTACTAGCAGGAAAGCATAAGCAGTTTAATGATGAATCATTGCCTTGGAATGAAGAGTTAGAAATTGGATGGTGGGATGATTTTGTAGGTCCTGAAAAAATAATTGATACAGATAAGTATTTTGTGATATGTGCGAACTACCTTGGTGGATGTTACGGGTCTAGTGGAGCAGATACTTATAAAATGGCTGATGGAAAAAAATTTCCTGAAATAGCATTTAAAGACATAGAAAATACGCAAAAACAGTTGGTTGATTATCTTGGTGTAAAAATGCTACATGCAGTAGTAGGGCCCTCAATAGGTGGTCTAATGGCTCTTGAGTTTGCTGCTACATATCCAAATTTTGTTAATAAAATAATTTCAATTTCTAGTGGATTCAAAGTTTCAACTTTACAATTACTTCACAATCTTGAACAAGCATACGTTATAAATTTAGGAAAGGGTTCAGGAATAAGAGAAAAAGACTATCTCGCACTGGCAAGAATGATTGCACATAAAACATATATATCCCTAGAGCTATTAGCTAACAGGGCAAAAAATGAAACAAAATATGACGAATATCATCTAGATAGTTTCATTAAAACTTCTGAAGAGTCATATATGATGCATCAGGGTGAAAAATTCGTTGAAAGATTTACAAACAATGCTTACTTGTCAATTATTCGTGGTTGGCAAAATTTCAACTTATCTGAAACTTTGTTGAAAAACTTATCAACAAAAGATGTCTTAATTTTGAGTGTAGATTCAGATGTTTGCTTCTATCCTGAACAACAAATAAATCTAGCAAATGTTTTAAAAGAACAAAAGTGTAATGTGCAGTTTGAAAAACTTGTTTCAGAAAAGGGACACGATAGTTTTCTTCTAGAGCCAAACTTATATAAGTTTTATATTAAAAAATTTTTAGAAGTCCACAAAAATTAAAAACCATTGTGTATCACCTAAGCGCCTTAGTAGTGGAGTAGCTACTCGTAATGAACAGGCGGAGGATTCAATTCTTTCCTTCGGTTCAAAATATCTTAAAAATTTAATCGTATTTTATAAATAACGAACTAGTCTTTTTATGTGAAAAAATTAATTATGTATATAAGTGTTTGGAGTCTACTAATTCCAGGTATGGCCTTAGCAGATGATCACAATGAGGATAATGAATTACCCATACCGGCAATAGTGATAGTGGAAGAAATTGAAGAACTTGAAGATCCAGCATGGACATACAAATTTCTTATTCCAACATCAGTTGCAATTGCAACTCTTGTGATTCTCGGTAATGTAATTCAGTATTTCAGACAAGTAACTCGAAAAAGATACAAGATTAAAGATTAATAAAAGTATCCTCAGTGTTAAATGTCTAATCAAATTGAAGAAAAATTTTTATTAAATTTTGATATTGAAAAAAAATATGTTGTAGCGCTGAGTGGTGGGGTGGATAGTGCTGTATTAACATTCCTAGCAAAAAAGTTTTCTAGTAACGTAAGAACAATTTTTATAAATCACAACCAACAACACTCAAATAAATTAGAAGTACAAGCAAATTCAATCGCTCAAAAGATGGAACTTGATTTTATTGCAATTCCAACGTCTCTTGAAACAAACTCATCAGAAACACAAATGAGAAAAGTAAGAATTGAAAAATTACTTACGAATATAAAAGATGAAGAATATCTCTTATTTGGCCACACACTATCAGATAAAGCGGAAACATTTCTAATGAACTTATTTAGAGGTACACATTTACACGGTTTAAAGTCAACACAAAGAAATATAAATAAGATCAGCAGACCCTTATTAGATGTATCTAAAGAAGAAATTTTCACCTATGCAAAAGAGAATCAAATAAGTTATTTAGATGATGAATCTAATTTAAATAATGCAATAAATAGAAACTGGATTAGAAATGATGTTTTTAAAGAAGTTGAACTAAGATTCCCTGGGTCTCTTGAAAGGAAAATTATACAGATAATTTCAGAATTGGAATATGTACTTCATCAGGATTTAAATTTATTAAATTTTGTTAAATCCAGTAAGGGATATATTGAAATGCCAATTTCTTTATTAGATTTTAATAATCCCAAGTTGTTATCACTACTTACAACTATTGGAAAAGTGATGGGAATGACAGGTATGGAATCTAAAGATATAGATAAGATCAAAGAAGCTATATCTTCTGGTAAACAAGTTACATTTTTTAATGATTGGTATTGCATGTCATCTTCCTCACTTCTAATTTTTATTAATAAGAATTTATGGTCCCTGCAGGCAGGATTAGATTCAAACCCTTACGGATATATACGGATTAAGTCAGGTAAAAAAGTTGCCAATTTCAATAATTGGAATGTGGCAATTCCATCAAAAGAAGCGAATATCTCGATAAGAACATTAGAGAATGGTGACAAAATAAAAATTAATGATTCTGAACAAAAAGTGCCTGAAATCATGAGGGCTTTTGGGCTAAAGGGGTTACTTAAGGAGGCCTGGCCTCTGCTTTTAATGGGTAAAGAAATTATTTGGATCCCTGGAATTAGGAAATCAGATACTGCTCTTGACTTTCAAAAAAACAATTATTCACATATAATAAGTGCTTCTATGGAAAAGAGTAATATTGAAAATTTCTAAAACCTTAATATCTAAAGAAGAGATTGAAAATAAAATCTCTGAAATTGCAAATGAAATTAACTATAAATATAAAGGAAAAGAGCTTGTTGTAATCGGTATTTTAAAAGGTGCTTTTATTGTAGTAAGTGACCTGGCAAAACAACTTGAGCTTGACGTAACTTTCGATTTTATGAGTATTAAATCTTATTATGGCTCTGAGTCAACGGGACAGGTGAAAATTGTAAAAGACTTAGAGTATGATATTACAGATAAGAATGTTTTGATTGTTGAAGATATCTATGACACTGGGCTTACTCTTACAAATTTAATAAAGTTATTAGAATACAGAAATCCAAAAAGTATTGAAATTTTTTGCATGTTCGTAAAAAAAGGAGTTCCAAAAGATCCAATTGAAATCAACTACAGTGGCTTTGAAATTGGACCTGAATTTGTTGTAGGGTATGGACTTGATTACAACGGAAAACATCGTGAACTTCCTTATCTAGCTGTACTTTCTTAAATTTCATAATTACTTTTAAACGTGTCTGTATTAAATTAAAAGATAATGGATAAAAAAGAAAAAAATAAAAATAGATCAGTTTTTCTGTACATCGCATTAGGACTTTTAATATTCCTTGGCGTACAACAATACAATGAAAACATAGGTGCTCCAGAAACAGTATCATTTTCTCAATTTAAATTATTAATAACAGAAAATAAAGTAACAGAAGCTGTAATAAAAGAACAGTCAAATACAGTTCACTTTGAAGTTGCTGGTAAAACGACAGTTTTTAAAACTGAATATCCAGAGGGATTCGAAGGAGAAGTATTCCAACTTTTAATAAATGAAAACATTGAGTTAAGTACCGACACGGAACCCGCTGGATTCCAAGAGTATTTTATAGCATTTTTACCCTGGCTATTTCTTGCAGGATTTATGTTTTATATGTTTTCTCAAGTCAGAACTAATGGAAATCAGTTAATGCAGTTTGGTAAATCTAAAGCAAAGGAAATGGATGAGGAAACTCCTAAGGTTACCTTTAAAGATGTTGCAGGTGCTGATGAGGCAAAAGAAGAACTAGAAGAAATAAAAGAATTTCTGAAATCACCAGAAAAATTTCATAACTTAGGTGCAAAAATTCCAAAAGGAGTTCTATTAATAGGACCTCCGGGAACAGGAAAAACATTATTGGCGAGAGCTGTAGCCGGCGAGTCAAATGTTCCATTTTTCAGCATCTCCGGTTCCGATTTTGTAGAGATGTTTGTTGGAGTAGGAGCAAGTAGAGTAAGAGATTTATTTAAAAAAGCAAAAGATTCTTCACCTGCAATAATCTTTATTGATGAGATTGATGCTGTAGGGAGAATGCGTGGAGCGGGTGTCGGTGGCGGAAATGATGAAAGAGAACAGACATTAAATCAGCTTCTGGTTGAAATGGATGGATTTGAATCTAATCAAGGAGTAATCTTAATGGCTGCAACCAATAGACCTGATGTTTTAGATCCTGCATTATTGAGACCTGGAAGGTTTGATAGACAAGTTATAGTTGATAGGCCAGATTTAGAAGGCAGAACTCAAATACTAAAAGTTCACTCAAAAGACAAACCCCTCGCAAAAAATATAGACCTTAAAACAATCGCTAAACAAACGCCTGGTTTCACTGGTGCGGATTTAGCGAATCTACTAAATGAGTCAGCATTATTGGCTGCAAGAAAAGATAAAAAGAAAATCTCTAATGTTGATATTGAAAATTCAATTGATCGAGTTCTTGCAGGACCTGAGAAGAAAAGCAGACTTATAAGTAGTGAGGAAAAACTTATTATTGCTTATCATGAGACGGGGCATGCATTAGTAGGTTGGGCTCTACCAAATGCCGATCCTATTCATAAGGTAACAATTATTCCTAGAGGTAAGGCTTTAGGTTACACACAAGCTTTACCTGATAGTGAGAAATATTTATCATCTAAAGCTGAGTTAAAAGACAGACTAGCAATGTTAATGGGCGGGAGAGTGGCAGAAGAATTGATTTTTAAAGACCCTACGACGGGTGCCTCAAATGATATTGAAAAAGCTACAGATATTGCAAGAAGAATGGTTATGGAATTTGGAATGAGCGATAAATTGGGACCAATGGTATTTGGTAAAGGCTCTAATGAAGTTTTTTTAGGTAGAGATTATGGAAGACAACAAGATTATTCTGACGAAGTTGCTTCTTCAATTGACGGTGAAGTGAAAATCCTACTTAGTGATGCTCATGCCGTTGCTGGTAAAATTTTAAAAAAATTTAGAAAACAAATGGATGCAATGGTTGAAGCGTTAATAGAACAAGAGACTATTAATAGAGAAGAAGTTTCTAAACTATTTAAGTCAATTAAAAAAGTTAAAATTCAAGGCTCCGGCAAAACACTAAAGCTGACATAGTGAGTGAGCAATACAATAATGAAGAAAACCTTAAAGGGTTACTTGACCTCGTATATAAGAATACTGAAAAGTCAGAGAAGGAATCTTTAGATATAGTGCAGAAATTTTCTGCTCAAATTCAAAAAAAATTATCCAAAAATTCACATAATATATCCGAAATCTTTACAAGCTTGGATGATGTAACATACAGTCAACCAATTTATTTAAGGAACGTACCTTTTATCAGCTTGTGCGAGCATCACTTACTTCCTTTTTTTGGATCTTTTGATATAGCCGTCTTTCCTAGGAATAAAATTGCTGGTATTTCTAAATTTAGTGATTTGATAAATCATTTATCAAATAATTTAACACTACAAGAGAAAATTACAAAAAAAGCAGCTGAGGTTATTCACGAAGAACTAAATCCCGAAGGAGTACTAATTAGAGTCACTGCAAAGCATCTGTGTTCAGATTTAATGAACCCAAAGAGTTCAATTTCGGATGTCATTACTACTTTTAGCACAGGTATATATGAGCTGGATTACTCACTTAGAGCCGAAGCTTTAACAAATTTTAAATAAGTTGTTTTCTTGGAATAGCTTTTTAGAATCCCTACCCAATAAAATTCTTGGAGTACTCAACGTAACAGATGATTCATTTACGGGTGATGGAATATTAGGAAAAATAAATACAGTCCATCAAATATACGAATCAGCCGAAAAAAAAGATATCAAATTTCTTGATATTGGATGCATGTCTACAAAGCCAAATTTTAGTCCTATCTCAACAAAAGAAGAGATATTTAGATTAAATTCTTTTTTGGAGATTAAAAATGAAAATTTTAATTATTCGATAGATTCATTTAACCCAGTTGTTGCTAAAAAGGCTCTTGAAAATGGTTTTTCTGTAGTTAATGACATATCAGGAGCAACAAATAGCGAAATGTTAAGAACTGTAAAGAATTACTCTGCAGGACTGATTATTGTTCATAGAAATCCTAATTCATCATTTATTCATGATAAGGTTGAATATAAAAACATTATTAATGATGTTAAAAATGATCTTAGACAGCAAATCAAAGACGTACTTGCAAGTGGTGTTCGTAAAGAAAAAATAGCTATTGATCTTGGATTAGGTTTTGGTAAAACCATGGAACAATCTGCCATATTGTTAGAATCCGTTGGTCAATTTGTATTCGAATATCCACTAGTGGTTGGATACTCGAAAAAAAAATTTACAAAACTACTAAAAGTCTCTGATGATGAACTTTTAAATCATTGCCAGAAGGAGGGAGTCTCTCTAGTCAGGTTACACGTCATTGATTAAAAAATTTGCTAAGCTACTATGGTCTAACACTTAGGAAAGGCAATAAATGGCAGGATTAAAACCAAGTGATTTTCACTGGATCATCGAAGGAAAGTTAGCTGTATCGGAATGCATAGGCGGTGGTGGACTTACTTCTCGAAAAATCAGAAGAGAAGAAGAGGTACAGTGGTTAAAAAGTAATGGAATCAATTCCATTTTTTCACTTTTAGAAACAGATTTTAATTTAAGTAGCTATCAGGAAGTTGGTTTTAGAACTTACCATTTTCCATTAACGAATAATCCTCACATGGAATCTATTGCAGTTATATTTGAAGCTATCGAAGAAGCACTCTCCGATAAAGAAAGAAAGTTATTAATACACAGAGAATATCTTGATGAAGAAGTACCCGGTATTTTGGCAGGATACCTGATATACTCAAAACTTTTAGATGATCCTATATTCTCAAGAACTATTCTTGAACGAATTTTAGGTAAACCCCTTTCACCTAAAGCCATTGCATTAATTCCAAGTCCTTAAAATATGTCTTTTGACATTAAGATTGACGGAATCAAAACATTTGGTAAACACGGTGTCTATGAATTTGAAAAAAAAGAAGAGCAACTATTTTTAGTTGATATAAAAATTAATTTAAGCTCTGAAACTGTTGTCGATGATTCGATTGAAACAACAATTGACTATGAAGAATATATTGAAAAAGTTGAAGTTTTGGTTAGTTCATCTTCTTTTAACCTAATTGAAAGTCTTGCCAAGTATTTATATCAAAACTTAGAAAGTCCAAAAATAAATTATTTAGTCGTTACAGTCCATAAACCTAATACAGTATTGAGCAAAAAGACCGAGAATATCAGCGTTACCTACAATGGATAACTACAAAGGTATTATTTTATCTCTAGGATCTAATATCGGAGATAGGAAAAGTAATTTAACTGCTGCACTTGTTGAGTTAGCTAAATTAGTTGAAATAAAGGGTGTCTCTTCAATTTATGAATCAGAACCTTTATTAATGACAGACCAGAGTAGTTTTTATAACATTGCTATCGAAATAAAGTATTCAAAAACTCCAAAAAAGCTTTTAGACGAAATAAAAAAAATAGAAATTAATCTCGGCAGAAAGAAAACTGTTCGGTATGGGCCAAGAATAATTGACATCGACATTATATTTTTTGATGGAGAAAATATTTCCACTGAAATGTTGACCATCCCACACTACGGTTGGAAAAATAGACTATTTGTTATTGAGCCGATCTGTGAGATAGTCGAGGAGTTTCATATTTCTGAATTTGATATTTATGATCAAAAAGTAGTAAAAAAAGGTAAGATAAATTACAAGTAGTTACGGGCACCAGTAAGGGCACGATAAATATGAAAAATTTAAAAAAAATTACAAATGAAATATATGAAGAAGATCTTTTCTTCATACCAACAATGGGATCTCTTCATAAAGGACACTTTTCATTAATAGAAAAGGCAAAAGAATCTGGCTTAAAAACTATTGTTTCTATTTTTGTAAATCCGAAACAGTTTAAGGACTCTAATGATTATCAAAAATATCCAAGGAACCTTCAAAAAGATTTTATTAGTTTAGAGAAGCTCAATGTAGATTATCTATTTACTCCAGATGAAAACTATATATATGGTGATAACTTTCGAGATATTGTAAAGTCTGGAACCATTGGAGAAAAATATGAGGGTCAATCAAGACCAGGACATTTTGATGGAGTTTTAACTGTAGTCAATAGGTTATTTGATCTAGTAAAACCTAAAAAGGCTATTTTTGGAAAAAAGGATGCTCAACAATTATTTCTAATAAAAGATTATGTTGAACGTTTTAGTAAAGATATTGAAATATTTGAAGGGGAGATAATCCGAGACAGCCACGGATTAGCACTAAGCAGCAGAAATATACTTCTGAGCGATAGTGGTAAGGTTATCGCTACAAGTTTAAAGAAACAAATGGATATCCTAAAAGAGATGTATCTTAATACTGGTCTCATAAAGGCTTCGATTGAAAAAATACTAGAAGCTAACAAAGATAGACAACTTAGTATTGACTATCTTGAAATATTAGATAAAAATATCTTTAATACTGTAAATGACAGTACGAAGAATTTTATAATTGTTATTGCTGGGTACGTAGAAGGTATTAGGTTGATAGATAATATTGATTTTGGAATAGTGGAATAAATGAAGAAAATCATGGCTATAGATGTTGGCAACAGCGAAACAACTGTCGGAGTCGGTAACTCTGATAACTGGGATAGCTATCGTTACACAACAAGAAAGACTATTACCTCTGACGAATTACTAATGATGTTTAAATCTTCAATCGATCTCTCAAAAGATAATGATGAAATAATTCATGGAGCAATAGTTTGTTCCGTTGTACCCCAGATCACAGATAGCGTTATATTCGCAATAAATAAATTTACATCTAAAGAAGTCTTAGTTGTGGGTCCGGGTATTAAAACTGGTTTGAAGGTTAACATTGATAATCCAAAGGAACTTGGTCCTGATAGAATTGCAAATTCAGTTGGGGGATATAAGAAAATAAAAAAAGAAGTAGTTATCGTTGACCTTGGAACAGCTACAACTTTTGATGTCGTAAACCAAAATAAAGAATACATTGGTGGATCAATAGCTCCAGGAATAAAAATAAGCTTAGATGCTTTAATTTCTAGAACCTCTTCTCTGAAATCTGTAGAGCTTAAAGAGCCAAATAAAGTTATTGGAAAAAATACTTATGAGGCAATTCAAAGTGGATTAGTTTTGGGACATGCCTCAATGATTGATTCAATGTTAGAAAAGATAGTATTAGAATCACAGCTATCCCCCGGTTTAGTAATAACTGGTGGATTGGGAACTTTAATCCAACCAGTTTTAAATATAAATGCTTTATATGAGCCAAATTTAACTCTAGATGGACTTGAAGAAATATATAATTTAAATAATTAGGATATATAAATGAGTAATTTTTCAAAATCAGAGCAAGAAATATACGACCTAAGAACAGAAAAAATTCAATTCTTTTTAGAAAATAATAAAGATGCCTTCCCAACTGAATTTACTGCTACTTCAAAAATTTTAGATATTTTGA
>Ga0114994_10001773_pt1 | contig 15621 bp, 17 predicted proteins | sample ArcticOcean_MG_C_9_FD_87043 | JGI IMG/M metagenome (GOLD analysis project Ga0114994, IMG submission 87043) | Marine microbial communities from western Arctic Ocean - ArcticOcean_MG_CB2_152 | ecosystem: Environmental > Aquatic > Marine > Oceanic | place: Arctic Ocean: Canada Basin | collected...
AATCTTTACTGGAGCTCTTTTAAAAAAACTATCTAAATAGCTTATAAATAAAGTTATAGCAAAGAGAGTTAGTTAAAGCCTAGCTGTCGCCAAACTTCATATGTAATTACGGCAACTGCATTTGCTAAATTTAAACTTCTCCCTTCACTTTGCATTGGCATATAAATTGATTTATACTTTTCTCTAATCTCTATGGATAACCCGCGGCTTTCAGGTCCAAAAATAAAAGCATCTCCTTTTTTGAAATTTATATCTGTGTAACGAGTTTTTCCTTTAGTGGTCACTGAATAAATAGTGCTTACTGGTATATTCTTTAGACATTCATCTAAAGATTCCCAAACTTTGAAATGAGTTCTTCTTATATAGTCCATACCTGCACGTTTTAGACTTTTGTCATCCACCGAAAACCCAAGTGGTTTCACTAAATGTAAATCAAAACCAGTATTTGCAGATAAGCGCATAATATTGCCCGTGTTGGGTGGAATTTCTGGTTCGAATAATATAATTTTAAACATTGCGACTACTAAAATTACAATTGAAAATTTATAGTTTTACAGTTATAAAATCGTTCCAACGCGTTGTATAGCAAGGAGATACTCGAGCTTGGCTCATTTTCCAAGGTTGACTAAAGCCTTGACTGGCAACTTTTATGGTATCTTGCCCATTAACGGTATTAACCTTATCCATTGCAAGCATAAGAGACTTCTTGGTTTTATCATTATTACTCTCAAATAGATTAACTTGGATATTTGTATCGGGAACTATTTTTTCCATAATCACTCCGAGTTTATGGTAGCTATAGCCCAGCTTAAATATTGTTCTAAGACCTAATAAAGCTGCTTTAGTTATCTCTAAAGTACTATTTGTTGGAATGGGTAGTTTTATAAAACTTATATTCTGATACTGTGGTAATTGCCTACGAAAGTTATTTGTTTGAATAAATACTTTAATAACCGAAGCGCAGGAATGTTGATGACGAAGTTTTTCAGCGCAACGTGTCGCATACATAGAAGCAGCTTCTTCGAGCTTGCTTAGCTCTTCAACTAATTGACCAAAAGAGCGTGAAGTACAAATTTGTTTTTTATTAGTCGGGTTGGTTTTTAATTGGTAACAAACAGTTCCTTTAAGTTCTAATTGTAGACGTCTACCTACTATTGTCATATATTTTTGAACCCATAATTCGTTTTGGTTCCTCAATTCTAGAGCATTTTTTATCCCGAAACTATTTAACATTTTTTTGAGACGTTTACCTACACCCCAAATATCTTCAACTTTAAGGTTTTTGAGAGTATTTTTAATATCCATTGAATCGATTAAGACTTCAAGGCCGGTAGAGTATTTAGCTTTATGATTTGCAACTTTAGCTAATGTTTTTGTTAATCCCACACCAATTGATACAGGAATACCAGTCCATTGTTCTACAGTAATTTTTAAATACGTTATCTCTGATAATAATTTTTCAACAGATATACCTGATACGTCTATAAAAGCTTCATCAATCGAATATATTTCTAGCGCTGAACTATGCTGAGAAATAACCGACATTACTCTTCGTGACATGTCACCGTACAATGCAAAGTTAGAGGATAAAATAGCTACGTTATATTTTTTATAAAGATTTTTATTCTTAAATGCAGGCTCTCCCATTAAAATACCTAAAGCTTTTGATTCATTTGATCTTGCAATAACACAACCATCATTATTAGAAAGAACTACCGCTGGATGTTTTTCTAATTTTGGATTAAATAAACGTTCACATGATACATAAAAGTTGTTACAATCAACTAAAGCAAACATAGCTAGAGCGGACCATGAATAATATAAGTCACGACACCCCAGACTTTAAAATCACTCTCTAATTCAATTTTAATAGGTTTATAAGCTATATTGCTTGATAAAAGATATAGTGCTCCATTTTTTTTCATTAATTTTTTAACTGTAAACTCACCATCAAGAACGGCTAAAACTATACTGCCCATTTCATACGGCTTAGCTCTATCCACTATTAATAAATCTCCTTGGTGTATATCTGAATCTTCCATTGAATCTCCCTGGACACGTACATAAAAAGTAGCGGCAGGATGCTTAACTAAGTATTCATTTAAATCAATTGGTAGGTCAAGATGATCATCAGCAGGTGATGGGAAGCCTGCTGTAATTGTCGAAATCATTAAAGGAATTTTGAATGGTTGACACTTTGAGATAGCGTGAAATTTAAGCGTTGATTCCCCCCTATATTTCATATTGCGTATTTAAATTTAAGAATTTAATATGGCTTAGTATTCTCGAAAAGAATAAAGAAGAACACCATTTATTTGAAATCGATCTTTGCTTGAAACTTTAATAATAGGATACTCTGGATTTCTAGGGTGTAACTCAATTCGATCATTCATGGGTTGATATCTTTTTAAAGTTGCTTCATCATTAATAAGAGCTACTATAATCTGACCGGGTAAAGCTTCCATTGATTTTCGAACAACAATATAATCTCCATCATCAATATGATCTCCTATCATGGAATCTCCTTTAACCTTTAAAACAAAGTTGTCTGGATGAACAAAAGGCGCCGGGACAGATATTGTCTGTGCATTTTCTAAAGCCTCAATTGGTTCTCCTGCTGCAATTAAGCCTAACAAAGGTAGGCAAGGTCGTTTAGTATTGCTTTCTGAAGATATGGCTAAAGCTCGCTTTCCGTTAGGTCCTTTAGATCTATTCAAATAGCCATTCTGAGTTAGGGTTTTTACATACCAATGAACTGTTCCTAGAGATCCAAAGCTCATTCCTTTCTTAATTTCTTCATAAGAGGGTGCTTGGCTATAGTTAACAATATGGTCTTGAATAAAATCCAAGAATCGTTGCTGTTTAAATGATAAGTGCGTTTTCATTCTAATATGATAAATACTCGTAAGTTACTCGTAAGTATATTAAGTTAATTAGTTATTACAATTCAAGTGTTTTGAATTATGATAATTTTTCCTTGAGAGAATGGAGCGAAGAGGCTTTAAAGTAGTATATAGTTATAAATAAAATTCAAAGACCCTAAACCTCCACTTTTTTATTTCAATCCCCTATCTTTAAATCATCTAACTGAGATAAATTAGTACTTAATATTATGAGACTGTTTACTAAGCTAGCACTAATATTTTCAATCGTTATAGGCCAAGAGTATACCTGGCCAACGAATACAGGTAAACATTTATCCTCTAATTTTGGTGAATTTAGAACTACTGGCTATCATCTTGGCTTAGATATAAAGACAAAAGGAACCATTGGTCACCCTGTGTATGCTATATCTGGTGGTTATATATCTCGAATTGTTACTAATTACTCTGGGTTTGGTCGTGCACTATACTTAACTCTAGAGAATGGTCAAACTGCAGTATATGCACACTTAAGTAAATTTATTCCCCAACTCGAGGATAGACTAAAGCAAGAACAAGAACAAGAACGGTCTTATATGACTAATATTTTTTTATCACCTGAAAAATTCAAGTTTGAAAAAGGTGATATAATTGGTTATTCAGGAAATACAGGTTTTTCGTTTGGCCCTCATCTTCACTTTGAGATTAGAAATAAAAATGGACAAACCTTAAATCCACTTACTAATGGCTTAAGTCAAGCAGATCGAATGGCGCCAATAGCAGAAGAAATCTCATTTATTCCTTTAAATTCTGAAAGTTGGATAAACGGGAATCAATTGCCTCAAAATTTTCCATTATTTCGAAGTAAGAATGGTGAATATAACTTCCCCGATACTATTAATATTTTTGGTGTGCTTGGGATGTCACTTAAGACCTTCGATAAAAGAGAAGGTGCTAATAATATTTATCAACCGCACCGCATCGAAGTATATATTGATGAGAAGCTTCATCATTCACTCCAATTTGATCGTCTTGACTATGATTGGCTAAATACCGCTAATTTTATTAAAGATTATAGAAATGCACGTTTGAACTTAGGAGACTTTGTAAAACTATATCATAATGAAACAGATCCAAATGTTCCTATCCATTCAGATTCAACCAACGGGGTATTAGATCTCACCCCAGGCTATCATGATATTAAAATCCATATAATGGACCACTTAATGAACTTACGTATTGTCCGTGGAACCATTCTTAATATGGAACCTTTTGATATCACGCTTAAACCGCTTGGAGAGACAAAAGATCTTATTTCTTTCTTAATCCAGTCAAAAAATATTTCAATACCAATTAAGTCTGTCTTGGCTTATTCATTTACACCTTATGGCTATGCAGACGAAAGAGTATCCATCCAATCTTCTGAATCTATAAAGGAAGGCAAGATTATTACTCTTCTAAAAAAACAAACTGATCGTAGGGCTCTCCAATTTATAGCTGAAAATAAGCTGGGGACTTTATCTCGACCCTTCCATTGGGTTGATAGTCAAAGTTATCATGACTATTTAAATGTGAACGTTGACATGGATATCTCCTATACTGATGCTGGTCTATATATTCAAATTCAGTCTGAAAAAATTGTAAATGCTGATTTTTCATTAAGACTGAAAGGGAAATATCAATATGAAACAATTCCGCTAAATCAAATTCAACCCTCAGTATTTTTAACTAAACCATTATCTCCAATTATTTTTAATGAAGTAGATGAAATCGAAGCTATCCTCAATGGAAAGATCGAAAGGCAAATACGATTTGATTTCCCTTATAAAGTAGCTCACCCAGGGTCTTCAATGACTACTATTTCTAAAGATGATTTGTTTTCCATGCGAAGCAAAAAAAACTCCATTAGTAGTAGTACGCTAATGTGGGTTGAAGCTGTTCATAAATATGCACCTGTCAAAAATGGAAATCACCTATCACGAGTTTATCAACTGCAGCCTTATCAAAAACCACTGTTAAATTCAATTAATATTGCTATTCGCTATTCATCTAAATACAAAGACCTCGATAAAATACATCTTTATTTTTATGACCAAAAAGAAGGGTGGTCTTTCATCAAAACTAAAAATAATAGAGAAAGGCAAGTTTTAACAGGTGAAATAATGCACCTTGATGCAGTCACAATTATTGAAGATGTTACTTCGCCTACAATAAAATCTATGCATCCTGGTAACAACGGTAATTATCCTTCTTTAGAGCTTAATAAGTTCAAAATTAAAATTGATGATTTACTCTCGGGATTTGATCCTTCAGAGAACTCATTTGAATTAATTTTAGACAATCAGCCTTTAATTTTTGTTTACCAACCTCAATTAAAAACTATTTCCTATGAACTAGAGCAACCATTACTCATAGGGGAACATTCTCTTCGATTTAAAGCTAAAGATAGAGCGGGGAATGAAGTGAGCCAAAAAGTAACTTTTAAAGTTTATTAATGTTTTTTCCTTATAAAGATGACAACCCAAAAATCCTTATACCTTATGTGAACTATAGTATAATTGGAATAAATATATTGATTTTTATTTTTCAATTCACAACTGGGGTTAAAGACCCTGAGGCTGAAGCTATCTTACTTTATACCTATGGTCTTATTCCTGCTAACTTTTCAATATTAACTATGCTTTCATCCATGTTTCTTCATGGAAGCGTTACTCATATTTTAGGTAACATGTGGTTTCTTTGGATTTTTGGAGACAATGTTGAGAGTACACTTGGACACGCTAGATATATTCTTTTTTATATTCTTTGTGGTATTTTTGCAGCATTATGTCAAGTCCTAATGAACCCTGGATCTGAAATTCCAATGGTTGGTGCTTCAGGTGCCATTGCTGGAGTCTTAGGCCTCTATATGGTCCGATTCCCCAAAGCGCGAGTACATGTTTTTATTTTTATTTTAGTTTTTTTCACTACGATAAGAGTACCTGCAATTATTGTACTTGGATTCTGGTTCTTTAACCAACTTACAAGCGGCTTAGGTTCTCTTGGCTTAGATATGACAGGTGGTGTAGCATGGTTTGCACATGTGGGTGGATTTATTGCTGGCATTATGTTACATCAAGTTTTTAAACTCGCTAGGTAAAATATATAGGGGGATACTATAAATAATATGTTTAAAAAAATAATTTTTATTATAATGTCTATGATTTTGAGCTTTTCATGTGAAGAAAGCAATAATGAGACTTGCAATCTGTACGAAGGTAGAGGAAATTTAATTTCTTATGAATTAATAGCAGAGTTTTCAGAGGGCGCTTTTAAGATTCTAATTGAAGATTACTATGGTTTTGACGCTAGTCAATTTAAAATTGAAAACAGTGCGAAAGTATACAAGATAGTTTATGAATCAATCGATACAGATGGCACACCTACTGAATTATCTGGCGCAATATATGTCCCTCAAGTTAGTGATGAGAGAGCTTTGCCAACATTAAAAACTGCTCATTATACAATTACTGAACGTAATGCAGTCGCTTCAGTAAGCCCAAATGTTTCACCACAAAGTATTTTAGGGTCTATGCAAGGTTATTTTTCAATTTATGCTGATGGAATTGGATATGGAATATCATATAGTCAAGCTTCTTATGTGAACAAACAAGCAAGTGCAATTGCAGGTATTGATTTATTAAGAGCCTCTAAGGAATTTGCTTGTGAAAATAATATTAAACTAAACAACCAGCTATTTACCTCCGGCTATTCAGCGGGAGGCTATGGAACAATGGCTTTTCATCAAGTTATCGATGAAGAATATTCGGATGAATTCACAATTACTGCAAATGCTCCATTAGCAGGTCCTTATGCTCTTGATCAGATGGCCGGTAGAATTTTTAGTGATGAGGTATATTCTCAACCTTATTATCTAGGCTTTGCTCTTTGGGGTTATGTCTTAGCTACTGGTGACAATGATGCCTTAAATCGTTGGGTTAATCCTAAATATAAAGAAGCTATCTTAAATATGTATAATGGAGAATATTCTGGTGAACAAATAAATACTGCATTAAATGATACAATGTCAGTATTGCTTGACTCTAACTTTTTAAGTGACTTTTTAGGTGATGGTCAAATTGAATTTAAAAAATATTTAAAAGATAATAGTTTCATCTACGGTGATTGGAAACCAAATGCACCAATACACTTTATGCATGGTGCTGATGACGAAACTGTATTTCATTTTTTAATGAAAGTTGGAGTAGATGGTTTGGAAGAAAATGGCGCAGCAAATATTCAAAGTACATCGTATCCAGGTGACCATGGCTCGGCTGCTGCAGCTTGCATGATTAACTCCATTGAATGGTTCAATACGATGAAAGAATGATTTAGCATGGATAGTTCCGCCATATTAATTGGGATTGCTGGCGGTACAGGGTCAGGGAAAACTTCAATTGCTAACTATTTACTTAAAGAATTCAATAACAATCAATTAACTGTTATTGAACAAGACTCTTATTATAAAGATAATTCTAATCTATCTCTTGATGGACGCAATCAGCTAAATTTTGACCATCCAGATGCCATTGACCTTCAACTTTTTAACAAACAAATCCTAAGACTTTTAAGTGGGAAACCAGTTGAAATCCCTATTTATGATTTTTCTATTCATAACAGAACTCAACAACAGAAATTAGTTAGCCCATGTAAAATAATTGTTATTGAGGGTATTTTAACTCTTTATTTTGAGTCATTAAGAAAATTAATGAATATAAAAGTATTTGTTGATACGCCAGATAAAATTCGCTTTAAACGTAGATTGTCAAGAGATATTGAGAATAGAGGCAGAACTTTAATGTCAGTTACAAATCAATATGAAAGTACAGTTCAGCCTATGTATAAACAATTTGTTGAGCCATCTAAAAAGTTTGCTGATATAATCATAACTGGTGGCGTTAAAAACAAAGAAGCTATTAATACTTTAATCAATAATATTAACGTACTATTATAACATGACTCAGACACCTAAAAACTCTGGATGGATAGAAGTTATTTGCGGGAGCATGTTTAGTGGAAAAACTGAAGAATTAATACGGCGAGTTCGTCGTGCTGAGATTGCAAAGATGAAGACCATTATATTCAAACCTAATATTGATAATCGATATAGTTCAAATCATATAGTTTCTCATAATCAATCTAAGATGGAGTCAGTTGTAGTAAAGGATATAAATGAAATTATCAAATTATCAAAAAGAATGGATGTAATTGGAATAGATGAGGCTCAATTTTTTAGTAATGAATTAGTTAATGTTAGTAAAGAACTTGCTGGAAAAAATAAACGTGTTGTTATAGCTGGACTAGATACAGATTTTAGAGGAAAACCTTTTGGCCCCATGCCTGCTTTAATGTGTGAATCAGATTTCCTTGATAAACTACGTGCAATTTGTGTAAAATGTGCTAACCCTGCATCTTTTAGTCAGCGGTTAATAAAAGGCTCAGAACAGGTATTAGTTGGTGAAACGGATGTTTATGAAGCACGATGTAGAAATTGTTTTAATATAGTAGAAAATTAAATGATAGGTATCATAGGTATTATAGTTCTTTTAGGTATTGCTTTTGCAATGTCTAATAATCCAAAAAAAATCAATTATCGTATTGTCTTTTGGGGTATGGGACTACAACTAATTTTTGCTTTGTTTATTTTAAAAACACCCATTGGAAAACCTCTCTTTAGCTTTTTCGATAAAGTTATATCTAAATTAATAAGTTTTTCTGATGCTGGAGGAGATTTTCTATTTAGATCTTTTGTTTCGGATATTGGATTTCATGTTGCATTAGTAAACTTTGCTTTTCGTGCATTACCTACGATAATCTTCTTCTCAAGCTTAATGGCAGTATTTTATCACTTTGGTATCATTCAGTTCATCGTAAAATGGATTGCTAAAGCTATGCAAAAAACAATGGGAACTAGTGGCTCTGAGACATTAAGTATATCTGCTAATATTTTTGTTGGACAAACAGAAGCTCCTCTTATGGTTAGACCTTTTATTAGTACAATGACCAAATCTGAATTAATGGCTGTTATGGTAGGTGGCTTTGCAACTGTTGCCGGGGGTATTTTAGCAATATATGTTCAATGGCTTACTGATATTCCAGGTATTGCAGGGCATCTTCTAGCTGCATCCGTAATGTCTGCGCCAGCTTCATTAGTTATTGCGAAAATTATTTACCCAGAGTTAGAGACTTCGACAACACAAGGTGATCTTAATATAAATATTGAAAAAACCAATTCTAATGTTATGGAAGCAATTGCTAATGGCGCCACTGACGGTTTAAAATTAGCAGCAAATGTGGCTGGTATGTTGATTGCTTTTATTTCAATTATCGCTATGTTTAACTATTTATTAAGTTTTGCAAATACTTCTATTGATCAAGTCTTAGGTTTAATATTTCAACCTTTAGCTTGGACAATGGGTATTCCTTGGGAAGACTCTGAAATCGTTGGAACACTTATGGGCAAAAAAATTGCTTTTACAGAACTAATTGCATTTGGTGATTTAAAAAATATTATAGCAACCGGTCAAATTTCTGATAGAAGTGCGCTTATTGCTAGCTATGCTCTATGTGGTTTTGCTAACTTTGGCTCAATCGGTATTCAGTTAGGAGGCCTTGGTGGAATGGCTCCTGAAAGAAAAAAAGATATAGCTAAATTAGTAACAAAGGCAATGATTGGTGGAGCCTTGGCCTCTTGGCTTACAGCAACTATTGCTGGTTTAATAATCTAAAATAAAAGGAGTTGGATAATAATGCGTCTTATATTTTTAGGCCCACCAGGTGTTGGCAAGGGAACACAAGCAAAACAAATTTGTGAATATTATAAAATAACACATCTATCGACGGGAGAAATTTTTAGAAAAGAAATTTCTGATAAATCTGCATTAGGACTTGAAAGTAAAACCTATGTTGATAATGGGAATCTAATTCCAGATAACTTAATCTTAGGAATAATTGAAAATCGACTCAAAGCCAATGATGCACAACAAGGTTATTTATTAGATGGGTTTCCCAGGACCATGAATCAAGCAGAAGGTTTTCAAAAAATAATTATCAAATTAAAGCATCAATTAAATGGCGTAATAAGTTTAACTGCTAATAAAGAAGAACTTATTAAAAGATTAATTAAACGAGGGAAAGATTCAGGCAGAAGTGATGAATCTCCTGAAATTATACGACATCGACAAAAAGTATATTGGAAACAGACGGCCCCTTTGTTAGAATACTATAATGAAAAACAAATACTGAAAAATGTTGATGGACTTGGTAATATTACTGAGATAACGAAACGTATTTTAGAAACTATAGATTAACATGCTAAGAGTTGGACTTACAGGAGGTCTTGGTAGCGGGAAAAGCACTGCTAGTAATTTTTTTGAATTATTTGGTTCCTTTGTAATTAACGCAGATGAAGAAGCAAAAAGACTCTTATCTTCTAATGAGACTCTCCAACATGACCTTATTTCAGAATTTGGAACTGATATAATTGATCTCTCAGGTCAAATAAATAAGGCTAAATTAGCAAGAGTTGCTTTTCAAGATGAAGATCATCAACAAATATTAAACTCAGTTATACACCCTTATATACATAATTCAATTGATGCTCAATTTAATCGTGTTCACAAAGATGGAAACTTTGATATTTTTATTGTGGATGGAGCGCTTATCTACGAATCTGGTTACGATGTTCAAATGGACTATATAATTGTTGTAACTGCACTATTAAAAAATAGAATGGAAAGAGCATTAGCTAGGAATACTTTATCACGTGAAGAGATTTTATCGCGCATTGCATTCCAATTCCCTGAAGAAGAAAAAGTAAATTTAGCTGACTTTGTAATTCACAATGATGGTTTTGAAGAAGATCTTAAAAAAAGTGTAAAGAGATTAATTAAAAAATTAATCTAACATATAATTATATTAAAATCTTTTTTTTCTTAGTGCTCGTGGTTTGTCTAAAATTTCTTTTATCATAATTCCACTTTTTAGACTCTCTGAACCTTTTAAAAAATTAATTTTCATTTGCCTTTTTATATCACGATTACTAAAAGCCTTGATCTTTTTTTGCACTTCTAAATCTGGAAGCTTTGATAACTTTTCAGAAAAAATCAGCTCTTCTTCTAAATTTTTATCTTGCTCTTCTACTGATATTTCTTCTTCATAAGAATCATCAAATTCTTCTAAAAATGAATCTTTAGATTCAACATCAACTTCTTTCAAATCTTGAAATAAATCTTTAAAAAACTGATTTTGAAAAATATTTGGCTTTTTTTCTGTTGAAGTTTCACTTCCCTGCTGTCGGCGTTTTTTCATAAACGCCGATAACAGGTAAAATATCGCCAAAAAAATCCAATAACTAAGACCTTCCATTTAATCGTTCTTTTCCGGTGCCGTTGTAGTTCCAGACTCTGAACTATCTGAAATAGATGCTCTCATATCTGTATCAGCTTGAATGTTTTTCATATTTACATAATCAAAAACACCTAATTTTCCTTCACGAAAAGCTTGGGCCATTGCTAAAGGGACTTGAGACTCAGATTCGACGACCTTGGCTTGCATCTCCTGTGTTTTTGCCCTCATTTCTTGTTCTTCAGCAACTGCCATAGCTCTTCTTGTTTCTGCTCTAGCTTGAGAAACTCTAAGGTCAGCTTCAGCTTGATCAGTTTGAAGCTGAGCACCAACATTTTTTCCTACATCTAAATCAGCAATATCAATTGATAATATTTCAAAGGCTGTACCAGCATCTAATCCTTTTTCAAGAACTGCTTTTGAAATATTATCTGGATTTTCAAGTACACCTCCGTAGCTACCAGAGGATCCAATTGCACTAACAATACCTTCTCCAACTCGTGCAATAATTGTATCATCAGTTGCTCCACCAACTAAGCCAGGTATATTTGTTCTTACTGTTACACGTGCTCTTGCTTTTAATTCAATACCATCTTTTGCAACAGCTGATAAAAAGCCTTCACGAGGAGCATCTATTACTTTGGGATAGACACTTGTTTCAACAGCTGTCTTTATATCTCTTCCAGCTAAATCAATAGCTGTCGCAGTTTCAAAGGTCAGCGGTATTTTTGCTTTGTCAGAAGCAATTAAAGCCAAAACTACATTAACTACATTCCCTCCTGCTAAGTAATGTGTTTCTAGCATATCTGTTTTTACTGTTATCAACCCTGCTTTATGTAGATTAATTACAGCATCTACTATTAATCTTGGTGAAATTTTTCTTAATCGCATACGTATAAGATCAATAATTGTAATTCGTCCTACTCCAAGACTAACAACACCTTGAATCCACATGCCAAGAGGAACAAAATAAAATAATAGAAACACAAAAGTTAGTATAAGTGCTAACATAATAATACCTGCAGTATCCATAGCTTACTCCTTTAAGTTAAATTTACGTACAACAACTCGATTACCATTAACCGAGTGAATTTTTACTCTACAATTTTTTTCAATGAAATCACCTTCTGTCACAACAAATAAACGTTGATCTTTAACTCTTATCCAACCAGAAGGTCTAAGATCTGATTGAGTAAGCCCTTCTTGACCTACTAGATTTTTTCCACCAACTAAGGTGCTATCTCTAGATTCAATTTCTTCAACACCAGGGGATGTTAATTTCCGCCAAAAAGAAGTTTTAATCATCAATTTAAATAAAAGAAATAAACCAAAAAGGCTTCCTACTATACCAATAATAAAACCCCACATAGCCATTGTCTCAATATCTGGACCAACTGGTGTATCTGGTAATAATAGTTCGTATAAACCCCAAAGAACTAAGAGAATTCCACCAATTCCTGCAAACCCAAAACCTGGGATTATTATTATTTCTATAATTAAAAGAACAGCCCCTGCTAATATAATTAATAGATCATTCATCGTTGCTAAACGTGCAATAAAAGAAGCACTTAAAGATAAGGCTAAACAAACCAAGCCAACTATTCCAGGTATACCCCAGCCAGGACTTTGTAACTCAAAAAGTATACCTAAAAATCCAAAAGTTGTCAAGAGCGAAGCAACAACTGGGTTTGTCAAAAACCTTACAAATGTTTCTGACCAGTTTTCTGAGGTTGTTTGTATATCAGCATTTTCAAATCCTAAAGAAGATAATAATTCTTCAAAAGTCTCTTGTTCATCATCTGCAATCTTATACTTAATTGCTAGTTCAGTTGTGAGTGTAATAAGTTTTCCTTCTTTTCTTCCTTCAAGGTCTAAAACTTTAACTGAATCACCATCTATTATTAAATGTGTAAAGGATAGCTCTTCGTCAACCATTCCTTTAGCTATATCTATATTCCTATTACGGCTTTCAGCCGTTGCTGCCATTTCTTCTCGCATATAACTAATTACTTTTTCACTACCTTTTTTCCCAGACATATCCACCGCAGTAGCAGCTCCAATGGTTCCACCCCTAGTCATAACTATTTTCTCACATGAAAGAGAGATAAGCGCACCAGCAGATATAGCACGTCTATTGATAAAAGCAATTGTAGGAATCTTTGTGCTAAGAATAGCATCTTTTATCTGAGTAGCCGCATCTAAACGTCCACCAAACGTGTCAATATCAAATATAATTGCATCGGCATTACTTTTTTCGGCCATTTCTATACTTCGTTCAATAAAGGGAGGTAGCCCTAGGTCTATTGTGTCATGAATTGGAACTTTATATATAACCTGTGACTGGGCTACTGATAAAATAAAAATGAATACTGATAAAATGCGCTTTTTCATCCTATCAAGTTTACTTGTTATGCTCGATAAAATCAATGAAGCTATCATAAAAGTAGAAGTAATTTCTTTTATTATTGTTTTAAAGTATCTTCAACATTTATGACACTTAAAGATAAATTTACATATCAATTACTAAATGTAATAGCAAGGCGTATCCGTCGATTGCCATATTTATCAAGAGTAAGACTTTCAAATAAATTAGGTGCTTTTGCTTATAATAGGCTCACTATTCGCAAGCAAGAAGCCTTTAAAAACATAAAAAAAGCGTTTCCTGATAAATCTAATAATTGGGTTAATAAAGTTTTAAAAAAGACCTACCGCTTAGTCGCTTCAAATTTTTTAGAGTTTCTTGCACTACCCGTATCTACAAAATCTATAAAATTTAGAGTAGAGGGTCAAAAAATCTTAGATGAGGCAATTCAATTAGGAAAAGGAACAATACTAATTACTGCTCATTATGGCTTATGGGAACAATGGGGTGCTTGGTTAGGCACAAAAAAATATCCCGTATGGGGGATTATTCAAAGACAAGGTAATGCCGGGGCTGATCTTTTTTTTAAAGATCTACGAGAGTCCTATGGAATGAATCATATTTATCGTAAATCATCAATTGAACATATGTATTCGTTATTAAAAGATAATAAAATTTTGATTATTGCTAGCGATCAAGATGCAAAGAGTAAGGGCATCTTTGTAGATTTTTTTGGTCACCCAACTTCTACTCCAAAAGGAACTGCTCTTTTCCATATAAAAATAGGTTGTTCGCTAATTTTCTCTGTTGCAAAAAGAGAGAATGATGGAACAATTGTAATCACTTTTTTAAAAGTAGAAGTTGGTTCTAACCCAACAATTGAAAGTATAACTCAATCTTATACGCACATGCTTGAAGAAAAAGTAAAGGAGTGCCCTGATCATTATTTTTGGTTCCACCGTAAATGGAAAACTTTAAAAAAATAAAAAATGAAGAGTACTAATCGAATTTTAATTAGTTCAAAGAATACTCTGCAAACAGCAGGTAATGTAATTTTATTTGGAGGTATCATCATTTATCCAACAGATACATTATATGGTTTTGGTGTAGATGCTCGAAATGAAGCAGCGATAAAACGATTAAATAAAATCAAAGATAGAACAGGTCCTATGAGTGTAATTGCGCCCGATGTAAATACTGTTCTAAGTTGGTCAAATATTTCTTATCAAGATTGGGAATTAGTAAAAAAATTTCTAAGAGGATCAACCACAATTATTCTACCAATTAAAGAAGGTATTGTTCACCCTTCAATTCTAGGGAAAGATGGTACTTTAGGTATACGGATACCTTCTCATTCATTTGGTCCTGATTTAACTTCAAAGTTAGGATTTCCTATAACAACAACTTCTGTAAATAAAAAAGACCAAAAACCCTTAAATAAGCCTAATGATATCATTAATGAATTTGATGGAGAACTTGATCTTTTAATAGATGATGGCAAACTACCAGATTCAAAGGGTTCAACAATATATAAACTAGAAAAATCAAAATTGATTGTAATTAGAAAATGAAATATTATTTATCATTCCTATTACTTTTTACAATTTCTATGTGTCAAGAGGTTCCATTTAAAGTTGGTGAGTTATTGAAATATTCAGCACAATTTCAGCAAATACCAGTTGGAGAAGCTGAACTATTTTTTACTGGAGATGAGGAATATAATGGTATTGATGTATATCATGTTTCGTGGAAAGCTTATACTAAAGGACTGGCGAGTACAATCTTTAAAATTCAAGATAAAATAGATATATGGATTGATAAAAAAGATTTTTTTACTCACCGTTTAAAAAAAGATATTAATGAAGGCTCATATAGTAAGAAAGTCGATGTCAAGTTTGATTATGTTAATTCAATTGCAATAACAAAGACAAAGCAAGTACCAATTGATTTTAAAGCTAGAGATCCTTTCTCCATGTTTTACTATTTAAGGACAGTTACACTTGAAGAAAATAT
>Ga0114994_10001774_pt1 | contig 15616 bp, 13 predicted proteins | sample ArcticOcean_MG_C_9_FD_87043 | JGI IMG/M metagenome (GOLD analysis project Ga0114994, IMG submission 87043) | Marine microbial communities from western Arctic Ocean - ArcticOcean_MG_CB2_152 | ecosystem: Environmental > Aquatic > Marine > Oceanic | place: Arctic Ocean: Canada Basin | collected...
GGACATTACTTACTTTCGTTTTGCAATAGCCGGCACTGTTCGCTGTGCTGTGCCGGAATAAGCACTTAGAGGACGGATTAGCGCGTTGTTTGTGTTTTGCTCTAAGTAGTGTGCAGACCAGCCAGTAATGCGGGCCATGACAAATATTGGTGTATAGAGATTGATAGGAAAACCCATTAAATAATAAGCTGGACCGGATGGAAAATCTAAGTTCGGGTGAATACCTTTTTCTTTAACGAAAATATCTTGGAGGATGTTATAAATATCGAGCCACTTGGTATCACTAGACCATTTTGTCAGGTCTTCAAGACAAGATTTCATAGTTGGTACGCGACTGTCTCCTAGTTTGTAAACCCTGTGACCAAAGCCCATAACTAATTTCTTGTTCGCCATAGCATCTCTAATCCATGCGTCGGCGCGACCTGGTGTGCGGATTTCTTTCATCATTTCCATTACAGCTTCGTTGGCTCCGCCATGGAGTGGCCCTTTAAGGGCTCCGATACCGCCAACAACAGCTGAATAAATATCAGAGCGAGTAGATGTGATAACCCGACTGGCGAAGGTTGATGCATTAAAGCTATGTTCGGCGTAGAGAATAAGCGATATATCAAATGCTTTGACTACTTCCTTTGGGGGCACCTTGCCAAAGCACATGTAGAAAAAATTCTCTGCTATTGTCAGGTCAGCGCGGGGCGAAATACGCTTTTTGCCATTTCTAAAACGGAAATCTGTGGCGATCATGGTCGGGATTTTCGCTAGCAAATTTATTGCCCGTTCGATATCAACTATTTCAGGCTCTCCACCCCAAGCGGCTTCCAAAGTGCCGAGATAGCTAACTGCGGTTCGGATAGTATCCATCGGATGGGCTTTTTTAGGAAATTTTGCTATTACTTGTGTGTGAGTAGCAGAAAGTTTTCGTAGCGAGCGCTCTTTCTTTTTAAAGGCGTTCAGTTGCTTGCGGTTCGGTAGACCACCATAGAGCAAAAGATAAGCAACCTCTTCAAAGGAACATTTTGCAGCCAAATCTTGTACGGCGTAGCCGCGATAGGTGAGAGAGTTTGTTTCTGGCATAACCTTAGAAACTGCGGTGGTATCGGCAATAACACCCACTAATCCTTTACGTATTTCAGGAGTTGCTGTGCTTTTAGAAGCTCTTTTTTTTGAGGTATTTTTTTTAATTGGTTTCTGCATAATAAAACTTTCTTATTAAAGGTTATAATTTGAAATTATGAAGGTTTTGATCAAATTGATTATATTCTTCGTATTTAATGATTTCATAAAGGCGCTTGCGTGTTTGCATCTTTCCGAGCTGACTCTCGAGTGAGCCTTCTTCTTTAAGGGCGGCATAAGAAGTTTCTATGGCCCCCATGGCAATCCGTAAAGAAGATACCGGATAAATGGCAATGTTATAGCCAAATTCTTCGAGCTGTTTTTTGGAATAAAGCGGGGTCTTGCCAAACTCTGTTATATTAGCCAGGAGGGGCACATCAATAGCACTACGAAAAGCTTCGTATTCTTTAGGGGAGGATAGCGCTTCGGGGAAAATGGCTTCGGCTCCCGCCTGTACATAGGCCTTCGAGCGTTCAATCGTTGCCTCTATTCCTTCAGAAGCTTTAGCATCGGTTCGTACCATCAATAAAAAATTTGGGTCGCGTTTGGCATCTAATGCGGCACGAATTTTTTGGCACATAACATCTATCTCAATAATAATTTTGTTATCTAGATGACCACAACGTTTAGGGCTGATTTGGTCTTCTATATGACAGCCAGAAATACCAAGCTCTTCACATTCTTGAATTGTGCGAGCTGTATTCATAGCCTCACCAAAGCCAGTGTCGAGATCAATCAACGCTGGTAGGTCCGTTACGCGTGCTATTTGACGCCCTTTTTGCGTAACTTCAGTTAGTGTTGTCAGGCCAATATCTGGCATTGCCATTGAGGCAGATAATGCGCCGCCAGAAATATAAATACCATCAAAGCCTTGCTCCTCAACTATGCGCGCTACTATTGGCTCATGGGCGCCGGGCATTTGTAAAAGTTTTCCAGTCGCTAATTTTTTTCTAAAGTCTGCGCGTTTTTGAGCGGCCGTTTTGGTTCCAAATAGCATTAGAAAATACCTTCCATGTCCGGCTTGTTGTTATTCAGACTAATCTTATCAACACTAACATTAATTTTATTTATCTCAGTTGCATCCAGGTTGGGTAAATTTTGCACCAAATCAAGAAAGCGATTGCCCTCGCCATCTGAAATAATGTTATCGGTTAGTGTTTTAAATTTTTGGAGGTAATCAACCCGAGCAAAGGGATGAGCGCCAGCTGGGTGCGCGTTGGCGACTGCCAATTCGTCAATGATTTTTTCGCCAGACGTGAGGGTTACTTCTAAGCGACCACCAAAGGCACGTTTATCTGGGTCTGGATCATGATAGCGCGTCGTCCAAACAGGGTCTTCCTCAGTGGTAATTGAATGCCAGAGTTTAATCGTATCTAGGCGTTGCGCCCGTTCGGGCGCGTAAGACCTAATGTGATGCCATTCGCCATCTTGCAGAGCTACGGCTAAAATATAGGTAATCGAATGATCTAGGGTTTCCCGGCTCGATCTTGGGTCCATTTTTTGAGGGTCCTTGGCACCCGTACCGATCACATAATGAGTGTGATGACTAGTGTAGAGTATAATTCCTTCGACGTCCTCCCAGCTGGATATTTTTGTTCTTACTCGGAATGCTAGATCAATGAGCGCCTGGCTTTGATATTCGGCGGAGTGTTCTTTGGTATAGCTTTCAAGAATAGCCATTTTTGGCTCGCCGGGGCCCGGTAGTGGAACTGTATAACTGGCATCGGGCCCATCTAAAACCCAGGCAATGATACTATCTGCACCTTCATAAATTGGTGAGGGAGCTCCTTCGCCGCGCATGCAGCGATCAACGGCTTCGATAGCAAGCTTGCCAGCATGAGACGGTGCAAAAGCTTTCCAACTGGAAATTTCTCCTTTACGGGACTGCCTAGTTGAAACAGTCGTGTGCAATGCTTGTTGGACAGATTGGTAAATGGTGTCGGTATCCAGTCCCAGCATGGTACCTATACCCGCTGCTGCAGAGGGCCCGAGATGGGCTATGTGATCAATCTTATGTTCATGGAGGCAAATTCCTTTTACCAAATTAATTTGAATTTCATAACCCGTAGTAACGCCCCTTAAAAGCTCAGCACCGGATTTATTCATTTGTTGAGCAACGGCCAAGATCGGCGGGATGTTATCGCCAGGGTGGGAGTAATCTGCGGCTAAAAATGTATCATGAAAATCAAGCTCACGGACAGCCGTACCATTGGCCCAGGCGGCCCATTCTGCATGAAAGCGCTGATCGTTGGGCATCCCAAAGATTGTTGCTCCGCCGACACGCGGGTGAGCAATGGCTTGCGCGCGGGCACTGGCGACTGGTTGGCGATTAATTGAGGCGATTGCCACTGCGGCGTTATCAATAATACGATTGATTACCATATCGGCTACGTCTTCACTTACAGTAACCGGGTCAGCCGCGACCTCGGATATTTTCCAGGCTAATTGATCTTCTTTTGCGCAGTGATTCTCTGAGGAATAAACTTTGACAGTATGATGTTTCAATGTGTGTAGACCTCTTCCTGTGGTTGATAGACAGTAACTAATAGAAATAATAAACACGCGGAGATTTTGTTTTTAAAACCACTAAAATCAATTAAAAATGATAGCTTTAGTATCATCTAATATTTGAACTTCAGATAAATTCTTATTAAGTGTGGGCGTTTGGGTCATCGTGTTGCGGGCCATGTAGACCGGTTTTACCCTTCTCTGCTTGGCCAAGAAGATACTGACCATCACCATTCCTCATGAGCTTTCCTTGTCCTCTGATTTCATCTAGTTGGACGGCGATTTCCCGGCCATCGCGGCTGCCAAGGGCGTCTACTATATCCGTAAAAAATAGCGGGCCGCTCTCTTTAAGTGCTTGAGTTACTGATTGATAACGAGCTGTACTCTTGATTTTAGGTGCTTTTGCGACGCGCATTGAGAGCTTGCCACGGCTTTGCAATGGCAGGGTAAGATCGAACCCAGCTTTAGCTCCAATAATGCCTTTGCCGTCCAGAGAAGGATCCATTGGCATACCCATCATACCATTGAAGACAACCATATCACGGTCTGCCTGGAACCTTGATACAAATGCCCATTCGAAAGAATTCTCATCTCTTATGTTTACATCGTCGTCGGTAACGAAAACATGCTTGGCACCAAAAACTGCAGCAAAGATCGCGGCTATAACATTGCGGGCCTGACCTAGGCGAACTTGCTTGATCGAAACACGAATATGTTGCCCTTCGGCTGATCCTGGAGGTACAAATACGTCTCTTACGATGACGCCCATTACACGAAGAATTTTAAAGACTTGAGCTTCATGGCGGATTGTAAGTAGTTGAACGGATTCAGCACGGTGGATTTCTGGACCTGAGCCATGCAGTAAACTTTGATGCAACATGTCATCCCGCATCGTAATGGCGGTTACATGGAAGACAGGATCCATATGCATTGGGCCATAAAAGCCAACATATTCGCCGTAGGGACCGTCTGGTTCAACATACCCGCGCTCATCGAAATAACCTTCTATTACCATTTCAGCATCAGCTGGAACTCGAATATCATTAGTTAGGCTTTTTACTAGTGGCAGTGGTTCGCCGCGAAGGGTGCTGACGAGAGAAATTTCATCAGAGGGGATGCGCATACCGGCAGCCATATAGTCAATTGGGTGAGAGCCAACGGCAAAACTGATTGGAAGCTTTTCTCCTCGGGCGACGCAACCTTGATATATACGCTTAAGGTCAGAAGGTGCAGTGACATTGGTGCCGGCAGTCTTTGAATTGCGAAGGCTTAGACGCCTACAGCCAACATTGGTAGTTCCTGTTTCTGGATCAATACAATAGTCGATGCCGGATGAAAGATAAGCACTGCCATCGAAATGATGTTGGATATAAAATGGCAATTTTGTGAGGTCTGCGTCATCGCCTTGAAGCACCACTTTTTGAACAGGCGCATCTTCTTGTTTAACATCGACAACAGGTTGTGGGTTATCCAGCCTTCGCTGGAATTCACTAATTACGTTGGCTTCATCAGTTTCGAAAGCAACTGCCAACCGCTTACGACTGCCATTTACGTTAGCGACGAGTTCGAGCTTATCCGGTCCTACTTGTTTAAATAATACTGCTTTTTCGTTGGCTTCTATCGCTGCGGCTAGATTGGTTAGATCAACTGAATCTTTAATTGTTGTTACTTCACCTAAGCTGTCGAGTCTTTCTACAAAGCGCCTAAGGCGAAATTTTTCTGTATCAATATCTGACACTGTATTCTCCCCATTTAAACTATCTACGCAGCTTTTGCCTCTTGAATTACTTTCCATATTTTTTGCGGCGTGGCGGGCATTTCAATATATTTAATGCCATAGACTGAAAGCGCATCTGTGACCGCGCTTAAAACTGCTGGTAAGGCACCATCACAACCTGCTTCTCCTGCTCCTTTAACGCCAAGAGGATTGACGTCCGTTGGCACAGGGTTGGCCTCGACTTTGATTGTACAGAAATCGTCCGCGCGTGGCATGGCGTAATCTTGAAAGGAGCCCGATAGTAACTGGCCAGATTCTGGATCATAGGCAATGTTTTCCATTAGAGCTTGACCGACACCTTGAGCAACACCCCCATAAATCTGCCCCTTTAAGGTTAGCGGATTTATAACATTGCCCACATCATCAACAACACAATAGCTGATTAGTTCTGTTTTTCCAGTTTCGGGGTCAATTTCAATTTCAACACCATGGCAGCCATTTGGGAAGCTCGGACGTTCCGGCTGGAAAGTTCCTTTTTCTGCTAAACCGGGCTCTATGCCTTTGGGCATGCGCATTGGATTATAAGCGATTTTTGCGAGCTCATGAATATCAATAGAGCGGTCTGTACCGACAATTTTAAATTCGCCATCTTCATATGCAATATCGGCCTCAGCGGCTTCTAGAACTTGAGCGGCAATTTTGGTACCTTTTTCAATAATTTTATCTGCGGCAAGATGCAAAGCTGTTCCGCCAATCATCGCTGACCGTGAGCCGAAAGTGCCGAGGCCGTGGGTAACTTTATCAGTGTCACCATCAACCAGGCGCACCATGTCAGTATCAATACCTAATTTGTCGGATAAAAGCTGTTTATACATTGTATCATGGCTTTGCCCTTGATCTTTAGTACCAGCAAAAATTGTCACTGTTCCGGTCGAATCAAACCTAATCTCGATGGTTTCGGGTATAGGGGATCCAGCCCGCTCGATTGAATTCGAGACAGCTATACCACGGAGTTTACCTCGTGATTTTGCTTCCTCCCTTCTGGCTTCGAAGCCTGCGTGGTCGATCATTGCCATAACTCTGTCCATATTTTTCTCAAATTCACCGCAATCGTAAGTATAGGTATGACCCGTTTTAAATGGCATAGCATCGATAGGTATTATATTTTTGCGACGTATATCGATTTTACTCATTCCAAGTTCGAGAGCCGCCAAATCAACCATGCTTTCAAGGATATATGATGCCTCAGGTCTTCCCGCGCCTCGGTAAGGCGAGGTTGCATTTGAATTGGTGAAGACATTTCGAGTTGTCGTGTAAATGGCTGGTGTGGTGTATACGCCGGCAAGGCAACCAACATTTAGGAATGTTGATAATATATTGCGATCTCCCGATAAATAAGCACCGAGATTACAAATTGAGTTGACCCGAATTCCGAGAAACTGGCCTTCATTTGTTACGGCCATTTCTGCTTCCGTCACATTGTCACGCGCATGTTCATCCGATTGGAATGCTTCGCTGCGCTCACAGGTCCATTTAACCGGACGACCTAAACGTTTTGACGCCCAAGCACATAATCTTATTTCTGGATATATAGGGCCCTTCATACCAAAGGCGCCGCCAATATTACCTGCAATTACTTGCACATCTTTCTGCGGAACTTTGAATATATCATCTGATAATACTTGGCGAAGGGCATGGGGTGCTTGAATGTCGTTATAAACAATATAACGCCCCTCGCGTTGATCATAATGACCCACGCAGCCGCGCATTTCCATCGAATTTGCTGAAATACGATTGATTACAAAACGGTGCTTAATTATTTTTTCGGCTTTCTCGAAGGCCGCATCTGTTGCTATTTTATCACCACTTTGGATAACATGAGATATGTTGTTTTCACAATCATCCCAGACTAAAGCTACGCCGTCTTCTAAAGCTGAAGCTGTGTCTGTGATTGAATTTAGAGGCTCAAAGTCAATGTCAACAAGTTCTGCGGCATCTTTGGCCTGCTCTACTGTTTCGGCAACGATAAATGCAATGTAGTCGCCGACATATCTCACGCGGTCAGATACGAGTCCAGGGTGAGGTACGCTATACAAAGGAGAGCCGTCGGCGCGTTTATGGCCTTGGGTCACGTGAGTTGTCCCTAAACCATCAGCTTTAATATCTACAGCAGTTAAGACTGCGAGAACGCCGGGGGCTGCTTTAGCGGCGCTGGTATCCATTGATAGGATTTTTGCATGCGCATAGGGGGACCGCAATACAAAGCCATGTGCTTGACGATGAAGGTTTACGTTATTGACGTAATTACCACGTCCAGTAAGTAAACGGGGGTCTTCTGTCCGCGTAACGGATTGGCCAAATGCAAATTGTCCCATTTTATTTGTGTTCTCCTAATTTTCTATAAAATTCTATTTGTTGTTATAAGTATCTCTAAGTTTGTTTTTAAGTATTTTTGCCATTGCACTCTTCGGTAATTCTCTAACAAAATCCATCTTACGGGGTATTTTATAGCCCGCAATCAATTCACGGCAATGTGCAATGACAATTTCTTCTGTCAGAACCTTACCGGGTGCTGTCACAATAACCGCGAAAAGAGATTCGCCAAATTTATTATCAGGCACACCGATAACAGCACATTCAAAGACATCTGCGTGTTTGTAAAGTGCTGCCTCAACTTCCGAAGTATAGATATTCTCTCCGCCGCTGACGATCATATCTTTTTTACGGTCCATCAGAAACATTATACCATTTTTGTCAACGCGGCCGATATCCCCTGTATGGAACCAACCATTTTTGAAGGCTTTTTTATTTTCTTCCGGTTGATTTAGGTATCCCGGGGTCACGTTAGGACCGCGTACACATACCTCACCAGCGTCTTCTGTTGGCACTTCGTTGCCATTGTTATCAAGGATTTTAAGATCAATACCTACGAGTGGCCGGCCGGCAGCACGTAAAATACTAATATCACCTGTTTCAATAGCTTTACGATGATCATCGGCATCGAGTGTGGTTAATATTGGTGAGGTCTCGGTTAAGCCATAGCCCTGCTGCACGCTTACATTTGCAAAGCGCTGAACACATTTTTTGACCCATTCAGCGGCCATTGGCGATGAGCCATAAAATAAATTTCGGAAGCTTGAAATATTATAGTTATCGAATGTGGGTTCTTCCAAAATCATAATAATCATTGTCGGTGCCATCATGGACTGAGTGACTTTATAATTTTGAATTGCTTTTAATGCTCCAGTAGCAGAGAAGGCTGGTAGATAGGCGTGAGCGCTTCCATTCATGGTAAAGCCTGAGCCCATTAAATCGGCAGCATGAAACATTGGGGCAGTATGTAGATAGATGTCTTCTTTCACAATCTCCATAGCAATCGAGACTTGCCAGCCATTTGAGGTGATGTTTCGGTGTGTCAGCTGCACGCCCTTACTTCGGCCTGTCGTGCCGCCAGTGTACAGCAAGATAGCTAAATCATTTTCTTCAGGATCTTGGTGTGAGACAGGTTCTGCTGCATTAAGTACGTCATCGTGATTTGCTATACCATCAACATTCGGGGTAGCAGAGATAACTAGCCTTTTATTTTTCCAAGGAGCTAATAATGGGTCATTGGTCAGGTTAAGATACTGCTCGCCTAGTGCCAAAAGTTTAATTTCGGCGTCTTCAAGGATGTGGAAAATTTCTAGTGGCGCGAGGCGATGATTTATGGGCACAGGTATGGCTCCTATCCAATAGCCTGCATGTATGAGCTCAGTATAGCGAAATGAATTTGGGCCGATTATACCAAAACGATCGCCTTTATTTATGCCAAGGTTTGCAAGCGCACCACCAAGCTTTTGTACGCGCACAAGATGCTCGCTCCAGGTAAAACTCTTTTCCGCATCTATGATAGCTGCTCGGTTTCCGAATAGCTTTTGCGTTCTCAGCAGCGCTGAGGCCATTGTAATCATGGGCTACTTAGCCTCCATCAATCTAATCTGGGAGAGTTTCATGTGTCTTTGCATCTATTTAATCATGTTTATTTAATCGCTTCGACTAATTACTAATTTTAAGGCCAATTATGCGGGGCACAAGTCCGAAATCCTGCAAAAACGTCTCTGCGTTCAGGTGTAAAAAAATTGCGGTATTTATTATTAAGCATTCGCGAGTGCGTTGCCCAAGTTCCTCCACGTAATACTTTGCGGGTTCCGAAGACAGGTTCCGAGTACTCTTTGTAAGAATCTGCTTTGAAGCCAGGATATGGCTCAAAGTTACTCGATGTCCATTCCCAAACATTTCCAAGCATTTGGCGGATACCCCATGCACTATCACCAGCTGAAAAAGCTGCGACATCAACGGCACCAAGGCCACGCGCATCAAGATTAGCGCGTGACAATGTATCAGGATCATTGCCCCAGGGGTAACGTCTTTTATTGGTAGAGAATTCTGTGCCATTACTTAAAGGCTCTGTGCTTGCGGCAACTTCCCATTCGATTTCGCTTGGTAATCGTCTCTTTGCCCAATTGCAATAGGCGCTAGCTTCGAACCAATTGATGTGGACGACTGGTTGATGTGGCGGCAGTTTGATGGTTTCAGCATAATGGCGCATTAACCAATTATTTGAGCCATCTTTGATCCAATAAACAGGATGTTCGGATTCTGTACGCTGACGCCATCCCCAACCAATATCATGCCAAAGATTTCGCCGTTGGTATCCGTCATCCGCAACGAAGGCCGCGAATTCTTCATTAGTTACTGCCGCACGCGCCATCTGAAATGGATAGACTGTGACGCCATGAGCCCATTTCTCATTATCAAATAAGAATGGCTCATCTGCCCTTGAGCCTAATGTGAATTCACCACCGGGAATATCTGCATCTCCTGGTAACGGGCCCGTTCCGACATCAGCCATATTGAGTGCATTAGCTGCGGCAAAGTTTGGGAGCGGATATTCAAGTGTATTCCTTGAATAAGTATAGGCTTCAATGTGCATGTCCTCGTGAAAGGTGGCAAATTGGTAGATAAAACTATCTTGCTCGTTAGCCATATTATGGTGCGATATTTCTCCAAGCCTGTTTATCAATTTATTTTTTATATTATTTATATATTGCTTGGCATCATCCAATTGAAGGATCGGTAAATCCCATCTTGCAAAATGTGTGATATCAATAGAATCATAAAGATCGTCGCCATTCGCTAGGAGCGGTTCTTCGTGATATAGCATCCGCAGAATAAATTGCTCATAAAACCAAGCAACATGACCAATCTCCCACAATAGGGGATTTACTGTCGGTAACTTGGGACCCATTAATTGTTCAACATTCAAGCCGTCCACAAGTTCTAGCGTACGTGAGTTCGCATCTTCGAGTAAGTCTGCTAAATATTGCGTGCTAACAAGTTCAGTCATATTATGTTTATCCAATAAAGAGCTTTTCAGGAATTGTAGATGAAGATTAGCCTAATCACACCCGCAAAAAAGCGTTCAAAGGACGGTAATCGAACAACGGCGCTTCGCTGGGCTCGTATTTTACGAGATTTGGGCCACCGCGTTGATATTTCTGTTGATTATCAGGGTAAGAGAACAGACCTGATGATTGCTTTGCATGCATGGCGAAGTGCGGCTTCTATTAGTAAATATCGAGAAATATATCCAGACGGTCCCCTAATCGTATCATTGACGGGAACCGATATAAATGAATTTATTCATTCTGATCCAACGCCGACGCTTGCGTCTATGGAAAACGCCGATGCGTTGGTTTGCCTGCATGACTTAGTGATTGATATTACACCTAAGAGATTTCGTGACAAATTACATGTAATTTATCAATCAGCCCCTACTTTAACGCAAAAGCGGAATCCGGCGACTAAGTTTTTTGATATTTGTCAGATTGGGCATATGCGGGAAGTTAAGGATCCCTTGCGTGGCGCTTTGGCGCTTCGTGATTTGCCTGAGAGTTCTTGTCTTAGGTTAATCCATCTTGGTAAGGCTCATAATAAGAAATGGGAAAAAAAAGGCCTGGCTGAAATGCGACGTAATCCGCGCTATCTCTGGAAAGGTGAGAGGTCTGGTTGGCAAGTTAGGAGAGAGCTTGCGCGAACCAATTTGATGCTCATTACGTCACTTTCTGAGGGTGGTGCTAATGTAGTCTCAGAGGCATTGGTTGCCGGTGTGCCCGTAATAGCTTCAAAAATTAATGGCAATATTGGCTTGCTTGGGGAAAACTATCCCGGTTATTTTTCTGTTGGTAATGAAAAGGCGCTGAAAAAACTATTGCTTAAATGTGAACATGATCAAGCTTTTATGGAGGATCTTAACCGTAGATGTAAAGCAAGGGCACGTCTGTTTGGGCTGGCTGAAGAGAAGCGCCGCTGGAAGAAATTATTTGCCATGTTTTAGGAGGGCATAATCGTTCAAAAGGAAGAAAAGATGTGCTTAAGAGGTGCTTATGAGACGGTTTCAGAGGACAGTTTCTTTCCGAACCAGTTAAAAGTATTTGTTGGTAATTCATTTTGCGTCGTCCCTGTTATGCGAGAAAATAACAAAAGTTGAGCAAGCAATGGGTTGATTCCAAGTGCGGTAAAGAACCATTTGTGTGGGTTGCGATTGTTTTTACGGGCGGTATTGGCGACGTGAAGAGCTAGCCCAATATATAGAGTAACTGCGACGATCAAAAATGTTGTCATTTATAAAACTCCTAACATATTTAAATAGATTTCATGTATTCATTAAATTTGTTTTCAGGAGTAGCGTTAATCTTGCATTTAGCCTATGCAAGAACCGAATAGGTGATTAAGGGAATACAACAATTGACTTACGAATGTTCATAATCGCTACAATAGAGTGTCATCTAATCTCACTTACATTAAGTTAATTCAACTGTCGTTCTTAGCCGCAATCTCCTGCGGATATAGGACGAAAGGCTATCTATGCAGATGTTTAGAATGGCTGTGATGATAATTAAAAAGAGCGCACGGTCGAACCTAAGATCTGCAAAAGCACTATCGATATAAAAGCCAAGGGTTGCGATTCCCAAAATCCCCAGAATAGCGGTTTCTCGCATGATGACTTCCCACCTATAAAATAGAAATGCTAGGAACTGTGGGTAAATACGTGGCAATATGTCGTAACTATAGAGGTTTAAACCCTTAGGACTATCTGGACGCAGGACCATATCATCTGTGTAGCGCCCCATAAGGTGCCCAATAATCGCACCATTATGAAAAGCGAGAGCGACAGCTGCGGGTAACATCGATGGACCCCACAGCAGTAAAAAAATCAAGGCTAATACGTATTCAGGAGTTGAGCGCAAGATTACTAGAAAAAGATGGCCTGTCGATCTACCAAATACATTAAAAAATTTTGTCGAGATAAGGGGAAAAAATACCAATGTAAGCGCCGCTGTGCCAACCAGTGCCACTTGGGTTAAAATAATCGTGCTAATAATACCTGGGAATGCTTGTTCGGTCCATATTGTAGCTAACCAGGCCCCGAGGGCTGAGAGCGTCGCCATATCAAAACTCTCGGCTACGCGAAGCGGGTAGGGTAGAATATCGAAGGTAAAAAATCTAACAGCATTATTAATAGTGAATTCGCCGGCCCAAGGAATGAATAATAAAGCAAGAATTATGTATAGCGGGACCAAGCGGACATGAACCCACATTCGTATGGCTGCGATGACCACATAAAAAATAATTAAGAGCGCAGCGACCTCTGAATACTTTCCTTGTGAAAAGGCAGACTCTAAATGAAAGCCTATTGTTGGCAGCCCAACAAACCCCAAGACGGCACTGGAGCGTAGGCCACACTCTAAGCGATAAAGAGCATAGGTTTTAAAATGTACCCAAGCATCGGGCATACGAACAAACATAAATATAGAGATGTTGCTAGTGCCGCTTGGAACTGCTTGCAATGGTGCCTGGTTAGATTCTTCTAATATCTCCGAATATACTTTAGCAAAAATACCTGCGTAAGGAATGGCAATTGCCAATATGCCAGTTAATGATGTCAGGCCAAATATTTGTAAAAAAATCAAGGCCCAAAAGAGTTCGTGAACTGAGCGAATGAAGGCACAAAAAACTCTGATTATGCGAAACTTAAAGACGAGAGCTAGAGGAAAGCCAAGCGCATTACCAAGTGCCACCCCTAAAATGGCAAAAGAAATTGTATTAATGACGGCGGTCAATAGGTCTTCTGTGGCCTGGAAATCGGGTGTGATAGATCCAAGTGCCATGCGTTTTATTTCAATCCACGGATCGACTGTCGTGATTTCAAAATCGCCAAAAAGACCAAGTATAATTGCAACCAACAAAAATCCAAGACTGGTGCGCAAAAGCGGGCGCGGTCGAGTGTCAGCGGCTAAATTGTTAGTGCTTGTAGAGATGATCAAGATCCGCGGCCTTCAAATTACCGGAGGGCTCGTTCATGACTAATTTGCCATCCATCAAACCGATGACGCGGCTGGAATATTTGAGTGCGAGCCTCATGTCATGCATGGATAGAATAACGGTCTCATGGCTGATTGAAATTGCTTCCAATACTTTATGAGATTGGTGATCGTCAACAGCAGATACTGGTTCATCACCGAAGAATGTTGAGCTGTTTCTGTACATAGCGCGGGCTACGGCAGTACGCTGTTGTTGGCCGCCAGATAATTCACGAATTGGCTCAAATATTTTTTCTTCCAGCCCTAATTGGTACAAGATGGGTGAAATCTGATCCACCTCTTTCTGTAAAGGCTTGAGTAAATTGGCGATATTGTACCAGGTGGGTCGCTGGTTTAACTGGCCCATATAGACGTTGTGAAAGACGGTAAGAGAACTTACAAGACCAAGGTCTTGCGGTACCAAAGCCGCATCATTTTTGCATTTTTGGTAAAGTAAATTGAGCAGGGTTGACTTGCCCGCACCACTTTGGCCGACAAGAGCAATTTTCTCACCCCGCTCAATTTTTAGAGATAAGTCATTTAATACCTGTGTCCCACTGTAGCTAACAGTGGCATTTTTAAGTTCAAGAAAGGACACAGTCAAAATATATGTTCTTTATTCCAGTAAGCCAATTTCTTTGCCTACGGAAACAATCGGATCGTAGTCCTTATTCGTTGCTGGAATAAAGGAACTGCGGGGGAATTGCTTTAGTAAAACCGGATCGTTCATACTAAGAAGAACTTTCTTTACTTTAGCAATGAAGCCAGCACCATATTTTTTATTAACGTCACCGCGAATACTCCAATTGTAATCAGGATAATCGGGTGTGGTCCAAATAATGGAAACCTTTGATATATCGATTTTTCCATTTTTCAATTCTTTATCCCACACTGCAAAATTTACAGCACCTACTTGAAATGCTCCAGTCTGAACTAAAGCTATAGTACGTGAATGATCGCCACTAAAGCCAACGCGCTTGAAGACAGCTTGCGGAGCTTTGTTAAAATTCTTCCGAACATGGAATTCAGGCATCAGGCGACCTGAGGTTGAACCCTTTGACCCAAAGGTAAAGGTTTTCCCTTGTATAGATTTTGGAAATATTTTTGATTCCTTAAGTCCTGTACTGCTGTGTGCAATAAAATATGTTTTAAATGCTTTGTCTTCTGCACCTTGGGCAATGGCTTTTGAGCCTTTAACCAAGCTGCGAGCGCGTACACCAGAAAGACCACCAAACCAAGCAAGTTGCACCTGGTCATTTCGGAATGCCGTCACGGCAGCAGAATATGATTTAACAGGAATGTATTTAACATCCACGCCCAATTCCTTAGAAAGATAAGTCGCAATTTTACCAAAACGAGTTTTTAAAGCGCTTTCATCTTGATCGGGAATTGCAGTAAACGTAAAGCTCTCAGCAAAAGCCGGCGCAGTCACACTCGCTATAATTATAGCTGACACTAGGGTTTTTACAAAATTCATTTAATAATCCTAAAAGTTATATGTTTAAATTTAGAGGAACATACTAATTGAAGAAGTATAGAAGTAAACGCCCAATTTTTATATTTATGCAGGATAATAGGACGCATTACCAATTTGATGAATTATAGACGTCGGTGGCAGGAACGTCGGGTCAATACATGATAAAGCCTTAGACCAAATGATTGATTGTGATTGGAGTAGGCGACTTCTTGATCGCCAAAATATCGTTTGAGTAGAGAAATTGTTTTTACAATCCATGCTATATAAGCATCATCGAACGCAATAATTCCGTCCTGTTTGAGCATTTAATTTATCATACAAATCTCGAACACAATATGATCAAATATTTTCCAGCCATCCAGAAAGACTAAAGTCAAAGCATGAGCTAGACAAAAATAGTTA
>Ga0114994_10001775_pt1 | contig 15616 bp, 9 predicted proteins | sample ArcticOcean_MG_C_9_FD_87043 | JGI IMG/M metagenome (GOLD analysis project Ga0114994, IMG submission 87043) | Marine microbial communities from western Arctic Ocean - ArcticOcean_MG_CB2_152 | ecosystem: Environmental > Aquatic > Marine > Oceanic | place: Arctic Ocean: Canada Basin | collected...
AGGAGGAGCCGCACCGACTGACTGCGCACAATCCTTCTCTCGTGAAGCCGCCGCACTGGGTCGCCTATCCTGACCACGTCCAAGTCGAGCTAGAGGCGGCACGCCGCGCGAATAAACCCTCATGGACGGGCCCTACCTTCGTCGTCGATCTAGTTGCGAGGCATCAATACAATCTGCGGGGCCCGCAAATAGGCTTCAAGCGTGCGGTGCTGCGGGAAGACGCCGCCCTCGCGGGGGCCTTCGCGCCGCCGGTGTCGCCCACTGTCGTTGCGCCTCCTTCGGTCGCCCACACTTTTGCGGTTCAGCGTGCTGCGCTGGAAGTGGCGGCAGGGCCCGCGGACTACCACGCGCTCAGTATTCTCAGCGAAAACGTCTCGACGGCGCGTAAGGCGCACATGAGGTATATCGCTCGCACGTTCGGTGACGCGCTCGGCACCGACGACGCGCTCGGCACCGACGCCGCGCTCGAGGAGACTTATCTGCGGTTTCGGGGTGCCCGAAGGAACAACATGCCGGATCTTCATGCAACCAACGGGCCCTGCCTTCGCGCGGCGCTCACCGAATTAGCCGACCTCGAGGATGAAGAGCGGGAGTGTGCCAATATGCGTGAAATCTCGGCGTTTCGCGCCACGCAGGAGGCGAATAAACAGACCCGCTGGAAGCATGAGGCAACACTGGCCGCCGAATTGGTCCCGCCCGCCGCGGCGCCACTACCTGTGTCGCCGTCGCTCGTCGCGCCGCCGCCGACGCGTCGGACGGACGACGATGCCGACCTCGACACCGTTGCGCTGGATCCGCTTATCGTGGAGGAGGTGGTTTCCGGGCTTCGCCTGCAGTCGCGCATCACCGCTTTGAGCTTTGAGGAGGCCCGGCACCGGCACGAACGAGCGGAGAACGACGGCGCCGAGGAGGAAGCCACGGCCAGCGATTGCGACGATGCGCTGGAGGCGAAGGCGGCCGCACGCGGGACGCGGTTCACCCCGCCTCCCCCGGACGACAACGAAGACGACACACGTGCCTCGTCGGCCCTGCGCGCCCAGTACGCCCGGAGCCTGGCCCGTGAGCCGCCGCGCCCCGCGCCGCCCCCACCTTTAAGTGGCGGCCCGGGGGGACGGGAGCCCGCGCGGCGACCCACGCCTGAGGCCGCTGAGCACCACCCGGAGTCCTCGCTCATCGACAAGGAGGCGTTCGAGGCGCTGGTCGCCGACCTCGCCGACGACTCGGACGACGACTATTAGTAATAAATCACAAAAACAAAAGTTAGACCTGGAAATAGACGGCCGTCTGCGGCTCCACGAGGCACGCGTCCCCGACCTGCTTGGAGATGCGCATGCCCGTCTTGTAGAAGAGCAGCTGGCCCTTGTGGTTCACGAGCCAGCTGTTCCGGGTCCCAGGCTCGCGCTTGAAGTTGCGCCCAGGCCGGTAGTCCACGGTGTCCAGGGAGGAAAAGCACCGGAAGCACTGCAGGCGGGGCCGGAGCGCGTTCTCCGTGGCGACCCAGAACAGGGGCGTCTCCGCGTTCGCGATGCCTCGATCGACCACCTCGTCGACGTACCACGCCTGGTCCTTGTACGCGGAGATAGAAGGCGACCGCCACAAGTGGGCCCGCTTGATGGCCTCGCCCCACAGCGGAATGCACGAGTAGCCCGCGCCGCCCGCGCCGCACGCGGCTTTGCGCGTGCACTCGTAGTCGTAGGGCCGCCGCTGTGTTGGATTAGAGCCGTTCATGGCCCAGAGCTGCAGCCACTGCAGGGCCGCCTGGTCGTGGGGGTGGCACTGGGCCAGGCCGTCCCTAGCTACCGCGAGCCACTTCCTAACCACCTCCCTGCCTTCAGTACTCCCGCGCATCAGGAACACGCCCGTGTTCAGTCCCCTATAGTTCCCTAATACAACATGTCGATCGGACGGCACGTCGGCCACATAGGTCTCAAGCCCGACGTCAAACTGTTGTGGGTTGACCCACGCGTCCGCGTCCATCCAGCAGTACCATTTTGCTGAACGATACTTGCGCATGGCGTCCCGGAGCATCAGGATCTTGGAGAACTCCCAGGGCAGCCTTTTTTCAAAGTGCGACGCGTGCACCGTCTTGCGCCGCAACAACCGGTCGAACGTGTCCGCCACGTAAAAGGCGAAGCCATAGCCCCTTTTAAGCGCGTAGGCGCGCTTGTTCAGCGCCAGATCCACGTCGGCCTTGGCGTTGTTGCCCTCTCGGACATTGACGCCCGACACAATGACGAAAGATGGGTCCCGCGGCTCTTCTAGAGTCACGAAGCCGTGCATGCACGGCAGTCGCAAATCGCCGGCACTTCCTAAAATGCGCGCCGCCAGCGCGTCTCTTTTAGATGCGTCGTCCTCGAACGTCACGAGCCGGTCGAACATTGCACTTCGCACCTTCCGCCGCTCGGCCTGCACGTCGGCGCCGGCGCAGCCCGGGGCGCACTTCGTGCAGATCAGGGCCGCGGGGATGGGGGCCGTCGGTACTTCGAGATCGAAGGCCGCGTCCAACAAAGCGTCCGGCGGGCTCTCCGAAGTCCCCGGGCCCTCTAACTGCTTGGCGCGGTAGGCCCTTAAACTATCGGCGAGCCGGGTCGCCTCGTGGGCGCCTCGGGCGGAGGCCCAGCCAATAAGCGTCGTGGTCAAATCTGCGACCGTCGCGCCGCCCGGTCGGACGGGCGGCGCCGCGGCGACGTATAACGCATCCCCGTGTAACGACGGGAGCGCGCCCCAGAAATCATGAGCGAACGTCCGGCACGGCGTCCACGCGTCGAGGTCCAGGCTTAGTATCAAAGCGGCCGCGGCGCTCCCTGCGGCGTTCAGCTCCGTGATGAGCGACTCCGTGACGCGCGACGTCCGCGCGGATGTGGTCGTGGTGCCCAGCGCGGTCAAGTGCCGTTGCAGCCCGGCCCGCTCCGCGACCTTCCACAGCTCCTCCTGGAAGGCCTCCCGCTCCTCCTCGCGGGTCCAGCTGGGCGTCTGCACGAGGACCGCCGTGTGTGCCGCGCGCGGCCCCTTGAGCTCCTTCACGATGCGCAGCGCGGACCGGCGCGAGCTCTGGCTGGAGGCGTGCAGCGTGAGCCGCAGGGATGGTGGTATTACAGGTGCGGACTTGACCGGCTTGTGGTCGTCCAGCGCCCAGTTCGTGACCTTGGCCATGATGCGCCCGTAGAACTTGAGGGCCTGCGCGTCCTCGGCGAGCTCCTTGGCCGTCCTGGGCTGGTAGTTCTCAGCGTAGCGCTGCTCGTCCGCGAGCGCGATGGCCTTCGCGCGCGGGTCGATGTCTCGGTTTGCGGCGGCCACCGCGGCGCAGATGAGGAGGGCATGCATGCTGCTCCTTTATGTGCGAGAGAGAGTTGAACGGGCAGCACGCGAAACTGCCCAATTGCTACGACGACGTGCGAGTTACGGCTCCTTTTGCCAAGCTACGGTCGCAGCGCTGCATGCAGCATCATTAGCCTGATAAACTTTCAATAACGCCACGCCCCGCTGCTTTGCCCATTAAATTTGTTAAATTCGCCGCGCAAAACCCGGGCCGAAATAAAAGTGCGGGTTTGGCGGGATCGAGTAACAGCACTCGCGACCAGTGTTACCTTGATAAAAAGGGCACTTCTCATTCGGAACTTAACGCGCCATCGTCTCGGCCCGCGGACCGCCCCCCCCGTCGCCGCCGCCGCCGCCGCCGCGGTATGGGTACACGACATGCTCGAATATGGCGGACGCAAACCACACCTCCGCCGGCATGCTGTCCTTGGTGCGGGGGAGTTTGATGCTGTGCGACTCTACGGCCACCGGCGGCCCCCCGGGGCAATAGCAACACGGCATGCGCTGGTGCTGGATCGGCGACCGCCCGGGCCCGCTCGCGCCCGGCACGAATAGCGCCCGATGCATCCCGGCGTCCGGTTCACCCGCGACCGCACGGTATAAGGGCACGTCGCGGAAGGGTAACATGCAGGCTGGAAACGTCACACCCTTGAGCGTGTGCTGGCCGACCGTCATGTCCGCGTCGGGACAACATGTCGGGCAGCACGCCGCGCCCCCCTGGGAGACGAGTGGGTACGCGACCCCGTCCTTGAGCACGCGCGCCGAGGAGGGCGCGTTGCACGAGCAGGGTTTGGGAAGGCCGTCCAGGTGGAGCTGCGCCGCCTCGACGGTGTGATCGGCGATGCCGCCGCGGCCGTCGACCGACGAGAGGTACACGGGGATCACCAGTCCTTGATACGGGTTCTGGCAGCACTGCCCTTGCATGTTTTGCATGATCATCGCGTACGTAAGCTCCAAGGCAAAGGCCGGCCGCGCGCCGGCGCCGTGCACGTCGTCCGCGACGTAGCCCGCAAACGCGTGGGCCCCGCCCCTGGAATTGCAGGATACGGTGACCAGGTGGTCGACGAGCACGACGGGGCCGCTGGGCGAGGGCGCGTGCGCCCTGGGGGCGGGCACGGCGATCGTGAACTGCGCGCCCGGCCCCAGGCCCGGCGGGATCTGGACCTGGATCGGTTGTCCGCTCGGATCATTGAACTGGACCAGGGTGCCCGGGGGCGCGCCGTCCGGGACTTGTACCGTGATCATGGTCTGCGGGGCAGCGTGCATGACCGAGGCCATGTACGGGACCTCGCAGGCACGAAGCAGAACCTGGCTCGCAGACCGAGCTCACGTAAGCGCAATGGGCAGCCTACACTGTGCACGCGCGCGGGAGTTTACTAGTAAGCTGGAGCTTAACACCTGGAATGCTCGGCGCGGTTCGGGCATTGTGAGTGCGGGTCTGATCCGATCGATCGGCTGCCCAAAACGCGGTCATGGCAGCAGCCCAAAGCATCTAACGCGCCGCCCCGCTACCGTACGACTTTGCGCAGGACTCGTGCTCACCACGGCGGCTATAGCAGATTGGGCCTGGGCCGTCGCGGGACTTTTAGTGGGCATCCCGGCCTGCGCCCAGCTCAACTGTTACATCGAACGGAAGCGCGACGAATGCGCGCGCAACGATGACGCGGTAGGCGAGCCGTGACATGTGCGACGACGCGCCGGAGGGCCTCTGCGCGACGGGCGCGTTCCTGCTGGGCTGCCTCGCGGGCGGCACGGGCGGGTTCGTGGCGGGGCTCCTCGGCCACGAGGCCCTGGGCGTCTTCGGGGGCGTCATCTTGGGCGTCCTCGCGGCCGCGTACCCGGACGGGCCGCCTAGAACCGCGGTCCTCGCCGTGATGAGCGCCGCGGCGCCGGTGAGTTTCGCGAGCTGCGCTGCGTTACGAACGGAGGACCCCGGCGTCCTCTTCGCGTGCGCGGTCACCACGTCCGGCGCCGCGAGCCTCGCCCTCTTCGCGAGCGGGGCCCTCGCCGCGAGCCGCCGGGCGCGCGTCATGATCGAGGAGGCGCTGCTCAAGGAGACCTCGGTCTAGGACTAGGAATTCCAACCTTACTAGGACTGCGTCGACCGCTCTTCTCGAATAGCCCCCCGCGTGCGCCGCTTCCGCCGTACCGTCTTCCGCTTGCGCTTGGCGGTCTCCGCGGGCCACTCCTCGTCGAGCTCGTCCAGGAAGGCGCCCACGTCGGACGACACCGTGCACATGGCAGAACGCGTCGCGTACTCCTCAACTTCTTCAATGGAGGGCCAGGACACGGAGACGGCGCCCACTTTATCCGCCTTGTCGCGCAATCGCCGAATTAAACGCGCCTCCTTGTCCTCCTTCCGCTGTAGGGCCGCGCCTTCCTCTTCCCGCCGTCGACGCGTCTCGATGCGCACGACCTTATGAAAGCAGTTCAGGAACTCCGAGGCGTCCACCAGGCCGGTGCCGCTCTGGTCCAGGACCCCCATCAACGCGGCGAGCTCGGCGGGAACTAGAGTGATCCGCAAACAGACCCGCAAGTAGTGTTTTAAAGCAGTGGCGTCCATGGAAGCACCTCCTTTAAAAGGTGCGAGATCCGGCGCCGCCGCGCCAGACAAAGCCCCGCGGGCGATCTTGGCGAGCTTGCCCAAAGCAGAGGCCTCGTCCGCCTCCGTGTACTCCTCGGGCACGTACGTGTCTTCGTCTTTGGCGAAGAAGCGCTCGTGGATCTGGTCCTCCACGTCCTTCCGCCGCCGTTGGCGCTGTTCCCGGGACCGCCGTTCCTCATCGAAGCGCGCGCTTCTTAATTCGGCGCTGAGTCGAAAGAAGCGGGAGGCGAACTCACAGCCGTCCACGAGGCCCTCTTCGTTCGCGAAGAAGGCCATGACCGCCGCGAGCTCCGCGCTATCCAGGTGCACGTTGAACACGAACCGCAGTTGCTGCCAGAACTGGCTTGGTGTCAAAGGTCCGCCGTCCGCGAAAGAGTCTAATGAGGGTCCTTTCGGGGGCGGACTCCACGCCCCCGCGGCTGTTTCTAATTTCCTTAACCCTCGATCCCGCTCTTCGTCGGACCAGGTCTCGGCCACGTGGACATGAGAGAGCCGCTCGTGCTTCGCCCTCACTTGTAATTCCCGCTGTTGTTTCCTTTCTAAAAAATAGGAATTGTCCTCCTTGGCGTGTTTCTGCCGCTGGACCTTCTCCTTCCCTTTGACGTCCGCTAAGTGCGCGGCAAATTCTCTGGCAGCGACGGTGCCGTCGCCGTCGTTGTCAAACGCGCAGAAGAGCATGCCCAGTTCCTTGGCGTTGAGCTTCACCCCCAAACTACGCATCTGCTTCGTGAAGGCCTTCGGATCCAAGTCCGCGCCCGTCCCCAGCTGGCGGAGTTCGGCCCGGTTGATGGCCGAGGCGCCTCGGGCCAACTTCCGCCGTGTCAGCGCCCAGCGGGGCGAGTCGAGCATCGCCCTTCGTTCATAAATGTGCGGCAGGATGAGGGAGCCCCGCGTCGAGAGCGCCGAGGCGTCGTCGGGGTTGTAGATGGACATGGTCGGCTGAGGCTGGCGGCGCTGTGGTCCCTCTCCGCTCGCGGGCAGCGTTCTATCGAAGTCGGCGGCGCGCGATAATGGCGTAAGGCAACCCCGCAGCGTCCCTTGGTCCTGGCGGGCGGTCCCGCGTACGTGACCGAGCGCGCGGCGTTTGGCCTAACGCGGAGCTCCGGAGATGAGGGGGTCGACCGGCGGCGCTTCGACGGCCCCCTCGCTCTTCTACGTACTCGAGGGACGCTTCCGGCGCGCCTAGGCGAGTGGTTGCCTCTGCCCAAATCGGGTTCGGGTTCGCGTGGCGCTCAAAAGTTTGGAGACGTCGCGCCACGCTCGTCGCGAGCACCACCTTTGCTGGACGGGTGGAGCTGCAAGCTGGTCAATAGCGAGGAGCGATATCTGCTCCATTCGTGCCCTTCACCGCGCCTAGCCCCTGAGTGATACGGGTGCTGCCTGTCGCCTGTTTACCGGGTCCCGCCGCACGGGTGATCGATCATGGTCAAGCACGCCGCGTTCATGCGCCGCAAGGAGAAGGGCAAGGTCGAGGCGCCCGCCGCGCCGAGCGCGCCCGCGCCCGCGCCCGAGGGAACCGTTGCCGCACCTACCGACAAGCTCCAAAACGCCCTGAAACGGGCGGCCAGTTGGGGCGCGCCGGCGCCCAAGCCCACGGGCTCCGGGGGCGCCGCGGCGCCCCGGCTCCCGAAGAAGTCGTCGTGGGGCGCGCCCGTGGCCAAGAAGAGCGCGTCCTGGGCCGCCGCGCTCGGCGGGACCGGGAAGCCCAAGCTGAGCTGGAGCCAATTAGGCGGCGCCGCCAAGGACAAGGCCAACAACGTCATCCTGGGCGAGCCGCGCAAGCCCAAGAGGAGCTGGGGGAGTACGTTGGGGAAGGAGGCCGAAAGAGCATCTTCGGAGGAGAGCCCGCGGTCCGTCGTCGGAAGCCCTATTCAATCATCAAAAGAAGCGTCAAGTCTAAAGCGCGGCTGGGGCGACGCCATTGGCCAGCCGACGCCCAAGAAGCTGAAGGTGGACCCCGAGAGTTGTGTTGTATTAGCCTGTAAATACGACACGCCCCGCCAGAAGCCCGAGTGCGCGGACCACGTGCGGTTGGACGCGCTACAAAAGCTGTACCCCTCGTTTCGCGTCGTGGGCTGCTCCGAATACAGACCTTCAGCCAAGGCGATGAACGCGAAATTGGGCAAAGCCGACGACGTCATCATGGGCCAAGCTAAAGAGAAGGACGAGACACATATAAGTGCGAACTTCAAGAAGACCCTGAAGGAGATCCTGCGGGGTCGGAACCCCAAAATTCTTATGCTCGACTACTTCTGGCTCCAGCCTGGCTACTACGAACAAAGATACGGCATGAACTTCCTCCAAAGTAGTGTGGACTCCAATGTGGGGTCCAAGATAAGGGAATTGTTTATTTCTCATCAATGCCAGGTCATGTTACTACCATGTGATAGTCGGGGCTCCGTGACGGAAATGTACGAGGCGTCCTTCGACGACCGGCCGGACTGCGTGTGCATTGAGTTCGTCTCGGAGGTCGATGCGTTGAAGCACCACCCCCTCGTGCGCGCCACGAGGCACATCGACGACGAATTACGGGCGCTGGCTGATAGAGTACAACATAGCAAGGGCCGGTGGCACGAGATGCAGATGCTGCGCCTGGCGAACCCGCAGCCCTTCCTCGTCGCGTATCGGCGCGGCTTAGATTGGAGGAGGTATTTAGACGAGCGGTGCATTCTGGGCGAGGCTTCACAACCGTCGCTGGTGGATGTTCGGCCGCCACCTATCCTGAAGCGGAAGTCTTCCGTCAGTCCGCCGCCGGAAATACTGGACGTGTCGTCGGACGACGAGCCCGTTGGGGTTCTACTGAACAAGCCCGAACCGGTAAAGTTCATCCCTCCTTCTGCGCGGTACGACGACGTTTCCTCGGACGACGAGCCCGTGGGCTTCCTGGCCTAAATTTTATACTATGTACAATTACTTCCTGGCTAGCCCCCGATCTTGACCATGGGCCGGTTCGCCGACGCGTGTTTGGCCACGTCCGCGGCGTCCTCGTACCCGCCGTGCTTGAAGTGCTTCTTTTGGAGCGCGGCCTGGATGAGAGTTCCCAATTCAATATCGGAGCTACCGCTCCGTAGCGCGTCCCGCAAAGAGACGCTGTCGCCACCAAAAAGACACGTTTTCAAATTCCCGTCGGCCGTCACGCGCACCCTATTGCACGTGCCGCAGAAGTGCTCCGACATGGAGGTGATGAAGCCCACTTTGCTGGAGCCGGCCGTCCACCACTTGGTCGTGTCGTGGGGGTCCTCGGACATCAACGGTGTCAGGTGCGAAAGCGTCGCGCGCATCTCGGCATAGGGTACTAAGCGTTTCGCATCATAGGCGTTCCCATCGAAGGGCATCCACTCGATGAACCGGATTTTGACCCTTGCATCCCACCGCTCGGCGAAGGCCCGGAGCTCGCGGTCGTTTTCGCCCCTTAACACGACGCAATTGACTTTTGTGTTGATCCCGAGAGACGCGCAGGCGTCGATGGCGTCCAGGACGCGCTGGTGCGTCTTCGCGGGCCGCCGCGTCATCCTCGAAAACGTGTCCGGATCTAATGAATCCAGGGACACGTTGACGGAGTCGACGCCGGCCTCTGCGAGGCCGTCGATGAGTCGGACGCCATCCTGTTTCCCGAGGAGCTTCATGCCGTTCGTCGTGAGGCCCAGGGACGTGATGTTCGGGTTCTGGGACCGTATGCTGGAGCAGATCGGGACCAGGTCCCGTCTCAACGTCGGCTCGCCGCCCGTGAGTCTTACCTTCGACGCCCCGGCCCGCGCGAAGACGTTCACGACCCTTTCGACTTCTTGTGCCGTCAACAATTCCTGTGACGGGGTGAGGTCGGGCACGCCTCCGGCCGGCATGCAGTACCTACACCTCAAATTGCACCGCTCCGTGAGGCTCACCCTTAAATAGCCGTGGAAGCGCTCGTAGCGGTCCGTCAGGACCGCGTGGGGCAACGCCTGCGTCTCGCGCTCCCAGTGGTCATCGAGGGGCGGGAGGACCGACCGCCGCAGAAAGTCCGCGAAGGAGGGCCCGCCGGGGCCGAGGCCCCGGCGCGGCGCCGCCGTCGACTTCCGTCGTACAACGAGTCGCCGCCGCGCGCGCGCGTGCAGCCGGAGAAGCATGGCTGCAACTTTGCAATTTTGTGCTGTCTGCTTTTGCTTCGCGATTCGTTTGCGTCGATCGCTACGCGTCGGGTTTTGTCTACTGTGGTGCGTAGGCGCAGCTACGTGACTGCGATTGCACCGCTGCAGTCACGGTGATGGCAACTTTTGCAGTGCAGAGTTGACGAAGAAACCCGCGTGCATTCGCAGGTGTCGTAACGGGTGCGAGGACAATGGTGGCGTAGATGTAGAGGCGAGAGTGAAGAGGAGTGGACGAACAGCACTGAGTTACTAGCAAAGTCCCAAAGTTCCTCATCCTGCACAGGCTGCCATTGTGCTGCTCGGCGCGAGGCATAGTGAGCGGTGCGCTGCAGACACGCTGACGACGCCCGTATTGTGAGGCGCTGGCTACGCACGCAGGGCAGCCCTCTCGCTCTCTTGCCCACTCCCCACCCCACAATACCCGGGGCAGCCAACCATGGTGCTCGCCCTCCTCAAGAGGCCCTTCGTCTGGCTCTGGGCGCTGGTCACCGCCCCCTTCCGCTGGGTCTTCGGGAAACGGCGGCAGCGCCGCGGCCTCTTCGGCAAAATCGCGGACTTTGCGCAGGCGCAGAGTCCGCGCCATATCATCAAATTTGAGCGGCCGGGGAGCACGGCGCCCGTCGAGTGCCTCGAGGATGAGCCGCCGCCGCCCAAGAAGCGCGGCTTCACGCAACGCACGGCGAGCACGAAAGTGCAAGCGCGTTGGCGGGGGACAAAGATCCGCCGGGCGCCCGCTCCGACGCGGCGGGTCCGGGAGCGCTCGGACGGGTCCCAAGGCATCCACCGCGACGTGCATCCCTTGGTCAGGGACGCCATTTTAGCCAGGCGCGCGATAGCGCACTGTAGGCTCCGGGAGCAGGTTGGTTTTCTAATCTATATCGCGTGGCCGCTGCTCCGAGTCGTGAAGAAATGTTTAAGATGCTACCTCGGGTGTGTGATCCGGGCGCTCATCTTCGTCGTCGTGCAACTGCCCATGCTGGGCCGCACGCGAAGGGGCTTCAAGTGGCCTCTGCTGACGGCGGCGTGCAACGCCTTCCTCACCTTATTTTGGCCGCGCCTTCGCGTTATTGTGTCCAACGTGTTGCGGGACCGCGTCTTAGGGATCGTGAACGAGCTTTTATCTGAAATGCCCAACGCGCCGATTAAATCCCTCGCGTCGCTGGAGTGCAACCTCGGGCGGCGGGCTATCGTGGTCGAGGAGGCCTGGCTGAGCACGAGCTACCACTCTTATCATTTCCTCGACCTGCACCTGGTGTGCTCCCTCGAAGGCGACACGCTGGAGCTGGTCTCGGACCTCTGCGTCGACCGGCATAACAAGCTCCTCCCGCAGCTCACGGCGGTCGTGAGAGGATTGTCCTTCCGGTCCGAACGCTTGAAGGTCAAGTTCGGGCCCCTGTCGTCGTCCCTCCCGTGCTTCGGCGCGCTACAGGTCGCGTTCGCCGAGGCGCCGTCCATCAACCTCAAAGCGAACGTGACTGCCCTCGAGAGCATCCCTTTACTCGTTTCGTTCTCGCTGATCAACTCCTTCATCGAGGGCCTGGTCCAGAAGCTGTTGAGGAACCACTTCCAGTGGCCCCGGGCTTTGATCGTCCCCAGTAAGTGCTGGGCCCACAACCTGGGCGCGGACCCGCGAAGTGACGCGGAGTGGTGGGGCGACGGTGTGCGCTTGGAACGGCAGCGGGAGCTCGTGAAGGGAACTTTAGCATTGAACGTCTACGACTGCGCGACGAGTGGACCCATGCCTCTTGATACGAGGACGTTCTACGTCAGAGCGACGGTCGGGTCTACGGTCAAGGAAGCGCCTTTGCAGCTGAACAGTGCCTCGCAGGAACCGCAGGCCACCTTTTCCTTTGCCATGAAACCGGACGTCGATAATATGCTCGTCGAGGTGCGGGAGCGGTCGCTCACGAGAGAAATGACGGCCACGACGGTGTTGGACCACGTCGTGTACTACGCGGGGCCGGGGCCCGACCATCGCAAACGCGAATGTACAAAGGTCAACGACCTGTTGCTCGGCCGGGCTACGTTAGACCACGTGCAGTCCATCGATTCCTTACCGCCCCACGTCAAGGTGAGGAGAGCATTACTTCTGGAGAAGAAGGGGTCCAGTCTGAATGCGGCGTTGACCAAGATGAACACCCACACCTTAAAGATGGGCCGGAAGATGTACCACGCCCAAGAAGAGGTCATGCAGGAGGCCGGGGTTTGTTGTGGCTGCCGTAAAGATAAGAGGCGCCACAAGACGTCCAAGGTGGCCAAGCGGACGCGGCGGCGCGCCGTGAGTAACGGCGCCCTCCCATCCAAGCCCAGCTTCGCGGACGAGAGTACGGGCTTCCGGGCGACCCAGCTCAAGGTGGGGCTCGAGTGGGCGCCTTCTTTAACCTTGCAGCGGCACTTCCACCACCGCCTCCTCCTCGGCGTTGTTCTATGTCTGGTCCTGGCGCTGGGGCGGCTCCTCTACGCGGAGATCGCGTCGTCCTGGGGCCAAGTTTTTGCCCATGTTTGCGGCCACGCGGTCGTGGTCTTTATGATTGGGTTCCTGACGGCGCCCTTCCTCGTGACGCTGGGCATGCGGCTCCTGCACCGCGTGCACGCGGCGGACGAGGTGGTGGCGGAGGATTGGTGAGTTTTGTTTTGTTATGAATTCTCAACTTATGCAGCACCCCTCCGCCGGCTGGGGGCTCTCGCCCTCCAGGCACGCGGCTAAGACCCGCGCCCGGAAGGCCCCTTGCGCTTGGGTCGCCGCGTCCTGTGCGATGTCCGTGTAGCTACCGCCCAGCTTCCGCTTGCCGCCTTTATTCCTGGAAACGAACAGGGCCTGCTCCGTCGCGCCCAGCATCCTAGCGGCAAACGTCCGCAGGCGACCCACGGGCTCCGTCGGCGCCCCGAGCCAGTCCTCGGCGTTCTCCGAGGGCAGGCAATCCACCTCGGCCACGAACCCCCTCAGTACCAGCACCAATTCCTCCGTCTCCAGGTTGGCGTAGGCCGACGGCGCCGTCCAGTTCCTCGCTTTCTTTTCAGGTGGTTCAAACAGCCCGTCCGGCGCCGGCGGGAGTTGTTTGGCATACAAGGCGTGGAGTTCGGCGAGGCGCCGCGAGCATTCTCGTAAATGATCCTGCGAGACGCAGTTGGACGCGGCGTGCGAGTTCAGGAACAACGGGTTGGTCCGCTCTAACCCGTAGACGTCGCCATTTGGTCCGCGCGCGCCCTCGCAGCTTCCTTCGATGCGTTGGAGTTCATCGGAAGAAAGCACGAGTTGCTCCGCTTTCCCCGCGTCCTTGACGTGCTCCGCGGCGCGCGCGCCCAGCACCACGGCCTTGACGCCGGTCTGGGCTAAAGCCCAGGCCACGGCGACCATGGACAAAGTGACGCCGTCCCGAGCCGAGGCTACACTATCTAGGGCTTCCAGCACTTTCTGGAAACGCGACCACCCCCCGAACTCCTCCACTAAGACTAAATTCGAGCGGAAATTCGGATGCGCGTCGGGCGACGGTTCGGCCGCCCCGAGCCACTTCTTGGACAGGAGGCCGCCCATCAACGCGCCGTGGGCCAGTAAGCGGACGTCGTGACTGACGCATAAATCCGCCAATCCGGACGCCAACGCTCTTCTATCGACAACGGACAAGTTGACTTGCACGCAGGAGATGCGCGGGCAGCCCGCGGCCGGCGCCTCCAGTAGATGCTGCAACGATTGCGCATCGACGTTGGTCAACCCCACATCTCTAACCACGCCGCGCACGCGCAGCGCTTCCAGGGTTTTTAAAGCGGCGTCGAAGCCTTGCTCGGACCAGTCGCCCCAGTGCAAGTAGACCAGGTCAATGACCGCCGCGCCTAATCGGTTGGCCGACCGCCACACACTGGCTTCCACGCATCTCGCGACCGCGCGCTCGCCCCGCCGCCGCGCTTGCGCGTCGCCCGCGAGGCATTTCTGGGTGATGTGCCGGTCGGGGACGACTTTGGTATGTAAGCGCACGGCGTCGGCCAACGCTCGGTGCTGCCCGCGCGCGGTCGCGAGGAACCGTCCGACCAACTCCTCGACGCCCGCGTAGATGTCCCCGCAGTCGAAGGCGCGGCTGCCCACGACGGCGTGGGCCGCACACGCCCGCCGCGCCACGTCGTCGGCCTTCTCCGGGTCTTCCCGGTTCCGGCGCCAGGTGCAGCTCCCGGCCACGATCCGCGCTTCCGCGTCGTCCGACAGTTCCTTGGGCCGCGCGCCCCCGAGCTTCGTCGCGACCGGCCGCTTCTGCTGGCTCTTCAGCCGCTTCAAGAACGCCGCGCCGGCCGCCTCGCCGCCGTCGATCTTGTCCAACGTCCGATTTAATGCTAAAGGCGAGGCCACCGGGGCCGTGTTCTCGGGGCTCTCGAAGGTGACCGTCACCTCGCCACTTTTTTTGAGCCGGAGCGCATGGACCAGGTCGCCCTTGCAACTCACGGCCACGCCGTCGACCTGCACCACGCGCCAGTGCACCACGCCGTAGCGCGCGGCCTTGATCGCTCTAGAATCGGGGTCGTTCACCTTCCGCACTTGGAGGTGGTCGTCTACCGAAATGCCGAGGCTCGCGCCGGCGGGGAACGGGATCTGCTGGCGCAGGCGCTCGTCCATGGCGCGCCTATCTTCTTTTTCTACGGTGTGTTGATCTTGGTGCAGTGCTCGGCGTGCGCGCGTCCAGTTATGGTGAGCTTGCTGCAGGGCACACTAATCGAAGTACTGATCCGCAGCGTATAGTTGAGTCGAGCAATGCCAATCTCGCAGGCACGAGCAGCAACAAGTGATGGGCCGTGTCATCGATCGCAGCTTGTGAACCCGCGCCGATCAGCGTCGGATTCCTCTCGCCGCTCGCAGGCGTCGGTCTTATGGGTCGGCGGACGACTACGGAACCGCGTTTCGGCATTTCGACGGCGAAAAAGTTAAGAGCCTACCCCACTAGCAGGCTTACGAGGGAAGTTTACGCGCCTCTACCGAGGCATGGTCACGACGACCCCGGCAGCCGCAGCTGGTCCAGGTACCGCTCCAGCAGCTTCGGGTGGCAGAAGCCGTCGCACTCGTGCACGACGCACTGGCCGAACTGCCGCGACGAAATAATTTTGGCGCCGTTGATCGTGACGCCCCCGTCTTCCGTGCCCCCGAAGCCGAAGAGGCCGCCCACGACCGTGGGCGCGACGTCGATGCGCCCGCCGGCGGTCATGACCGAGGACGACTCGTACAAATCCTCTTTGCTGACGGGGTCGTTGATGACGTGGAAGGCCCCGATCTTCTCGTTGATCTCCCCTTCCGCGGGTCCGTGAGCTGGGCCCGCTGCTTCTCGTCTAAAGCCGCGAAGACGGACTCGTTCGGCGCTAGGACCGTGTAGCCCGCGTCGTCCTTGAGGCCGCGCCACAGGCCCTTGTTCTGGAAGACCAAGGCGGCGAAGGCCGGGAACTCGTCATTCAAGCACGCCTCCACGTCCGCGGTGTTGGCGAGGCGCGTGGCTCTTAGAGTGCGTTGCGGCGGCACCAGGGCCTGGGTCGTCGCCGCGGTGAGCGCCAAGGCTGCGAGGCGCATGGTGGGCGGTTTTTCTCGGTCCCT
>Ga0114994_10001776_pt1 | contig 15613 bp, 14 predicted proteins | sample ArcticOcean_MG_C_9_FD_87043 | JGI IMG/M metagenome (GOLD analysis project Ga0114994, IMG submission 87043) | Marine microbial communities from western Arctic Ocean - ArcticOcean_MG_CB2_152 | ecosystem: Environmental > Aquatic > Marine > Oceanic | place: Arctic Ocean: Canada Basin | collected...
GCCTCGATCACGAATCCCTCTGAATCCAATTCTGCTCATACTCCGGACATAAAACTCAAAATTTACTCTTGAATAATAGAGCAATTAGGCTTATTTCTACGGTTCGTCAAGACAATATACTGATGAACCGGACAATGCTCATAAATTGATTTAAAAGGTTTTACTAAAGAGAAACTGAGTCACAGAGGCACGGAGGAAGTTCTTTAAATCTTTACTTCAGCTTGTGCGGAAAGCAGGATCCCGGATCAAGTCCGGGATGAAAAAAGAAAAATTTTAGCAGACAACTTTGTCTTAAGAAGTTAAAATTATTTTTTCTTCAAGTAAAAGTTTTACGATAGGCAAACAAACCTGCGGAACCGCCAGTGTGGAGGAAGACGATGTTTTCATCTTTGCGGAATTCACCTTTGCGGATGAGGTCGATCAATCCGGCCATTCCTTTGCCTGAATAAACAGGATCCAGCAAAATTCCTTCTTCACGGGCCAGTAATTCAGTGGCCTCTATCATTCCTTCAGTCGGTAGTCCATAACCCGGCCCGACATAGTCACCATTCGCGACTACTGCTTCACGTTTAACACTACCAGGAATGCCGATAAATTCCGTTGTTTTTTCGGTCAACGCAAATACTTTTTCTTCCTGAGTCTTTTTGTCTGCATTAACACAAATCCCTAAAACTGGAATTCCGCTGCGTGTACCTTCCAAACCAACTACAAGTCCGGTCTGTGTTCCGGCACTACCGGTTGCAGTAACCAGATGATCAATTTTCAAACTGCGGTCATTTAGCTGCCCCACCAGTTCCATGGCACAATTAACGTAACCCAGCGCGCCTGTGGGACTGGAGCCTCCACCTGGAATAATGTAGGGTTTACCACCGTTTTTGCGAATATCATCGGCTACATCCTGCATTGCCACATTCATGTCAGTTCCAGCGGTAACTGAGTGAATATTTGCGCCAAACAGTCTGTCCAATAGAACATTACCATTTTCGAGATAATCAGGATCCTCACTACCTGTCCGGTGTTCCAGCAAAATTTCACAGCGTAATCCTAACTTGCATGCAATCGCGGCTGCCTGTCGCACATGATTTGATTGTGTAGCGCCCTGTGTGATAATTGTGTCAGCTTTTTTTTGCTGAGCTTCACCCATGAGGAATTCGAGTTTACGGGTTTTGTTGCCTCCAGTAGCAAGTCCGGTGCAGTCGTCACGTTTGATAAAAATCTTTGGACCACCGAGTAGTTTAGTTAAATTTTCTAGCGGTTCCAGTGGAGTTGGCAGGTGAGCAAAATGAAGTCGTGGGAAGCGTGAAATTTGCATAATATTTTTTGGAATATAAGTTAAGTATTCTGCAACAGACTAAGTGCCTGCACGTGTAATTCCGAAGATCCGGCAGCAACTAGACAGCCATCCCAATCGTCATCAAAGGCGTTGTTTCCTTGCCAGTCGGTGATAACTCCACCTGCATTTTCAACAACAGGAACAAGTGCCATTACATCATAAATTTTTAAATCTGCTTCAACCACCAGATCAATGTGTCCAGAAGCCAGCAGACCATAGCTGTAACAATCTCCGCCGTATCGTACCATTTTTACTTGAGCGGCAATTCGGTCAAAGTGAGGTTTTTGCGAAGTGTTAAACATTGCCGGATCTGCACTGTAAAGGATGGACTGCTCAAGTTTTCGTTTTCCGGAAACTTTGCAGGGCTGAGTTTTTCCGGCTTTCTGATCAGGATAGAACAAACTTTCTTTGTTCCGTATTCCTAACCAGCGTTCACGCATAATCGGAATATCTATAATTCCAAATTGCGGAACTTCATCTTCCAGCAGTGAAATCAGTGTACCAAAAATTGGCATCCCTGCCACAAAACTTCTTGTACCATCAATCGGATCCAGCACCCATTTCCAGCTGCTCCCTGTTGGTTCGTAACCGTGTTCCTCGCCGAGAATATCATGCTCCGGATATTTTGCTGATATCATGTTACGCAACACTGTTTCTGTCTGACGATCCGCTATCGTAACAGGACTGTCATCTGCTTTGTCCTCAACCGTCATTTTTGAACGATAATATTTTCGGATCACTTTTCCAGACGCGTCTGCCAACTCGTGGGCAAATTGTACAAATTCTGACATCAGTTTTAGCTTTTAGTAAAATTAATATTGTCTTTGTTTAATGAACCCGTAAAAAGTCTAAATGGTACACTTTGTATGTCATTCCCGCGAAAGCGGGAATGACAACTATTTAAGAAGGTATCCTGTTTAAGGGTTACACTACTGAGGTGGTATCTTTTTCCAGTTCATCAACCATCGATTTAAGGAAGAAGAAAAATGTTTGCAGAATGGAATAGACCGGAACCGCCAACAACGCGCCCGCGATTCCAGCCATATGCTCTCCTGTTACAAGGACAAACACAATTATCGCAGGATGGATCTGTGCCGAAGTTCCCATGATTTTTGGATTAAGAAAATTTCCTTCAATAAAGTGAATCACTAAAATCCAAGCCAACGCGAGCAGTCCTGTACTCAATGAAATAGTCAGTCCCATAATCACGATTGGAATGCTCGAAAGAATAGTACCAAAGATGGGTATCAATGAAAAAACCATAGCTACCAGTCCAAGTGTAAAGGCGAAGGGAACACCAATCAGCAGTAAGCCGACAAAGGTCAAAACTCCATTGATCAAACAAATCATTAATTGTCCACGCACCACTCCATTCAAACCTTTATCCAGACTTTTCAGTAAATCGTTATATCTCGCATGATACTTCTTTGAAACGAGAGAACGCCAGAAAGATAAAATCCGCTCTGTATCAACCAGAATAAATGCCGCGACCATAAAGGTTAAAAACAAGGTAAACACAGAACCGACCACTTTCTCGATCAGTTTCCGGCCAAGTCCCAGAAAACGAACCATGTCCGCTTTCAAACGGTTCATCCCTTCTTCTGCAAGTATGGAAATCTGCGTGTTTATATCAAGAGGTACTTGCTGATTTTCCTCAATTCCACTTTCGCTGCCGATCTTTCGATGAGGCACAACCTCGATCCTATCTGAATCAAGGCCACGTATTTCATAAGTGTAAGCATCCAGAATTTTCAGTAATTCTCCGTTCTCCTTTTGAATCACAGTGGTTTTAGATTGCGGGTCATTATTTTCAATTACAGGCAAAGGTTCCAGATGTTCTGGTTCAGGAAATATAGAAGTTATGTCACGCATTTTCTCATCAAAAACAGGCCCCCATTCTTTAGAAATTTTCGTAACTGCTTTCGGAAGTTCCTGAATCATATGTCCAATTTCAGCAGAAACATTCGGCACAACATAACTACCTCCGCCGATTAGTACGAGCAGAATAACAAAATAAACCTGCAATACCGCGAATCCGCGAGAAATGCTGTAGGAGCGAATTTTTCTCTGGTGAAGATTGTCAATTACGGGAGCAAGCACGTAAGCCAGAAAGCTGGCCAGCAGGAAGGGAAAGAGAATTTTGTTTAAAAATAAAACTATCGCCAGCATTGTGGCAAGTAAAATAAGAATAACAAATATCCGACCGCGGTGACCGAGGAATTCAAGCATTTTAATATTTTGTGAGATTTTTCAGTCGTTGAATGACAGGAAACAGTCAACTCAGGATAGTCTTTTTGGTGGATTTTTCAAGCTGTTTCAGCTATTCCCTCTGCGGACCACCCATGGCACAGGGTTGATAATGCCTCAACAAATAGCAAAGCGTATTACCCAAAACTTTACGGCTGTGTCCTGGCATCACAATTCTGGAAACAGAACCGAGCTTCAGGGCTTCTTCAGGATTCAATAATTCCCTTTCATAACGCGCGGTCAGTTTTGCCATCGCCTTATCACGTACAACCGCGGCTTCGTGTGCTGCGGTTCCAGAATCAAGATTCTGCTGAAATTTCTGCAGAATTTCGCGGAATTCATCTTTGTAAACAAACTGCCTTCCCGCTGGACCCATCACCGCAATTCTGGCACTAGGCAAAGCAAAAACAAAATCACCACCGACGTGATAACTGTTCCACGCACAGTATGCTCCGCCAAATGCATTTCGGACAATCAGAGTCAGACGTGGCACACGTAAATCGACGATTGCATCAAGCAGTTCACGTCCTGCCTGAACAACACCCGCACGTTCCTGCTCGGAGCCTGGAGCATAACCACTGACGTCTTCAAGAAAAATAACCGGAATATTGTACAGGTTACAGAAACGAATAAATTTCGCACCTTTTCTGGAGGCTTCCGTGTCTATGTTTCCGGATGAATAAGCGCTGTTATTTGCAATAAAACCCACCACATTTCCACCCATTCTACCAAATGCCGTGGTTAGCTGTTTTGCCCTGACCTGTTGAATTTCAAAATAATCTCCATAATCCACCAACTGCTGCAAAAACAAGCGCATATCAAAAGGCGTATTGAAACCGCTAACTGGATTCGTGAATGTCTTGTGGAGCAGAATTGCTTCCTCTTCAACGTAATCATCAAGAGTTAATGAAGTAGAACGGACAGGCGGAGCAGAGTGGTTATTATCCGGAAGATAACGTAACAACCGCAAAGCGGAACGTAATGCACCCAATTCATCTGGAGCAATCAAGTCAACCACACCACTTTTACTGTGAACTTTCGGTCCGCCCAAATCATCCGCGCTAATGTTTTCGCCCAGCGCTTCACGTACTACGTTCGGTCCAGTTAAACCAAAAAACGTGTCTGCCGGCTGAATCACAAAAGCCCCCTGACGTGGCAAGTACGCTCCTCCTCCGGCATTGTAACCGAACATGAGCATAATAGAAGGCACAACACCGCTTATTTTCCGCATAGCCGCAAAAGCTTCGGAATATCCGTCAAGACCACCGACTCCTGCGGGCACATATGCACCTGCGGAATCGTTCATACCGATCAGCGGAATTCCGTGTTCACCCGCCATTAGAATCTGTCGCGCGATTTTACCACCGTTTGTGGCGTCCATCGAGCCAGCACGTACAGTAAAATCATGGCCGTAAACAGCAACATCACGTCCGTCAATGTTTAGAATTCCGGTAACAATTCCGGCTCCGTCCAGTTCCGAACCCCAGTTTTGAAAAGTTATGTGTGGTTCAGTGGAAGTCAAAACTTTGATCCGCTCCCAAACAGTCATCCGCCCCTTACTGTGCTGCACACGAACCCGGGATTCACCGCCTCCGCGTAACGGTTTTTGCAGCAACTCTTCACCTCGTTTCAACATCTGTTCATAAAGAATTTCCGGGCTTTCTTCTACAGAAATTTCTTCAGTGTTTTCAGGGTCAAATGGATTTTCGAGGCTTAGCTCTTCCACGGTTCATACTCCGGAATAATTAGACATTCAGATAAAAATGAGTCAAAGAGAACTTTAATCCCAAATTGCCCCCAAAGCAAGTTAAACTATAGTGCGGTCAGTTAAATTATAATTTGTCATGGCTGATGCATTCGTAAATAGTTGTCATTCCCTCTTTCGCAGGAATGACATACAAGTGTACCATTTAGACTTTTTACGGGTTCATCATGGCTGATTATTCTGAAATAATATTTGCATTTTAGCGCGTAGCTAAATCAGCAATCTGTAAATCAAAAGTTTTCCAGTGGCTATTCAGGTGCCGGCCTGCTTTGCTCGAAATAACACAGTTGCAGCGCTTTTCACAGAATCATCAATCCTACTGAATAAAAGTAATGAGCATAATTTTCATGGGAACACCCGAGTGGGCGATTCCTTCTTTAAAAGGTGTTATTGACAGCGGATGTGAAGTCAGCGCTGTTTTCACCCAACCGGATCGTCCGTTTGGTCGCAAACGTCAATTGAAAGCCTCGTCGATAAAACAATTTTCTTTAGAGCAAAAACTGCTTGTACACACCCCGGAAAAAGCGGGAAGTCCGGAAACTCTGGAGATAGTACGTTCGCTAAATCCTGAATTGATTTTAGTTTGCGCTTATGGTCAAATTTTACCGCAGTCTTTTTTAGATATTCCGAAAGTCGGCTGTTTCAATCTTCACTTTTCATTTTTACCAAAATTACGTGGAGCATCTCCGGTACAGGCTGCAATTTCTTCTGGATTTGAAACCAGCGGAGTTTCTTTACAAAAAATGGTTTTGCGGCTAGACGCGGGACCTCTGGTTGCGGCTTCCGAAAAAATAACAATTCTTCCGGAAGATACAACACCTTTCCTCGGCAGCAGAATGGCTGAAATTGGTGGAAAACTGATTCGTGAAACTCTTCCAAAATTGCTCACCGGAAATTTTACTGATACTGAACAAAACGAAACAGACGCAACTTACTGCAGGATCATCAAAAAAGAAGAAGGACATGTAAGCTGGCGTGAAGAAAACGCGGTTGAAATCGAAAGGAAGTTACGCGCTTTTGCGCCATGGCCGGGAATATTTGCTTTTTACAGCTTGGGCGAAAATTCCGCAAACAGGCGTAGACTTCAGTTTACAAAAGTAGAGGTAGTAAACGGTGACTTTGAACCGGGAAAAGTTTATCCGGAATTGATCGTGGGTACACTTTCCGGAGCTTTACGGATCTTAAATCTCAAACCGGAAGGCAAACAGGAAATGGACGCGGATTCATTTTTACGCGGGCAAGCAAACATTTTAGGAACTTTTTTGGAATAAAATATTTCTATTATTCCGCTTTCTTTATTTTTTGAACAACCAGATCCAAAATCTAACATTTTATTAGTTCTTCTAAATGAGCAGTCACTTGAATATTAACAGCCGCATTACACTCCATGATGGTAACAGCATGCCTTTGTTCGGACTTGGAGTGTGGGAAGCTCAATCCGGAAAAGAAACTTATGATGCGGTTTTGTCTGCTTTAAACGCTGGATACAGGCATATTGACACTGCTGAAATGTATGGTAATGAAAAAGACGTTGGACGTGCCGTTAACGATTCTGCTATAAACAGAGCAGAAATCTTTGTAACAACTAAGTTGTGGGACAGCGGTCTGGGCTACGATCATGCCCTGAAAGCCTTTGATGACAGTCTGAAAAAAATGAAGCTCGAATATGTAGATCTTTACCTGATTCACTGGCCTGAAAAAGGTTCTCAATTAGATATTTGGCGGGCTTTGGAAAGAATCAAACAAGAAGGAAGAAGCCGTTCAATCGGTGTCAGTAATTTTGCTCCTAAGCACCTCAAAGAACTGTTAGTAAAAGACAGTGAGCATCCTGTTGTAAACCAGATAGAGTTGAGCCCTTTTTTACAGCAGGAACACATTTACTCATTTTGCCAAAAAGAAAACATTCACCTGACAGGCTACTGTCCGCTGGCCAGAGGTGAACGATTTACTGACCCTAAACTTTGTCAACTTGCAACAGAAACAAATAAATCTGCGGCACAGCTGATGATTCGCTGGGCTTTGCAGCGTGGACATACTGTTATCCCAAAATCTGTAAGTCCGGAAAGAATCCGAGAAAACGCGAATGTCTTTGATTTCAATTTGACTGAAGAGCAAATGAACATGTTGGACAGCTTAGATCAAGATTTACGTTTTTGCCCTGATCCGCTGGAAATTAATGTGTGATAAAATGTCTTAAAAGATATTTGCAGACTTTCCAAGCAAGGTCTGATTCTTTTCCTTCAAATAATTAACCCTCCACAAACTAACCCCTTGTTTCAATATGCTGGCCTAAGCCGGTAAAATCAAAATAGTTTCAATTACGTGCTGCAACAACTATCACCTCAACTTTGTATTCCGGCGTAGCAAGTTTAGCTTCACCACAGGCACGTGTCGGCGCTGTCCCAGGAGTTATCCAGGCATCCCAGATTTCATTCATTTCGGCAAAATCAGCCATATTTTCAAGCCAGATTGTAGTTTGCAGGATACGTGTTTTATCTGACCCGGCCTCTTTCAGCAGTGATTCAACACTCTCAAGGCAGGTTTTAGTTTGTTCCGCCACCCCATCTCCGGGCTTGCCTACCTGACCTGCAAGATAGATAGTTTCATTATGAATCACAATTTGACTCATACGGTTTCCGGTCTTTATGCGAGTGATTTCGCTCATGCTAGTGTCCTTGCTGAGGTTGAAGAATACTTAAATTTGTATTCCATAAATGTGTAATAAATTTTCTTGAATAATTAACATCATTTTATCCGTTTTTCAAGCTAATGACTTCTGCTCGCTTTAATAATTTTCATTTATATGAATTAATATATATTTAATCAATATCAAAAATACATTAAAAAATGCATAAGGATTATACAATCAACTTGGATATTCTGATTGTTGTTGTGAAAAGAGGGGAAGAAAGAAGAATGAGAGAGAGGGTGATTAGGATATCTTTCAAAGGTTTACTTTTGTTGATTATAAGAAAATATATTTAAAGCATAATTGTTTTGTTTTTCATGAAGTTCAGATTTTACTTGGAAGTTTTTTAAGGAAGAGTATAAGTCTAGCAAGGGGATTTTAATAATTAGTTGTCCCACTCTTCAAATAACTTATGAAAGGAGGTGTGAATGTCTAGTCAGATAATGATGGTGATTCTTCCCCTTTATGGTTTGGTGAGGAATCACCATTAGTCAAAAAGTTCCATTTTATGGTAAGGACAGTTGTTTGAGAATGATGATATAACCATCCTCACGACTGATTAAATCCTTCCTTAATTTGCTTAGTTCTTAGGGATGATGAATAAAGTATCAACTTTCATTCATCATCCCTTTGAGTATAGTTTCATACCCTAAAGACCAAATTTGCCTTTTGGTCATATATTCCCAATAAATTCACATTTTAGTACAGCATGTTTCATCATTTGGAATGTTTAACATTAATTGATGAATCTACTTGGAGAGTGTCTGACTGTGAGGAATGCTGAATTGAGTTCGAAAAATATGAAAAGCGATCACAACTAAAACTAGCAAGGATCCAAAGATCATCATTATGCTAGGTCTTTCACCAATACCAATCCAAACCCAGAATGGACCAATTACCATTTCAAGCAGCATAATTAAACTTACAATAGCAGACGTTGTATAACGAGGAGCAATCATAAGACAGGTAAATGATACAGGTAGTATAATAACGCCCATACATAATATAGTCCAGATTGGAGCGTTGAAAACACCCTCTACAGAACTGAATGCAAAGCCTATGATACCGCTGACCAGAGCACCTATAGCTCCTGCAGGAAGCACTGCAAGATCAGGATATTTTCTGGCCATAGTAAAGGTAAGTGCCAGACCAAATGCTGTAATAGCTCCATATAATGCACCTAATATTATAGATCCCCCAGGCTGACCAATGGCATTGTTCCCATCACTCACCGCGATGGATACTCCAACCATGGCCGCAATTATAGTTAACCAACCTAGCCATCCCTGGGCTTCTTTGAGCATAAAACTCGATAGAATTGCGGCAAATACAGGCATAGTTGCTAGCGCTGTTAAAACTAACATTACAGAAGTTTCTAATATTCCAAGTGTAAAGAATATTGAATTGATAGAAAAAGCAAATATAACAACAACCCCTTTCCAAGAATAAAGAGTGTGTAATTCTTTTTTTACACTAGGTTTTAAAATAAAAAGCCATATAAGCATTAACGTAACACCCATTAAAACCCCACGCCAGCCCATTAATGGCCATTGATCAAGATTTGAAAATCTCATAACCATTGTATCAGGTGTAAGAATCATTACACCGATTATGGACAGAAAAATTCCGAATCCTCTCGGATATTTTTTAAAATATTGATCAAATAAATCCATTTTTATTTGTATAAGATATCTTTAATTAATTATAATTAAAATAATTGTATAATGTGAATTATCATGAGTGTTTTTTAAATTGTGAATACACAGGATCCACTCATTAACACTTAAAGAAGTTAGTATCATTTCTACCCAGATGCTACCTCAAGTGTGCCATCACCTTTGAGTAAGAACACTACTTAATGCATAAATAAATAATAGTTCAATGAATATATAATTATGGAAGACACAAAACTGTAAAAGTTTATGGCGGGTACGTTGTGGGAGAGTTTATACATAATTTATTGTATCATCAGTTTTTATAAGAATCAATTGTTCAGACCAAGACTAAAGATTTTCCGAGGGTTACACTTTCAAGCAACTCGAGCCAAAATAAAAGGGACTTTTTTACCAATTAAATAATTCGCTTTATTAGTGATTTTAAGATTTACACTTTTTCGAATATTTTTTGATAATAAGATACTGACAATTAGTATTTGTATTTTAAGCAAGTAATTTTTAAGTAGTCTCAGGAGCTTAGCCAGAATGTATATTCTTTCAGGATACTTCATATTTAATTACTGATTGTTTAAGCTCCTTTTTAGAAAACTTTTGATCGTAGATTACCGGATTTTTCTATTATTGGTGTATTCTTCAAGAAATATATAGTTTAAATTATTCTCAAAAAATAAAAAAACTCTCAATTCTAGGACCACACTTATTAAATTGCTTTGAGTAAGCTTAACCTTAGCTTGTTTTTTCGCTAATATTGTTAGCCAGAGTCCTGAAATAATTCGTCTTAACGTCAAAAAACTGATATTATTAATTTTAAACTGGCTATCTACTTAAATGGTATTGAATTTATGCACAAATCAATAAAATCTATCGGATTAGGTGAATTTGTAGTGCTTATGGCGATGATGACTTCGTTGACAGCGATGTCCATTGACACAGTCCTTCCTGCGTTATCAGCAATTGGTTTGGATTTGGGGGTAAAACGTCCTAACGATACTCAACTGGTGATATCTTTATTATTCATGGGAATCGCTGTTGGGCAAATGTTTCTAGGACCTTTGTCAGACAGTATTGGACGCAAGCCAACTGTTTACATTGGATTTGGGCTGTTTGCTATAGGCAGTTTGATGTCCATGCTGACCAATAATTTTGAAATCATGTTAGCTGGTCGTGTGTTGCAGGGTTTGGGGAGTGCCGCACCACGGGTTGTGGTTATAGCTTTAGTTCGCGACCAGTTTTCCGGCCGGGAAATGGCTCGTGTGATGTCGTTTGTGATGACGGTGTTTATTATTGTTCCGGTGGTAGCTCCAGCCTTTGGTCAGGCCATACTACTGCTGTCTCACTGGCGGTGGATCTTTGGTATTTTTCTGATGATGGTGCTATTTATTGGTATTTGGTTTGCCTGGCGACAACCAGAAACATTGTCTCCTGACCGGCTTATTCCATTCTCCCTAGTAGCTATCGGACGGGCTATACGTGAAGCTGTCACAAATCGGATGGTATTTGGATATACCGTTACAATGGGGCTAGTTCACGGCTCATTTTTAGGCTACCTAAACTCTGCCCAACAGGTGTTCCAGGAGCAATACGGATTAGGTGTACTTTTTCCGCTTTACTTTGCGATATTTGCTCTCTCTTTAGGTTGTGCTTCTATCGCGAATACTCGTATGGTAATGCATTTCGGGATGTACCCGCTATCATTCCTGGCACTGAAAAGCATTGCTACCTCGTCAGTCCTTTTTTTTGTAATAACTGTGATTAACGCTGGACAGCCACCATTGTGGTCACTAACATGCTATTTCATGTTGACGTTTTTTGGTTTGTGAATTTTGTTCGGTAATCTAAATGCACTAGCTATGGAACCGCTGGGTCATATTGCCGGTGTGGGGGCGGCAGTGGTTGGCTCGCTGTCAACATTCATTTCACTTTTTATAGGTACCGTTATTGGCCAGAGTTACAATGGTACGGTGCTCCCTCTGATTGGAGGATTTGCTATATTCAGCATCACGGCCATCTTGGTAATGCGTTGGGTGAAATACAACGAACCTTTCCCTCAGGCCAGTCAGTAGTAATGTGCTCGCTCATAACTAATTCATTCCGTCTACTGTTCGCTAAGATCAAACATTCTGTTAGTTTTTTGTCATTGTGATTTTACCTAACTAATTCTTAACAGGCAGACAGTCTCCAAGTATGAAACCCCACATTCTTGTAAAACATTATAATTGATGTAATATATTAGCTTCTAACACTAAACTAATGGAAAGCTGTGGAACTTATACTAATCGTTACCACCATCATTCTTCTTAGTCACAACGTGTTCGAGTAGTCCCATGCTACAGATAAAGCATATCAATATAAATATCTTATGCTTTATTGTGGGAAACTATTGGTAAAGAAAAAAATATAACTAAAATAATGGAGTTAAACATGAGTTTATTTATTCGAGGATGTCTATGCAAACAAATCCGCTATAAATTATACAGTGGGATAACATGGTCACAAAATGTTTAAAATTGAAGCAATTACACCATTAATTGGTGCAGAAATTTCAGGAGTCTCTTTAAACAAAGATTTAAGTAGTGAAACTTTAGAAAAAATATATAATGCCTTGATTAAACATCAAGTTATATTTTTTAGAGAACAAAATCTTACACCTGAATCTCACCTCAAATTAGCAAATTGCCTTGGTGATATTGATCCAGGTCATCCTGTCTACCCTCATGTAGAAGGCTTTCAAAGTATCACTTTATTAAAGAATGATGGTAACAGTAGGCCGGATACAAATGATTGGCATAAAGATCTTACTTTTAAATCTAAACCTCCTTTTGCAAGTATTCTGCACGGCGTCAGTGTTCCTAAAGTTGGTGGTGATACGCTTTGGGCAAGTATGAGTGCTGCTTATGATAGCCTTACAGATGGCTGGAAAGAGGACTTAGAAGGGTTAGAAGCAATTCATGATATGGGAACATTCAGGAATGACTTCTATAGAGAAGGTGGAATTAATTCGGTTAATAGTGCTCTAAAAGAAGTTGGTTCTGCTACACATAAAGTTGTTGAGACACATCCTATTTCAGGACTGAAATACATAAACGTAAATCAAGCCTTTACTCGCAACATCATAAATGAAAGTCAAGGGCTGAGTGACCACAGACTGCAATTCTTATATCAACATATGGCTAAACCTGAATTCCAAGTTAGATTTCACTGGAAAAATAACTCTGTAGCAATTTGGGATAATCGGATAACTCAGCATTATGCTGTTTGTGACTACTTACCAAATTCTCGACATATGCAGCGAATAACACTTGTTAATGATAAGAGAGAAAAGGAAAGTAATTAAAAATATCATCAGTAATAAATAATTCAGTACATCAACTAATTACTTCTTAAACTATATGGCATTATAATTTGTGTCATTAGTTATTTATGTTCGTATACGCCATCCGCTTTTAAATATCCATGCAATAAAGAGTAAACATAAGCTCATAAATACAAAAATAGCCAACAAACTAATACCAATAGGAAAATCTGCAACACCGAAAAAGCACCAGCGAAATCCAGAAATAAGATAGACAACTGGGTTAAATAGAGAAACTGTTTGCCAAAATGGTGGTAACATAGAGATAGAATAAAAAGACCCGCCCAGAAAAACCATAGGAGTAACTATCAACAATGGAACCAATTGTAATTGATCAAAGCTTTTAGCCCATATGCCAAGAATAAAACCCAGCAAAGCAAAGCTAATACAGCTAAGTATCAAAAATAAAATCATTATTATTGGATGCATGACCTTAAAATCTACAAACAGGGTTGATGTGAACAGTATCACTAGTCCAATAAAAAGAGCTTTTGTTGCTGCAGCACCCACATAGCCTAGAATAATTTCAAAGAAATTTACGGGTGCAGAAAGTAACTCATATATTGTCCCAACAAATTTTGGCAAATAAATACCGAAGGAGCCATTTGAAATAGCCTGTGTGAGAACGGTGAGCATTATCAGGCCAGGTACTATAAATGTTCCATAGCTAACCCCATCCACTTCTTTAATACGGCTTCCAATAGCAGAGCCAAAAACAACAAAATATAGTGAAGTAGATATAACAGGTGATACGAAACTTTGGAATATTGTGCGAAAAAACCTTGTTATTTCAAATATATAAATTGACTTTACTCCATAGTAATTCAAGATTTATCCTTATTGACTAGACTGATAAATATATCCTCTAATGAAGATTGTTTTGTATGTAAATCTTTATAATTTATACCATTTTGAGATAAATTAGATAAAATTTGGCTAATGCCCGATCGACCACAAAGAAAATCATAGGTATATGTCAAGGACATCCTATCCTCTGCTACTAAAATATCAAACTGCAAAAGCTTCGGTGGAATATCTTTGAGCGGAAGCTCTAGTTCAATGTTCAATTGTTTATGCCCCAGACGTTTCATTAATGATGTTTTCTCTTCAACCAACAGTAATTTACCTTTGTCGATAATGCCTATACGGTCAGCAATCGCCTCCGCCTCTTCTATATAATGAGTTGTTAAAATGACTGTCATCCCTTCGTTACGCAAGCGATTAATTAAAGCCCACATATCTTTTCTCAATTCAACATCCACACCTGCTGTAGGCTCATCTAAAAATAATAGATTTGGTTCGTGGCTCAAAGCCTTTGCAATTGAAACACGTCTTTTCATTCCTCCTGATAACTCTAATATTTGTGATTTGCGCTTATCAAGCAGTGAGAGCTGGCTCAATATTTTTTCGAGGAAATGGTCATTAGGGGGTTTCCCAAAAAGTCCTCGAGAAAAACGTAGCGTATTCATTACAGTTTCAAAGGGATCTAGGGCTAACTCTTGTGGAACAAGTCCAATCATTTTACGAGCAGCACGATAATCTTTCACAATATCATATCCTGCAATAGAGATCTGTCCGTTAGTAAACTTTGAGATCCCACATATTGTGGAGATTAACGTCGTTTTTCCAGCACCGTTTGGTCCCAAGAGTGCTAAAATTTCTGCCTTGGCCACCCTAAGGTTTACCAAATTTAAAGCTTCAAAACCATCTACATATGATTTTGATAAAGATTCAATTTGCAAAATATCTGGCAACTTAATTTTTTAAATTAAAATATTTAAATTCTATTAAAGAAACGTGGATTATTGGAGCAATGTGGATTCTGTTGGCGCTTAACTGGTCTTGAGTTGCTCTACATTGTTTTTAGAAGTGGAGCATATTGGAGCAGTATGTTGAATCATCCTTAAAAAGTCTATGTTATACCTAATTAGTACTAGTATTACTCGCTGTGATTCTTTTTAATTAAAGCCACATAGAAAGACCATGCTGCTCATAATTAAACAATAATTACTGAAGGCATAGGTTGTATAACTTCAGGAATATCATGAATATCGATCAAATGTTTAACAACTCCGGCTATAAGATAAAGATAACCAATTCCGGTTCAAGTTAGTACTTTTTTTGCTAAAAATATTTCTATGTTCCGGCATAAAATTAATACAATTCCCAAAAATAAAGAAACCCTTGCTACGATTTCAGCTAATCCAATTCACACCCTTAGAGCTTTTTCACTTATTTCGGGGGACAACAGATCTAGCCATGTCCTCAGTTCCAAATAAAAAAGGACTCCATGTAAAAGCATAAGTATTCCAGTTGTTGTTAATACAAATTTTGGAGTTAATATAATTCATTTAATTAAGGATATAAAAATACTCTATTCAACTATGCGGTTAAAATTGTAACCAATTGCAGATTAGCAATGGAGAATTTGTTTGTCAATAAAATAACTGACTGATACTTCACCAGAATAGTCTCAATTTCTAGCTGGAAACTTTCAGAGAGTCCACCGGATTTTGGACATGGGAAAAGAAAACTGATTACTGAGATGTCC
>Ga0114994_10001781_pt1 | contig 15586 bp, 10 predicted proteins | sample ArcticOcean_MG_C_9_FD_87043 | JGI IMG/M metagenome (GOLD analysis project Ga0114994, IMG submission 87043) | Marine microbial communities from western Arctic Ocean - ArcticOcean_MG_CB2_152 | ecosystem: Environmental > Aquatic > Marine > Oceanic | place: Arctic Ocean: Canada Basin | collected...
ATCTCAACTACTTTATAAGTCGTTCGCAGTATTTTTTTAGACATCACTTGACCAATTAAATTTACGAGAAAGCTTAATCACTAAATAATATTCTTTTTCTAATTTTAGACTTAATATTTTTACTATTTTTCCATGGCTTACGACAATTTTTACAAAACCGTTTGAATGTAGATACTAACAATATTGTCCAATGGAAACATCTCAAAATATTTTAACATAATCTTAATTAAACTTAAATAACCTTTAATACAAATGATGGCTTTATGCAATTACCACTCGCACTAGTGATTATATGGTCAGAATCTTCAATATATATGGCTTGGTGTAAATCATCAGGCCAAGTACGTTGCCTCTATTAATTTTTCGGTCACTGGAATTTTTGTTGCCATTGGCAATGGATAGCTGCCACAGGCACAAAGACATCACGCCCCTAAAAGTTGGCACGATGAAAACCGGCTGTCGTATACCCCCCCAAAGTTCTGTTTAGGGCTAACGTATTTCAACCCTTTTCAAAAAAATCGATGCCAGGACCAACAGCCCAGAGGTCACTAGCTTTTACAATGACGCCAGGATGATCGGCGCCAATGCTCGGGTCAACAACACAAATGAAGATTAAATTTTAGGGAAATGCTTTTGCATAGGCTGCTAACCAGTAATTTGCTGCCTTTGGTTTCTGATTTCATTCATTTGAAACAGATCAACAATCGCCATTTGAGAGGCGTTATCAATCAAACTCACCCTAACCTGCCCAAAATATGGGCCGTGAAGGCCAAGATCATTGAAAAGAATAAACATATTAAGCGACTAAAATAATTTATGAAGCATTTCCAAGTTTTCCAGCAACAAAGTTATTCTTAATATTTTAACCCTAAACATTAAATGATTATGAAGATTTCTATCTCTTTTCTGACTACGAATGACCAAATTATCTTTAGCTAGTACACTAGAATTAAGTTGTTTATTAAATCGTTCAGCCAGACACACGGTTACAGCAGTAATTTATTACTTTGATCGACCAGATTAGTAACCTCCTGGTTCGTTTATTTAGATGTTGTTAGGTTTTTGGTCGCAAACGCTAGCTCCCAAAGAAAGCTGAACCTTTTTCCAGACCGAATTACTATTGCCGATTTTTTGCTACAATGGCTAGCCTAACTAAAACGTGACTATATTCTGCGCCAAATGTTAATAATAATATTTGAATCATATTGTGGCTTGATTTACGATTGGAGGGTGATTGCATGGCCTGGGTTCACCTGCTATCAACACGCTGTTTTGGGGGTAGAATAATGCGTACGAGGAAATATGAGTAAATTCGGCTTTCCAGAAAAACAGGGGTTGTATAATCCCAGTAATGAACACGATTCCTGCGGTATTGGCTTTGTGGCAAATATTAAAAACCGCAAAAGCCATAAAGTGGTCCAACAAGGATTATCTATTCTTGCCTGTCTGACCCACCGGGGCGGTGCTGGTGCTGATCCACTTGCCGGCGATGGTGCGGGTATTCTAATACAAATTCCTGATAAGTTACTACGCGAAGACTGCGCTGATCTCGGAATGACATTGCCTGCCATTGGAAAATATAGCGTTGGTATGACTTTTCTTCCTCAAGGCGAAGAAGCTCGTGCAGCTTGCGAAAAGGCAATTGAAAAAATTGTCATTAGTGAAGGACAACTAATTATTGGTTGGCGTGATTTACCTACTGACAATTCATGGCTGAGCGATAGCGTTCGAGAGGTGGAACCTTTTATCCGCCAAATTTTTATTGGCAAAGGCGAAAACTGTAGCGATACAAATGCTTTCGAGAGCAAACTCTTCGTTATTCGCAAACAATCCCATCAGGCCGTTTCAGCAGGAAACCTTGCCCGTGGAGAACAGTTTTATATTACATCTATGTCTGCCCGTACACTTTGCTTTAAAGGTATGATGCTAGCTGACCGCGTTGACAAATATTATACGGACCTACAAGATGAGCGCCTCGAATCCGCGCTTGCGCTCGTCCACCAACGCTTTTCAACAAACACATTTCCATCCTGGGAGTTGGCACAGCCGTTTCGTTATCTTTGCCATAATGGTGAAATAAACACACTCCGCGGCAATATTAATTGGATGGCTGCTCGACGACACAATATGAATTCAGTTCTACTGGGCGATGATCTAGAAAAACTTTGGCCTTTGATCGGAGACGGAAAATCCGATTCAGCAACTTTTGATAATGCCTTAGAACTGTTGGTTGCAGGCGGATACCCCTTATCACATGCAATGATGTTGATGATCCCGGAGGCCTGGAACGACAATCCATTGATGGATGACGAACGCCGGTCTTTTTATGAGTATAATGCAGCCCTGATGGAGCCATGGGACGGCCCCGCTGCAGTTGCATTTACCGATGGACGACAAATTGGAGCGACCTTAGATCGCAACGGTCTAAGACCTGCTCGTTACATCGTCACCGATGACGATCTCTGCATTTTAGGTTCAGAAGTTGGAATGCTTGAAATTCCAGAAGAAAAAATTATTCAAAAATGGCGCCTGCAGCCGGGTAAAATGTTCCTGATTGACCTTGAAGAGGGTCGTATCATCGAAGATGATGAAATAAAAGATAGTTTATCAAAAGCCCATCCCTACCAAAATTGGCTTGATAAAACCCAAATTCGCTTGGAAGACTTATCTGCTGATGTTGAACCTATCCTGCTTGACCATCAAACCTTGCTCAATCAACAACAAGCGTTTGGTTATACTCAAGAAGACTTGAAATTCTACCTTTTACCAATGGCTACCAGTGGGCAAGATCCAATTGGCGCAATGGGCAGGGATATTCCGCAAGCTATTTTCTCAGACCGTCCTAAAATGTTATTTGATTATTTCAAGCAAGCTTTTGCCCAGGTAACAAACCCGCCGATTGATCCTATCCGTGAAGAATTGGTAATGTCCCTGGTCTCCTTAATTGGTCCCAGGCCAAACCTACTGGACTTAGAAACGGGTGGCAGCCACATGCGTCTAGAAGTTCGCCAACCTATATTATTAAACATTGATCTCGAGAAAATAAGACATATAGATAACCGCAACGGCTCTTTCCGCTCTGAAACACTCTCAATGTGCTACGCCGCCTCTGACGGCGCACCAGGTATGAAAAATGCCCTAGATCTCTTGTGTAAGGAAGCTCAAGAAAAAGTTCTAGAAGGTAACAACATTCTTATTTTGTCCGACCGTGGGGTAAATGAGGATCAAGTGGCCATCCCATCCCTCTTAGCAACGGCAGCAGTCCATCATCACCTTATACGGGAAGGCCTTAGAACCGAATCAGGGCTCGTTATTGAAACGGGTGAAGCCCGCTTGGTGCATGATTTCTGCCTCTTAGCAGGCTACGGCGCAGAAGCCGTGAACCCCTACCTAGCATTTGACACAATTACAGCTGCAAGTGATCAAATACCGGATGATTTAACAACTGCTGAAGCCCATACACGTTATGTAAAGGCCATCGATAAAGGCATTCTTAAAGTGATGTCAAAAATGGGCATCTCGACCTATCAATCTTATTGTGGCGCCCAGATTTTTGACGCTATTGGGTTGCGCGATGACTTTATCGAAGCATACTTCACCGACACCCCCTCAGCAATTGAGGGCATCGGCATGGAAGAAGTTGCACAGGAAACTGTAATGCGTCACGAACTTGCTTTCGGTAATTCCCCCATCTTAGAAAATGCCTTAGATGTTGGCGGTGAGCTTGCTTATAGAACTCGCGGCGAAGAACATATGTGGAACCCAGAAACAATTTCCAAACTTCAACATTCAGTGCGTGGTAATTCTCAAGAAATCTATAACGAATATGCTGCTGCCATGAACGATCACTCGCACAAATTAAAAAATTTACGCGGTTTGTTCAAATTTGATTTTAAGAGCCGTGAAAGTATTTCAATTGACGAGGTCGTACCTGCCGCTGAAATCGTCAAACGCTTTGTTACTGGTGCAATGTCTTTTGGCTCAATCTCCTTTGAGGCGCACACCAATCTAGCCATTGCGATGAACCGTATTGGTGGCAAGTCCAACACAGGCGAAGGTGGTGAAGAGCCAGAACGTTATGTACCGCTCGCCAATGGCGATTCCATGCGGTCAGCGATCAAGCAAGTAGCTTCTGGTCGCTTCGGTGTAACAGTAGAATACCTCCGCAACGCTGACGAAATTCAGATCAAAATGGCCCAGGGAGCAAAGCCAGGTGAAGGAGGTCAATTACCGGGCCATAAAGTTGATCAAACCATCGCTAAAGTTCGCCACTCCACGCCCGGCGTTGGTCTTATCTCTCCACCGCCACATCATGACATATATTCAATCGAAGACTTGGCTCAGCTCATTCACGATTTAAAAAATGTTAATCCAAAAGCACGTATTAGTGTAAAATTAGTTTCTTTGGTTGGCGTCGGCACGATTGCAGCAGGTGTAGCAAAGGCACATGCCGATCATGTTCTAATATCAGGAATGGAAGGTGGTACCGGTGCGAGCCCAATCACCTCAATTATGAACGCCGGCTCGCCCTGGGAAATTGGTCTTGCTGAAACACACCAAACATTAGTACTTAATAAGCTACGTGGCCGTATATGCGTTCAGACTGACGGCGGCATTAGAACAGGTCGAGATGTTGCAGTTGCTGCTCTCTTGGGAGCTGATGAATATGGCATCGCTACGGGGGCTTTGATTGCGTCTGGTTGTATTATGATGCGGAAATGTCACCTCAACACCTGCCCGGTTGGCATTGCAACGCAAGACCCGGAACTGCGCAAAAAATTCAAAGGAAAGCCAGAGCATGTTGTGAACTATATGTTCTTTGTCGCTGAAGAATTACGCGGCATTATGGCTGAACTGGGAATTCGTACGATGGAAGAAATGATTGGTCGTTCGGATCTTCTAAACATGAACGAAGCCATTGATCATTGGAAAGCCAACGGCCTAGACCTTTCGCGTATATTGTACCAACCTGACATGGGCCCTGACGTTGCCACACGCCATATAGAAAACCAAGATCATGGCCTAGAAAAAGCGCTTGATCACAAATTGATTGCCGAAGCAAAACCAGCATTGGAGAATGGGCAACCTGTTAAGATCAAAATCTCTGTTGGCAATACAAATCGTACTTTTGGCGCCATGCTCTCTGGGGAAATTGCTGAGAAATATGGTCAGCGCGGATTGGCCGATGACACTATTCATATCAAAGCCAATGGATCAGGTGGCCAAAGTTTTGGTGCATTTTTATCCAAAGGTGTAACGATTGAACTTGAAGGTGATTCCAATGATTATATTGGTAAGGGTTTGAGCGGCGGACATCTCATTGTCTACCCACCTAAAGTCTCAACTTTCAAAGCTGAGGAAAATATGATCATTGGTAACGTTGCCCTCTATGGTGCGATTGACGGAGAGTGTTATTTCCGCGGCGCAGCAGGAGAGCGTTTTGCCGTCAGAAATTCAGGAGCAACCGCCGTTGTTGAAGGTGTCGGTGATCACTGCTGTGAATATATGACCGGTGGTGTCATCGTTGTGCTTGGTTCAACAGGTCGCAACTTTGCCGCAGGAATGAGCGGTGGCATTGCTTATGTACTGAACGAAAGTCACGATTTTGATAAACGCTGCAACATGGCGATGGTAGATCTTGAGCCAATCAGCGATGAAGACCGTATGCTCGAAGACCATGGTCATCAGCGCGGTGATCTCGAAACCCATGGCCGCGTCGACATCATGGGTGATATGACAGGTTACGATGCACTGCGTTTACGTAAATTGGTTGAAAATCATATGCATTATACCGCTAGTGAACGTGCGCGGGAAATACTTGCTAACTGGGATGATTACCTGCCAAAATTTGTCAAAGTAATGCCTGTCGATTACCGTCGTGCACTGCAAGAGATGCAAGCGCGAACAGAAGAGACCGCTCAATTAAAAATCGGCGTAGCGGTGGGAGACTAATAATGGGTAAAGTTACAGGATTCATTGACTTTGAGCGCCGCGATCGCGGCTACCGCCCAGCAGAAGAACGCGTCAAGAACTTCAAAGAGTTCGTTGTACCTTTAAGCGACGAACAACTGTCTCGCCAAGGAGGCCGTTGTATGGATTGTGGCATCCCATTTTGTCACACGGGCTGCCCAGTTAACAATATCATCCCTGATTGGAATGATCTCATATATAAAGGTAAACACCGAGAAGCCATCGAGGTTCTTCATTCGACTAATAATTTTCCAGAATTCACTGGTCGTATTTGTCCTGCACCATGCCAAGAAGCCTGCACGCTTAACATAGATGACCAACCGGTTACCATTAAGACAATTGAATGTGCGATCATTGATAAAGCTTGGGAGCAAGGTTGGGTAAAGCCAGAAGTGTCCGAGTACAAAACTGGTAAGAAAGTGGCTGTTGTTGGTTCTGGCCCTGCCGGCATGGCTGCAGCGCAACAACTAGCCCGCGCTGGCCACGACGTAACTCTGTTTGAAAAAAATGCTAAAATCGGTGGGCTCCTGCGTTATGGCATTCCCGATTTTAAGATGGAAAAAAATTTGATCGATCGCCGACATGTTCAAATGGAGCAAGAAGGTGTAACGATCCGAACCAATGTTCATATTGGTGTTGATATTACAAAAAGGCAGATTGAAAAAGAGTTTGACGCTATCATTCTTGCGGGCGGCTCTGAAGCACCGCGAGACCTAAGTGTCCCAGGACGGGAAGCGGATGGTGTCCACTTTGCAATGGATTTCCTCATTCAACAAAATTGCCGCGTATCCGGTGAAGATTTAGGCGACGTTAAGGAAATTTCAGCTAAAGACCGGAATGTTGTGGTTATCGGTGGTGGCGATACTGGTTCTGACTGTGTTGGCACCTCTTTCCGACAAGGTGCTGCTAGTGTTACCCAATTAGAAATTATGCCTCAACCACCCGAGAAAGAGAACAAAGCTCTGACTTGGCCAAATTGGCCCATGAAATTGAGAACCTCAACGTCTCACGACGAAGGCGCAAATCGCGATTTTGCCATTACGACAAAAAAATTTGTTGATTCGGATGGTAACATAAAAGGTATGCAAACTATCCGCGTTCAGTGGGAATCTATGGCCGATGGCACCATGCAAATGGTTGAAATAGATGGTTCTGAAGAAAATTTAGAAGCAGACCTTGTGCTGCTCGCGATGGGCTTCGTACATCCAACTCCGGAAGGTATGTTGGAAGATCTTAACGTTGATCTTGATGGACGCGGCAATGTTCTTGCCAATACAGAAAATTATGAGACCTCCGTTGATAAAATTTTCGCCGCGGGCGACATGCGCCGGGGCCAATCTTTGGTAGTTTGGGCTATCCGCGAAGGACGTCAATGCGCCCGCGCCGTTGACGAGTTCCTAATGGGAAGCACAAAACTGCCACGTTAAGTGGTGCACTTCAGTTAAATCACAAAATAACATAAAATTCGCATAAACACATGCTATTCTCTGAAACTATAAATGCGGAGTGAAGCATTCAAGACTTTCATATAAATAAAATGTGCACATATTTACTAAAATGAGACCTATGTTAGAGAATTTATATGTTGCCTGAGATGATTGATGTTCCCTCCAAGGATAGCGGAACATTTAAAGGTTATTGCGCGAAGCCCACTAGCGGAACCGGTCCAGCAATTGTGATGATCCCAGAAATGTTCGGTATTACTGCCTGGATCAAGCAAACAGCCGACAACTTTGCTAGGCACGGCTTCATCGTCATTGTCCCCGATATGTTCAGCCGTGTTGAAGCAGGTTTTGTTGCAGACTCAATGCTCGATGAAGAATCAAAGAAGTATTTTAGCTATTCTGAAGTTATGAACCATGATACTGCAATAGATGATATTTCATCGACAATAGCTGCGGCTAAGGCTATGCTCGGATGCAACGAAAAAGCGGGTGTTGTTGGCTTCTCTCTTGGTGGCACGTTTACATACCTAGCAGCGGCCCGACTAACCCTTGATATTGCAGTTGCTTATTACGGCACCCAAATCCACGACTACTTTAATGAAGGAAAAAGCGTTACTTGCCCAATTCTACTCCATATAGGCGAACATGATGACACTCACACTGTTGAAGACCGTAAAAAGACCCATGCTGCGCTGATTAGTAAAAAAACGTTTCGATCTATATGTATAAGGCTGGCCACGCATTCGCCAATTCCCATAGGCCATCTCATTACAAATCCAGAGACGCGGCGGCAGCTCATGAGCGTACCTTTAAATTGCTCAATAAATTAAAGTAGTTAGGAAACAGTACCAATGACAAATTCTTCAACTGGCCCGTTAACGGGCTTAAGGGTTTTTGATCTCACTCGTGTATTAGCGGGACCGAGCTGTGTTCAAATTTTAGGGGACCTTGGAGCAGACGTAATCAAAGTAGAGCGCCCAAAGCTAGGTGATGATACGCGGAAATTTGGCCCCCCTTTTGTCAAAGACCTTGATGGTAATGAGACGACCGAATCGGGCTACTATCTTACAGCCAATCGAAATAAACGCTCCATTACCCTCGACCTTACCAAAGAGGAGGGCCAAACACTAGCCCGCCAGATGATCGCCCAATGCGATATCCTTGTCGAGAATTTCAAAGTTGGTAATTTGGCTAAATACGGTCTTAGTTATGAGGATTTAAAGGACGAATTTCCCAGCCTAGTTTACTGCTCTATAACCGGCTTTGGCCAGACGGGTCCCATGGCGAAACAACCTGGTTACGATTTTATGGCACAGGGCATGGGTGGTCTTATGAGCATAACCGGTGAGAAAGACGGAGAGCCTCAGCGAGTAGGCGTACCCATCGCAGACGTTACAGCAGGCCTCTGGGCTGCAATTTCTATCAATGCAGCCCTTCGCCATCGCGAAGTCACAGGTGAAGGACAACAGGTTGATATATCGCTCCTCGATACTCAAATTTCAACTTTGTCCATCCAAGGGCTCAATTACCTGACGTCCGGCGAAGTCCCAGGATTATTAGGTAATGCCCACCCCAACATTGTACCGTATCAAGTGTTTCCTGCCGAAGATGGCAATATCATTATCTCTATTGGTAATGATGCACAATTTGCACGCTTTTGTGATTTTATCGGGCGCCCTGACCTAAGCTCTAATAGCAAGTTCAACACGAATGATATGCGGGTACGAAACCGAGATGAGTTGACGGAAATACTTAATAAAGCAACACTTCAAAAACCAATGAACTACTGGCTGATAGGGCTAGATAAAATTAAAATTGCCAGTGGTCCAATCAATCGAATAGACCAAGCTTTTGCCAACCCCCAGGTCCAAGCTCGCGGAATGGAAATTGAAATGGATCACCCAGCTGCTGGTGGCGCACCCGTTAAGATGATAGGAAGCCCAATTAAAATGTCCGGCACCCCAGTTAGCTATCGCCGCACACCACCGATGCTGGGCGAACATACTAATGAGGTGCTGGGTGAACTGTTAAATCTAGATGCCGCAGCATGTGTTATATTGAAAGACAAAGGCATTATTTAGATCAAATTATGGAGCGGTATAGCTTTTCATTTTAGCAATAACTCTTAGCATATTTTTAAAACAAATCACAAACTGTTTCGACTGGCTTAGTTTTTATAACCCTGAAATTTATTAGCTTCTATTGTTCCATTCACATTAAAAAAAATTTAAGCGAGACATAGTTATAATCTTAATAGGGATACTTTAATAAAGTATCCCTCCTTATTCTTCATATAAGATCTTTTTACCTAACTTGAATAACATGCCATAAAAATCTAGCCGTTATCTAAAATATTCAAATCTCAGCCTACAGCTTGCACTTCCATAATTTTATCAAACACACTCTCTTCTTCTAGTAGTCCCCAGGAAACCATCCAATCATAGATATAATTATATTCCTCTGTTGTGTATGGTCGTGGCGCATTGTAGCGAAGCCGCGGCAGGTGCAAATCTGTTGGTAACAGATCACAAATATCCTTGGGTATTTCATCACATAGATAATGCAAATAAGGCGTTTTATCCTTATTCAATTTCACAACAGCTCGTTTAATAGCCCGGTCAATGGACGCGTAAACATCCGGTTCAAGCGAGGGTGTTGCAACCTCAGCACCTTCATAATAGGCTTCAGCAATAACCTTATAGCCAAGTTTTTCAGAAACGCTCACCCAAGGCTCCATAACAGCGGCGGCACCAACTGTACCTTCTGAAAGCGCATTAAAGCGCTGCTTGGGTCCACCAACATGAACCGCTTTAATTTGTTCTTTTTGCAAATAGCCCCCAAGGAGCCCAAGTACCACATAGTGAGAGCCTGCATGAAAATTGACAGCAACACTTACATTTTTAAGATCGGATGGAATATTATAGGGTGAACCCGGAGCAACGACGATAGCCATTGTTGCAACGGCAGCGCGCTTACTAACAACTTTTACACCTTGAGTACTGTCTTGAGTTCGGCGAATTTGTCCCCACTCGCACGCACGGTAGAGAGCAAATTCGCCTTCTTCAATACCACGGTGCCAGCCATAAGATTCTACAGCGTTATGATCTTCAATCGGCTTATTGGGCACATCCTTATCACGGTCACGACCAGAACCAGCCGGCACGAGTTCAACATTCACTCCCTCTTCCGTAAAATACCCTTCATCTCTAGCAACATAATAAGGCAATGAAAAAACGGCATTATTTACTTCTATTCGACTTGTTTTATTTGTCATCATGTCCCCCTTTAGAATTATTAATACTTAATATCAGTGTAATGGAAACCATGCTAGTGGCAACCGAATAAAGAAAAGTGACGGCTGTGATTTCTCAATAATTCAAGCAAAAAAAAGACCGCTCAATGAGCGATCTTTGTTATAGCTACAACTAATACTCTTTATTCAAATTATACGCGCTACTTCTTTTTGGCCTTGGGATCCTTCAAAACATCACTAAACTTACGGCTCATATAACGATATTTATGGGCAGGAAGCTCGTAAGCCCACTTAGACAACTTTGTATTAATAGCACCGACTTCTTTTTTCACAGAATCACTAGCTGCGTCTGTTACGTTCGCGCTGATAGAAGCCCAAAAATGTCCATCATTGAGATTTATCATTTTAACATTAACAACCATCCCGTCACTGGTTTTAATTTGTGTCTTTATGGTTTTATCCGCTGCAAACTTAATTTTTTCCACCGCCATCACATCTTCAAGCTCAAGCTTGTCCAAGCCATCAGCCATATTATCAATATCCGACTGATACTCCACTACCATATTGGCAGGCATGTTATCAATTTTAAATTTTTCTTTACCAATCCGGCTAACCATCATTTTTGTTCCGTCAGCCTGGCTGACTTCCACTTTATTAATGCGGTTGCTAGCAATGTTCAAAAACTCAGGTTTAACCCATTTGTTAACGGCACCGGGAATATCGAGGCGACCAGAAGCTAGCCAAGACTGCACTTCACCTGGCTTACGAATATAACGACCAACATTCGAGGACCCCGCAACATCAGCATTCACTTTGCCGACAATGAGTTTAGCCAACTCACCACTTTTGCCTTTGACTGTCAGTAAAATAGACTTCGCCTTTGTGCCTATAAGGTCTTCAACTTGAAGACGTTCATAGAGTTTGGCCTTTTTTGTTTTAGCTTCACGCAAACGAAGTTCAGAAAGGCCAAGCATGAGGTCACTTAATACCTCATTTGAGGCTACATAGTTCTGGCGATCAGCCATCACCCACTTACCACCATCCCGCTTTATTGTTAAAGTTTGATTGGCATCTTGAACGATGACTTCGGTTACAGCACCAACTTTGTCCGCAAAGCCCGGCAACACGGGCTTATCTTCCATACCGACCTTATGCACAGAATAGCGAGATGCTACAGAAAAGCTAGCCGCAGCAACAACAACTGCCGTAACAAGGGTAAATCCGATAAATGCTTTAGGATTCATATCTACAGTACTCCGGTTAACCTTGGGCTGTCTTCCGGCTATAACGCCGGCGACGAATGATCGCTAAAATGATTGCGACAAATGCTATCAAAAGTGGCATTGTCCAAATATTGAGAATCTTTAATTTAGTATCAAGTTGATCAATATCTTTGCGGAGCGCTAACTGAACGTCGCGTAATTTTTTCCGAACATCCAACATTTCTGAACGAAATTCTTCAAAAGCTTTTTGTTGCGTTGAAGTTAAAATAACCTTCCCGTCCCCTCCTGCTTTAATGCCGAGACCTTGCAGCTTACCTTGAAGCTCTTTGAGCTTACTGGTGAGCTCTTGCTCTGTTTTACGATACTTATCCTCTGCATCATTCTTAATATCTTGAATGGTGTGAAAAGGACGGACCGAAAGTCCACGACTACGTAATGAGATCAAAGCCTGACTACCACCAAGGTTTTCTAGGGAATTTACTAAAAAATCAGCATTATTTGAGACAGGCGTTGACATCCTTTTACCAAAGAATTCTTGCTGCCGGAGCCAGAACCGCGATGTCAACAAATCAGTGTCAGCCATCACAATCATGTTAAGATCAGCTTTTGATTCACTGAGGTGCGGTGCCAGTATTATTGGCTTCTTATCATTTTCTTTCTTTGCATCTTTCTTAGGCTTTGGTGGGCCGTCAGGAAAAGCTGATTTCACCTTTCCGTTAAACCGGGCTGCAATAGTAAATTTTTTATTAGCCGACTTAAACTGCTTAAGAATGGCTTCAGGGTTAATTTCACCGCGGACCAACTCTGCATTAATACGCTGCGAAATTTTACTCGTTTGCAGCATCGGCGTCATTTTAAGAGTTGAGCCTTCTTTTAGGTCAAGCGTCCCAGCACTCGCCAACGATATTGCTGTTAATTGGCCAGTGACGACATCGGATGCATTCAAGGCTCGATTATCATAAATACCCCAAGAAAGATAATCTGCAATCACATCACGACCCTTTACCGGCGCCTGCACGCGGATGGCACGGGTCCGATCACCAACAAATTTATCTTCGTCATAATCGATACCCCAGGTGTCAAATAATTTTTTAAGCTCAGATGAGCCGGCCCCAGGCGGTGCTCGTGGTGTCATACGCGCTGTTTCGTTTTGTGGATCAACAAAAACCAACAAACGGCCACCCCGCATTACAAATTGATCCACCGCATACATCAAATTATCTTCAATAATTTTTGGATGAACCAATAGCAACACATCAATATCATCATCAATTTTTTTCGCTTCAGAATCGATTGATTTTACTTCAAAAAATTGAGTGATCTGCTCCATAATCGGCCATGGCTTATATTGAAGCATAGGATCCGATTCAATCAATAAGGATGTAATTAAGCCAATTTTTTTCTTCTTTGGTTCAGCCAGCTCAAAAACCAAACGGGTTAGATCATATTCGAGAAACTGTTCACGCTGAGGATTGAAAAACGGTACCGTCTTTCTATCATCTGTACTGTTGACAGCGGCCATGCCAAAATAACCAAGCTCACCCGATTGATCAAGCGGCACACCTTGAATACCAAATTTAACGGCTTCATCTTCTTCAACAGAGAAAGATACTGGGTTGATGATTTTGAGATTTATCTTACCGCCAGAAATAACAACAAAATGCTCGAGCAATTCGCGCACTCGTTTAAAATAATTACCATGAGGTGGGCTAATTTCCCCAAAAGTTGGGGAGTAATAAAGCCGGAAAGTAATTGGCTCATCAATAGTCTTAACCACTTCCTTCGTACCCTCTGACAAGGTGAAAAGCTTGTTTTCCGTCAAGTCTAGCTGCGCAGTTTGAATTTCGAGTGATGACCAAATATTGATAAAGAACAAGAAAATAGCTGCAACGATCAATCCGGCAATCGTCAGCTTTTTTCGGTCCATGTTTTCTAATGCATTCATGGCTGTACCTTACGATCCTCTGGTTAAATCAATGACGGAAGCGTTAACATAAAGAAAAACGCCAATAATAGAACCGAAGAAGACCACATCTCTTGTATCGATTACACCACGAACTATGGTATTAAAATGGGTCAAAAAGCTCATTGACGACAAGGCCTCTAAGACAAATGCTGGTGCCCATCCCTGGAAAAAAGACTGAACAAGCTCAACACCACTCATCAAAAACAAGAAACAAACTACTGCCGTAAGAATAAATGCAATCACCTGGTTCTTAGTAACAGCCGACAGGCACGAACCAATAGCAAGATATCCTCCCGCCATCACTAGGCTACCAATATAGCTGGCAAAGATTACACCATTATCGGGACTACCTAAGTAATTAACGGTAATCCAAAGCGGAAAAGTAAGGCCAAGTGCGATAGCTATAAATATCCAGGCAGCGATAAACTTACCAATAACAATAACCCATGTTGAAATTGGTAAGGTTAGCAAAAGCTCCACGGTTCCCGTTTTACGCTCTTCTGCCCATAGCCGCATCGAAATAGCAGGAATCAAGAAAAGGTAAAGCCATGGATGAAAGCTAAAAAATGAATTTAAATCTGCCTGGCCGCGTTCAAAGAAGGCTCCCATAAAGAAGGTAAGAGCACCGCTTAAAGCCAGGAAAATAATTATAAAAACATAAGCGAGTGGTGTCGAAAAATATGCACCTAACTCTCTTTTAATAATGACCCAACAATTATTCATTGTCCGGTAGTCTCCTTAATGCAATTTGTTGGATTAATTAACTAACGTAAGTTCCCGGAACACATCATCTAATGAACCACTCTTCGAACGCTTTTTCAATTTAGCGGGTGTGTCATCGAAGACAATTTTACCGGCGGAAATAATAACTGCCCGCGTGCAAACAGCTTCTACTTCTTCAAGAATATGCGTTGAAATGACAATTGCTTTTTCTGCAGCCATTTCTGTTATCAATTCACGTACTTGATGCTTTTGGTTTGGATCAAGGCCGTCCGTCGGCTCATCCAAGATCAAGACATCCGGATCATGCAAAATTGCTTGCGCAAAGCCTACACGACGCTTAAATCCTTTGGAGAGTGTATCAATTGGCTGATTCATAACCTGCAGCAATTGAAGCTTATCAATGGCGTAATCAACTTTCTTCTTTTTTACATCACCCGAAAGACCACGAATTTCTGCAATAAAATTTAAAAATCCTGTGGTAGTCATATCGCCATAAAGCGGCGCTCCTTCGGGCAAATAACCAATCTTGGTTTTGGATTCAAGAGGATCTGCAACAACATCAAAACCACAAACTGAAGCTTTACCATCCGAAATAGGTAGATACCCGGTAACCATTTTCATTGTGGTCGATTTACCGGCACCGTTCGGCCCTAAAAAACCAAGAACTTCACCTCTTTTAACATCAAAAGAAATATTATCGACCGCGCGGAACGACCCAAAATCTTTGGTCAGTCCATTGATCGAAATCATGGTATCTACTGCACTCATCCCAGGTTTATCCCTACAATTTTTGATGTCTTGCTTAAAATTCAAGTCACGGATTTAGAAATTTGTTAAACAATTCCATTAGTAAACATACAAATAAGTCTTATTTTCATCGTGAGCGATAAAGAAAGGGAGCCATTATGTCAAACTTAACGGCTCCCATCTCTAATTATGCAGTCGGCTACATCATTCCGCCCATTCCGCCCATTCCGCCCATATCAGGCATTCCTGCTGGGGCACC